>Ga0335073_10000524_pt1 | contig 49103 bp, 47 predicted proteins | sample Lox_Sample_22_FD_207093 | JGI IMG/M metagenome (GOLD analysis project Ga0335073, IMG submission 207093) | Soil microbial communities from Loxahatchee National Wildlife Refuge, Florida, United States - Lox_Sample_2.2 | ecosystem: Environmental > Terrestrial > Soil > Wetlands | place: USA... | reverse complement strand
CTACTGAGACCGCCCGAACGCAAGGGGGCGTCCGGGCTTTGCACGGTGGCGGGCTGGCACCTGGCCCGGGATATCCCCCCGAGAGGGTGATGCGCCCTGGCGGCCGGGACGGCAGCTTGGGTCGTCAGTCCGACCGACAGCTGCCCGATCGGGGGAGACAGGCCATGGCAAAGCCGGAATCGGTTTTCATCTACGTCGGTACGTATCCAGGTCAGGCTCAAGCCCGCGAGGACTACCGGGTGGTCAAAGAGCTGCACTCCGCCGGGGCCGTCGGGACGTACGACGCCGCCGTCGTGACCAAGGATGACTACGGCAAGGTGCACGTCAACAAGGACGAGATGGCCACCCGGCACGGCGCCTGGGGCGGCGCGGCCGCCGGGGCAGCGATCGGCGTCCTGTTCCCGCCCTCGATCATCGGCACCGCGATCGTGGGCGCTGCCGTCGGCGGGATCAGCGGCCACCTGTGGCGCGGCATGTCCCGTGCCGACGTCAAGGAACTCGGGGAGGTCCTCGACGACGGGCAGGCCGCCCTCGTGGTCGTCGGGGAGAGCAAGGTCGAGCAGGCCCTGGACAAGGCCGCTCTGAAGGCCGAGAAGCACGCCGCCAAGCAGCTGGACGTGGACCCGAAAGACATCGACAGGGCCGTCCGCGAATCCGCGGGTCAGATGAGCTGACCGGCCGCACGGCCAGGAGCGCGCCGTGACCTTCACGGAGGTCATGGAGCACGTTGCGCAGGCGTTCGAGGGACTCGGCGTCCTCGTCCTCGCCGCGGGGACGCTGTGGTCCTTCGTGCTGGCCGGTCTGGCCTGGCGCCGGTCCGGTCAGGCGGGGCAGGCCTTCGCCGTCCTCCGCCGGGCGCTCGGCGGCACCCTGCTGCTCGGTCTGGAGATCCTGGTGGCGGCCGATCTGGTCAGGACAATCGCGGTCGCGCCCACGGTGGACAACGTGCTGACGCTTGGCCTCATCGTCCTGATCAGGACTTTCCTGAGTTTCTCCCTCGAGATCGAGATCAGCGGGGCGCCGCCGTGGCGCCGCGGCCTGACGACCGGGGCCGATGCCATGCGCCAGGCATCGGCAGGCGTGCCGAAACCCAAACGCTCTGATCAGCCGGCCGACCACGAAGGCTGATCGCCGGCGCGGCCAGCCCCGCCGGCGGCTACCAGATCTGGCGGCGAGGCACCGGTCAGGTCAAATTCCGGCTCGTCATGCGGCTCGGGCAGCGATACCGCGCTCGCGGCCGGCGCGGGCTTCGGCCGCCGCGGGTTGCGCGCATCCGCCCCGCCGCCCCGGCCGCGGTAGACCAGCAGGCCGTTGACCGGGTCGGGCACCGCGTCCAGGGCCGCCCGCACGACCGGCAGGCTGCGGAACGCTTCCCACTGCTCGGATGTCTCGAAGAGGACCTCGAAGATCACGCCCCAGCTCCCGGCGTGCCAGGCACCGTCGAGGGCGCCGTTCGTGAGCGCGGCCTCGATCAGCGCCGAGTCATGCTGCTCCTGCCACCCGAAAGCGGACAGCTCACCGTGCAGCACCTCGATCGACCACCACTCGGCCATAGTCAAGATAGTACGTCTTTTCTGGACAAACGTCCCGTGCCGATCCGCGGCGTCACCAGAGCGTGATCAGCTACGGAACCCCGCGGGTCCGTTTCGTAGTTGCGGTGGGCCGCCCTAACGGTTATATTCAAACCTAACCGTTAGGAACGGAGGGTCCCGGTGCAGCAGGAAGTCGTGCTGGCGATGCTAGCCAAGGAGCCGTCGTCGGGCTCGCGGCTGCGAGCCCGGCTGAACGACGCGCTCGGCCCGCTCGGCGAGGACGTCAACGACGGGCAGATCTACGTGACCCTCTCCCGGCTGGAGAAAGCCGGGTTCATCGCCCGGCAGGGGACGGAGTCGCCGGACGCCGGCCGCAAGGTCTACGGGCTCACCGCGGCCGGCCAGGAGCGAGTCGCCGAGTGGCTCTCGGAGGTTGCCTGGCCAAAGCCCGACCTCGCCGAGTTCCACCTGAAGCTTGTCGCCGCGGCCCAGGCCGGGCTCGCGGACCCGATCGGCATCGTCGACGCCCAGCGCCGGGAACTGATCCGGCGCCTCTGGGACGTGGAGCGGGCGGCGATGGCCGAACCCAATGGCTCACAGGCAGGGCTGCTGCTGGAAGGCATCGTGCTGCGGCTGCAGGCCGACCTGCGCTGGCTGGAAGCGTGCGAACGTGCATGGATTGATCGGAGGAAACAGGGGTGAACGAGAACAGTTCGGGCGCGCCGATCGTGCGTGCCCGGGGACTGCGCAAGGAGTACGGCAGCGGTTCGGGACTCGTGCGCGCGGTCGATGACGTCGACCTCGACGTCGCGCAGGGCGAGGCGCTGGCCATCATGGGGCCGAGCGGCTGCGGGAAGTCCACGCTGCTCCACCTGCTCGGCGGTCTCGACCGGCCGAGCGCCGGTGAAATCTGGCTGGAGGGCCGGCAGATCGACAAGCTCTCCGAGCGCGGCCTCGCCCAGTTCCGGCGCCACGACGTGGGCTTCGTCTTCCAGGCCTTTCACCTGATGGACGAGCTCACCGCCCAGGAAAACGTCGAGCTGCCGGCGCTCCTCGGCGGGCGCTCGCCCCGGGAGGCGCGGCGGCGTGCCCGCCAGCTGCTCGACCAGGTCGGGCTCTCCGACCGGGCTGGATACCTCCCGTCGGCGCTCTCCGGTGGCCAGCGCCAGCGGGTCGCGATCGCCCGGGCGCTCGCCAACGACCCGCAGATCGTGCTGGCCGACGAGCCGACCGGCAACCTCGACAGCGCGGCGACGCTGGAGGTGCTCCGGCTCTTCGACGGCCTGCGCACCGCCGGCCTCACCTTCATCGTCGTGACCCACGACGAGCGGATTGCTGCAACCGCGAACCGGATGATCTCGATGCGCGACGGCGTCTTCGTGGACGAGATGCGCCTGACCGGCGGCAGCAAGCGCAACCTGGCCAACTGCGCCGGACTGGGTGGCTGAGCCATGGGTACCGCACTGCTCATCTTCCGGCTCGCGGCGCGCGACGTCCGCCACCACGCCGCCCAGGCGATCCTCCTCGTGGTCGCCGTCGCCGCCGCGACCGCGACGCTCACGATGGGTATCACGCTCAGCGGCGTGACCAGCCGCTCACCGTATCTCACGACCCGCGCCGCGACGAGGGGCCCGGACGTCGTCGCGTACCTGACCTCCGCCGCCCAGGCGACCACGCTCGCGCATGCTTCCGGGGTCGCGAACTACAGCGGCCCGTTCCCGGTCGCCGCTGCCACGATTCACTTCGACGGGCGCCAGGCCGACGTATTCGCCGAAGGGCGTAGCCAAAAGCCGGCCGGGGTCGACCAGCCGCTGCTCACGGCCGGAAGCTGGGTGCGGCCGGGCGGGGTCGTCATCGAGCGGACCTTCGCCGACGCGCTCGGTGTCTCGGTGGGCGACCGGGTCGCCATGAACGGCAGGTCATACGCCGTCGCGGGGATCGCGGTGACCGCGGCGCAGTCGCCGTATCCGAACCTGTGCAACGGCACGCTGGTCGCGCCCACCGCGGCCGCGTCGAAGTTCTCCAACGCCTGCCCGGCCTTTTTCAACATCCCGTTTCTGTCGCTTGGGAACGGCCAGTACCTCGCCAGTTCCGACGAAGTCGGCCAGGTCTGGATGACCGAGCCAGACGCGATCGGGCTTACCTCGCCGGCTAACCGCCTGACGACCTACGCAGTGAACCTGAAGCTCACGAACCCCGACAACGCCCAGGCATTCGCGTACGACCGCTTCGTTCATGCCAGCGGGGCCACATCCCCGGTGTTCTCGACGTGGCAGGGGCTGGCGGCGGAGGACGGGAAGCTGATCCAGGACGGGCAAGGGGTGCTTCAGCCGGGGGCGTTCCTCCTCGCGCTGCTCGCGATCGCCAGCGTGGCCGTCCTCGTCGGACGCCGGCTGTCGGAGTACGCCCGCCGGGTTGGGCTGCTGAAGGCCGTCGGCGGCACGCCGGGCATTGTCGCGGCGACGTTCCTCGCCGAGAACCTGATGCTCGCCGTGTTCGCCGCGGTGGTCGGGCTCGCGGCCGGCTGGCTCGCGGCGCCGCTGATTACCAAGCCCGGCGCGGCGCTGATCGGCGCCGCGGGCGCGCCCCCGCTCTCGTTCATCAACGTGCTACAGGTCATCGGGCTCGCGATCGTGGTCGCGCTCGCGGCGACGCTCGTTCCCGCCATCCGCGCGTCGCGTGGCAGCACCATCGCGGCGCTCAACGACGTCGGCCGCCCGCCGAAGCGGCGTGGCGCTCTGGTGCGCATCTCGAGCAGGCTGCCGATCCCGGCGCTGTTCGGACTGCGGCTGGACGCGCGGCGCCCTCGGCGTTCGCTCCTGTCCGCGGCGAACGTCGCCGTCACCACCGCCGGAATCGTCACGGTGATCGCGTTCCACGCGTTTGCGGACAACAAGCTGGCGGGAGCCATCGCCCTCACCGGCGGCGGGCTGTCCAACCCGGTGGTCAACCGGGATGAGCAGATGCTCACGGTCGTCATGGTCATGCTGGTAACGCTCGCCGTGCTGAACGCGCTGTTCACCACCTGGGCGACCGTGCTCGACGCGCGTCGCGCCGCGGCGCTGATGCAGGCGCTCGGCGCGCGGTCCCGGCAGATCAGCTCCGGGCTCGTCCTGGCCCAGGAGCTCTGCGCGCTTCCGGGCGCCATCATCGGCATCCCGCTCGGCGTCCTGCTCTACAAAGTCGCCGTCAAACATGGCAGCTTGCCGCCGGTGACCTGGCTCGTCGCCGCTGCGATCGGCGTCCTGGTCGCGATGGCCGCGCTCACGATCGTGCCGGCCCGGATCGGCGCCCGGCAGCCGATCGTCGAAGTCCTCAGCTCCGAAACAGCGTGAATTCTGCCGGATTGGGGTAACGCGTCAGCGCATGGAACTGGAGCGTTACCCCGATAACCCGGTCGGCGTGGCGGGAAGGCCGGCGGCGGTGATGATGAAGGCGAGGACCTCGGCTTCGTAGCGCAGCTTCTCGTACCGCCCGGTCGGCCCCATGTGCGCCTCGGTGCCCAGCTCGGCGCGGAACAGAAGCCGGCCGCCCGGGCCGGCATCCGCGTTGGCCACGGCGGCGGCCCGGAGCCGGGCCACCCACTTGGCGGGCTCGCGGATCAGCACCCGCGTGTCGTGCACGTTCCCGGTGACCAGCAGGTCCGGCCAGGGCGGCGGCGGCACGTTGTCGTACGGGCTGTACGAGCGCATGTAGGCCCGGATCGCGGGGTCGCTCGCCGGTTCGCCCCATTCGTCCCATTCGTTGATCGTCAGCGGGATCGTCGGGTCCGACATCGTGGTCACGACGTCCACGAACGGGACCTCGGCGACCACGGCCCGCCAGCGCTGCGGCGCCATGGAGAACACCGCGCCCTGCAGCAGGCCGCCGGCCGACCGCCCCCGCGAGACGATACGGTCCGGCGCCGCCCACCCCTGCGCGGCCAGCATGTCGGCGGCCGCGATGAAGTCCGTGAAACTGTTCCGCTTGCGGTCCAGCCGGCCCTGCAGCCACCAGCGGCGGCCGCCCTCGCCGCCGCCGCGGATGTGCGCCACCGCGTACACCGCGCCCCGGTCCAGCAGGCTGGGCGTGGCCACGCCGAACTCCGGCCAGTAGCAGTCCTCGTAGGCGCCGTACCCGTCCAGCAGGCACGCCGCGGACCCGTCCCGGGCCAGCCCGCGGCGGCAGGCGACCGTGACCGGGATGACCGTGCCGTCGGCCGCGATCGCGCTCACACGCTGCGTTGTATACCCAGCCGGGTCGTACCCCGGCACGTCCTTGCGCTTGCGCAGCTCCCAGCGCCCGCTGGCGAGGTCCACGTCGTGCCACGACGGCGGGTCGATCAGCGACTCGGTCCGCACGGTGACCGCGCTGGCCGCGTAGTCCTCGTTGATCCCGAGGGCGAGCGAGTACTGCGGCCCCGCGGCCTCGATGAGCCGCTGGTCGCCGGACGGGCGGTGCACGACGCGCAGTTGCGGCGCCGCCGCGTGCCGCTGCTCCACCACCAGGTACGGCCCGAACACGTGGCACGACGCCAGGCGGGTGTCCGCGGACCCCGCGATCACCTCGGTCCAGCTGGCCCGCCCGGGCGACCGCGCGGGGGCCCGTACCAGCCGGAACTCCTCGGCGCCGTCGTTGGTGACGATGTAGAACTCGCCGCCGTCCGGGCCTTCGGCGTGGTCGGCGCGGTACTCGGTGCCGCGCGTCCGGGGTTCCACCACGGCCGGCGGCGTGCGCGGCGCGGCCGCCGGGATGACCAGGGTCTCCGTGGTGTCCCGTGACTCGGTCTCGATCAGCACGTAGCCGCCGCTGCGGGTGGCCCGGACAATGAGCGCGAACCGCTCGTCGTCCTCGCGGAACACCCGGGCGTCGCTGCCCGGATCGGTCCCCAGTTCGTGCCGCCACACCTCGTGCGGGCGGTACTGCTGGTCGGTGAGCACGTAGAAGACCGACCGGGAGTCCGCGGCCCAGGCAAGCCCGTAGTAGCTGCGGTCGATGCGGTCGCGCAGGTCGGCGCCCGTGGCCAGGTCACGGAAGCGAAGCTGGAACAGCTCGTCCCCGGTGAAGTCGACCGAGTACGCCAGCAGCCGGCCGTCCGGGCTGACCTCGCGAGCGCCGATATCCACGTAGCCGCCGGTGCAGGCCGGATCGCGGAGCAGCAGGTTCGCGTCGAGCAGCACCTGGGCCGGATCGCCGGGCCTGGCCACCCGGCAGAACTGCTCGAGTTCCTGCCCCTCGGCCACCCGGGTGAAGTACTCCAGGCCGCCGCGGCGCCAGCTCACCGAGTCCTCGGCCGGTGCCACGCGCGCGGTCATCTCGGCAAGCAGACGGCCCTCCAGCTCGCGGGCCGGCGCCATCTCCCGGTCGTAGTACGCGCGCTCCGCGGCCAGGTAGTCACGCATGGCGGGCATGCCCGGGTCGCGCATCCACCCGTAAGGGTCGCCCGCGGTCGGCGAGCCCGGCTCCGCGTCCTCCGCCACCGGCGCGACTGGCGGTGCCGATTCCCGTGCTTGCTCGGTCATGCTTGGCTCCTCGCCGGGTGCCCGGCAACTAGGCTGCGCAGCTCGTCGACGGGAATCTGGCGGGAGGTGTTCCCGTCCCTGCCGGTGACGGTCACCGACTGCAGCAGGCTGTTGATCACCGCTTCCTCGGTGGCCTCGGCCACGGCGGCGAAGTAGTCGTCGAGGGCGCGGCCGGTGACCGGGGCCCCCGGCGGCGGGGCGCCGCGCGGCGCCCGCAGCCCGGTGGCCAGCGCCAGGAAGATCTCGCCGCTGCCGTGGTGGGCGGTGCTTCCGGCCCGGGCCAGTCCCAGGCCGGCCCGGCGGGCCACACGCTGGCAGGCCGCGCCGTCCAGGGGGCCATCGGTGACCGCGACCACGATGCACGACCCGGCCGGGCGCGGACCCCCGGGCCGCCCCGGAGCCGGAGATCCGGCCCGCCGGCCGGCCCGCCCGTCGGCGTCGCGTTCCGGCAACAGCTCGCCAGCGGGCAGCCCCGCAACGGTGAGCCGCCGGGCCTCACCGAAGTTGGTCAGGACCAGGACGCCCACGCATATGCCGCCGGGCAGCACCCGGGACGCGGTGCCGATGCCGCCCTTGTAGCCGAGGCAGCTCATCCCGGTCCCGGCGCCCACCGCGCCCTCGACGGCGGCGGAAGCGCCGGCCGAGGCGCGCGCCGCGGCCAGCGCGTCCCGCACATCGCCGCGGTCCACCTGCATCCGCCGGGCGTCGCTGAGGAAGCTGTCGTCGCATTCGGCGACGATCGGGATGATCACGTCCTCGGCGATCGCGGGCTGCTCCTCCAGCAGCAGCTCGCACGCGGCGTCGTAGACCCGCCCGACCTGCATGGTCGAGGTGAGGAACACCGGCGTCTCGGCCAGGCCCCATTCCTGCGCCGTCAGCATCCCGGTGCACTCGCCTGCCCCGTTGAGCACCGCGCCGCCGGCCGGGACCGGCGACGCGAACACGTCGCCGCCCGGGTCGAGCACGGTGACCCCGGTCCGGGCTATGCCGCGGCCGGCCGGCGGGGGCGGCTCGTCCCGCCAGACCGTGGCGTGCCCCAGGCCGACGCCGGGGACGTCGAGCACCGACCCGGTCGGGCCCGATGGCAGGAGGCCGATGGCGATGCCAAGATCGGTCGAACGGGGCATTACGTGATCGTAACCGTCGAGGGCGGCGGTGGGTGAGGAGGGCAGCGTGAGCCTGCCGGTCCCGGTGGTCTGGAGCGAAGACTGCCTGCGGCACGAGCCGGCGTGGGAGGTGTGGCTCGGCGTCCGGGACCCGGGCACCGAGGTGCCGGCCCGGGCGCTGGCGCTGCGCGACGCGCTGTCGGCGGCCGGGGCGCCGGTGCTCCCGGCGCGCGAGCACGACGACACGGTGCTGCGCACGGTGCACGACCCGGCGCTGGTTGACCACCTTGCACACGTTTGGGCGCAATGGTCGGCGGCCGGCCTGCCCGGCGGGTACGGCCGCGACCGGGTCGTGCCCTACGTGTTCCCCACGCCGGGGCTGCTGGAAGGCCTGCCGCTGCGCGCGCCGCCCGCGGTTCACGGCCGGGCCGGCCTGTTCTGCTACGACACGATGACGCTGGTCGGGCCGGGAAGCTGGGCCGCGATCCGGGGGGCGGTGGACGCCGCGCTGACGGCGGCTGACCTGGTCAGCGGCGGTGAGCGGCTGGCATACGCGCTGTGCAGGCCACCCGGCCACCACGTGACCGCGACCGCGTACGGCGGCTCCTGCTACCTCAACAACGCCGCGGTCGCCGCGCAGGCCCTCCGGGAGGCCGGGGCGGGGCGGGTGGCCGTGCTCGACATCGACGCCCATCACGGCAACGGCACCCAGGCGATCTTCTACGACCGCGCCGACGTCTGGTATGGCTCGCTGCACGTCGACCCGGGAGCCGGCTGGTTCCCGCACTACGCGGGCTACGCCGACGAGCGGGGGCGCGGGCCGGGCGCGGGCGCCAACCGGAACCTTCCCCTGGCACCCGGAACCGGTGATGGCGGCTGGCTCGCCGCCCTGGACGTGCTCTGTGACGAGATCCTTGAACGGGACGCCGACGCGCTGGTCGTCTCGCTCGGCGTCGATGCCGCCGTCGGCGACCCGGAAAGCCCGCTGCGCGTCACCGAGGACGGCTACCGCGAGGCGGGCCGCCGGATCGCCGCGCTGGGCCCGGCCGTGTTCATCCAGGAAGGCGGCTACGACCTCGCAACGATCGGCCCGCTGGTCGTGGCCACCCTAATCGGCGCCGCGGGTTAGGGCACGGCCACCACCTTGTGGGTAAGTTGGGACGTATGAGCAGGTCGTGGCCCTGGCAGGATAGCCCGGGCCCGGATAAGACGGACGCGACGGATACGACCGAGTTTGCGGAGGTGGTCCGCGCGGCCGGTGTCGGCGCCTGGGACTGGTTCCTGGACTCCGGCGAGCTGAAGCTGGATGAGACCGCGATGGCGGTGATGGGCCTCGACCCGGACACGTATGACGGCCTCATCGACAGCTGGACCAGCCTGGTACATCCCGACGACTACCCCTGGGTGGCCGAGGACACCCGCCAGGCCATGTTCTCGGGCGAGCCGTTCGCCCAGGAGTTCAGGATCCGCCGCCCGGACGGGACCACGCAGTGGGTCGAGTCCCGGGGCCGGGTGCTGGCAGACGGGGACGGTCGCCCGTACCGTCTGGCGGGCGTGATCTGGGACACCGCGCGGTCGCGGGACTGCAGCGGCGAGCCCGAGGCCGAGGACGGGGGCACCGAGCGGGCGGCCCGGATCCAGGACCTGGCCTCGGCCCTGGCCGAGGCTGTCACCTCGCAGGACGTGGTGACCGCGGTCGCCGACCGGGTTCTGCCGCCGTTCGGGGCCTCGGGCCTGAACATCCAGGTTCCCGACGGCGACATCATGCGGGTGATCGGGTCTGTCGGCTACTCCCAGTCGTTCATCGATGTGATCAACGCGCCCGCGAACCAGCTTGGCCCGGTGGAGGAGGCGATGCGCAATCACCGGCCCTGGTTTGTCTCCTCCGCGCAGGAGTTCGTGCAGCGCTATCCGAAAATGGCGGGTATACCGGAGAAAGGCGACAAGCAGGCGTGGGCGTTCCTGCCGCTGGTCGTCTCGGGGCGTGTGGCCGGCCTGTGCGTGATCTCGTTCGCTTACCCGCGCCGCCTGACCGGCGCCGAGCAAGCCCTGCTGATCGCGCTCAGTGGGCTGATCGCCCAGGCGCTGGAGCGTGCCCGGCTCTTCGACGCCGAGCACGCCCGGGCCCAGGCGCTGCAGCGGGCGCTGCTGCCGCAGGAGCTGCCCGCCCTCCCGGCCGTCACCGCGGCCGCCCGGTATCTTCCCGCGGGAGACGGCATGGATGTCGGCGGCGACTGGTATGACGTCATCCCGCTGTCCGCCGACCGGGTTGCCCTGGTGATCGGCGACGTGATGGGCCATGGCTTGCCGGAAGCGGTCATCATGGGCCGCCTGCGCACCGCGGTGCAGACCCTGTCCGACCTGGAGCTGCCGCCCGACGAGATCCTGAGCCGCCTCAACGACCTGGTCAACGGCCTCGGTGACGACTCGTTCGCGACCTGCCTGTACGCGATCTACGACCCGACGACCGCGACCTGCTCGGTCGGCCGGGCCGGCCACCCGCCGCCGGCCATCGTGAGCCCCGACGGCCGGGTGGAGTTCGCCAAGATTCACGGCGACCCGCCGCTGGGCGTGGCCGATCCCCCGTTTGAGGTCGTGGATCTGCCGGTCCCCCAGGACGGCTTGATCGTCCTGTACACCGACGGCCTGATCGAGTCAGCCGAGCTCGACATCGACAGCGGGATGAGCCGGCTGGCCGAGCTCCTGCGCACCAACCATGCGCAGGACCTGAACCGGCTCTGCGATGGCCTCACCGGCGCGATGATGCCGGCCGACCGGCAGCGACCCGACGACGCCGCCCTGCTGGTCGCCCAGGTGCACGCCACGGCCCCGGACGCCATCGCCACCTGGTCGCTGCCGGAGAACGCGCAAGCCGCCAGCGCCGCCCGTCAGCACGTGCGCGAGACGCTCGGCGCCTGGGACCTGGACGACCTGACACTCACAACCGAGATGCTGGCCAGCGAGATGGTCGCCAACGTCGTCCGGCACGCCAGGGGGCCGGCCCGTCTCCGGCTGCTGCGCAGCCGCTCGCTGGTCTGCGAGGTCTTCGACGGCAGCCTGACCACTCCGCGTATGCGCCGGGCATCCTGGTCGGACGAGGGCGGCAGGGGCCTGCAGCTGATTGCCGCGCTCAGCGACCGCTGGGGTACCCGGTACATGGGCAGCGGAAAGTGCATCTGGACCGAGCAGTCCCTGCCGGTACAGGCCTAGCTCCGCCGCTCACCGCCCAGCCGCGCCGACGGCAGCGGCGATAGGAAGTTCCCGCCGCAGAGTACCCTCGATGAAGACGCTTGCATCGCGATCTCAGTACCTCCTCTCGGGAGGCGATTCGGATGAGCCAGGGGTTGCGGCCGGTCATACACGGGCGCCTGGGCAGCTTACGGTCATACCAGCCGAGGCCTGTCTGCGTCAGCGAAGAATTACTCCGGCACTGAGCAGGCGAATGTTAAGCAGATCTCGACGCTGTGGGTCGCCTTCGCTGGGGGCCACAGCCGTGACCAGCGGCATAGCCGTGCCCGCCGGAGATCCGGCACAGCTGAACGCGTTGGCTGATCAGCTCCAGGAACTCGGAACACAGACCGCGAACCTGGGGAGCGATACTCTCAAGGCGTCCGCCTCGATCTTGGCCGACTCCGACTGGACCGGCCAGGCTGCCGGCTCGTTCGCGGACTTTGCTCTCGATCTGGGCGGGGGCGTGGGGTCCGCCGAACCAGTGCTGTACAGGATCGTGGGGGCAGCTCAGCGATTCTCCAGCGCACTGAGCGACGCGCAGCAGAAGGTGCAGGCTTACAACTCCCTTGCTCAGGTGGCGGAGAACGACCCCAGTGGTTCGCTGATCGGTGACGCCGAACTGGCCGGCCAGAGCGCGATGGATTCCCTGCAGGCGTTAGCCGAAGCCGGGAACCAGGCGGCGGCCACGGTCAGCTCCGCCGCCGGGGATCTGGAGAATCTTTTCAAGGGGCCGGTAGGAAACTGGATCGATAGCCTGGACCTTCCCTCCGGGGGAAGCCTTGGCATCCCTGATGACCCGTTCCTGCCCGGCCTCGGGGGAACAGAGAGCTACCCCCTCCCGCCGGACCTCAGGCTGCCCGAGGGCGACCCGATTCCGCCCGAACTCGGCTTGCCGGAAGGCGACCCCATCCCGCCCGAGATCGGGATCGGACCCGAGATCTACCCGATCCCGCCGGACCTCGGGCCGGGTGAAAGCTACCCGATTGGTCCACTGGGACCTCTAATAAACTTCAACTCCGGCCAGTCGGGCTCCGAAGGAGGAACGCCGCAGGAAGGAGTCCCGAAGGCGCCGAAGTCGGGTTACGGAAAGTCGGAGGTCCCAAGTTGGATCAGCAATCAAGGTGAGGCCCCTTACGAAGGTGAGACTCCAACCCAGACCGCTACGAGGAATGGCTAAACTTACGGACGAGGAAATCGACTCCATGCTCCTGGAGCAGGACGCGGAGTTTGAATCAGAGTTTTCTTCTCCCAGCGCTGTACTCAATTCGGTGGTCGTCAATACGCCCGAGCCAGAGCTGCTGGCCAGCGGCACTCGCGAGATTCAGAGTGATGATCCGAGGCGAAGAATCCTGGGGATAAGGCTCATGCGGGAACTCAAGCAGCACGGTGAGGAAGCCGCTCGCGAGCTCAGTGGTCTGCTCGCCAGCGAACAGGATCCCGAGGTGCTTTACTGGGTAGTCGGGGCATTCGGGTTCCTTAAAAGCGATCTCGTTACGGATCAGCTCATCAGCCTTGCGCATCACCCCAGTCCCGGTGTTCGTTATAACGTGGCGACCGCTCTTGCGAATCGCCGAAGTGGCGGCCTGCCCTCAGAGTCTGTGAATGCACTCCTCGGTCTCACCGAAGATGAGAACGCCGAAGTTCGGTTCTCTGCAGTCTTCGAGCTTGGATCATGGTGGCAGCTTGACCATGATCCACGTATTGGATCCGCGCTCAGACACGTAATTGCCTCAGACAATGACACCACCGTTGTGCAGGCTGCCGAAGAAGCGATCCAGGGCGCAGAATCCTGCTAGACGACGCCAGTGGGTTGCTGGTCTACGGCTCGCTGAACTCGGTTATGCGTCGCGCCGTTTGAGCATCCAGAACGCGACGCCGAGCAGGGCGGCGGCGAGCACCACGAAGATGCCGGTCTCGATGCCCTGGAAGGCCCAGAACCTGCTGGCCGGCTGGTAGGTCACGTACCCCCGGTAGCCGTGCGCCGCCATGCACGACACGGCCTGGTGAAGGTTGCCCTCGACCGGGCCGATGAACCGCTGGCACACGGCCGGGACCGGCACTCCGTCGATCCCGACGGGGGCGCTGCCGGGCGCCGGGGGCCTGCCGCTCGGGACGACGGCGCCCTGGCTGATGGGCAGGTAGGAACCCGTCGGCGTGAACGGCGCCGTGAGCTTGTAGTACATGGTGACCGGGGTCAGGTAACGCGGCCGGAGCCACAGCGCGATCAGAGCCCGCAGGGCGACGAAGCCGGCCAGCGTGACGGCCAGCGCCGGGAGGGTGCGCCGCAGCACCAGGCCGGCGCAGATGCCGAGGGCCATCGCGAAGACCGCGTAGCCCACCGGCACGATGTCGCTGATGTCGAACCAGTTGAGCTGGAAGGCGTCCGCGGTCAGCGCGTGGTTTGGCCCGGACCACCACGTGACGACCGCCGAGACCACCCCGGCGACGGCGGCCGCGGCGAGCAGCAGCCAGCCGGCCTTAACCGCCAGCCACCGCCGCCTGGTGATGCTCTGCGTCCAGGCGAACTGGTTTGTTCCGGTCTCCAGTTCCTGCGCCGCCATTGGCGCGCCCCAGAACAGCCCGGGCAGGACTGGCACCGCGGACGTCGCGACGACGATCGACGCGACGAGCGGATTGTAGAGGGACGCGGTGCCGCAGCCGTTGTCCTTCAGGCAGGACTGCCAGGCCCACTCCGCGTGCAGCCCGGTGAGCAGCAGGATGACGGCCAGCACCGCGAAAAGCGCCGCAGCGAGCGCGCCCTGGTTGCGGTACTGGCGCCAGGTGACCCAGGTCATCGGTCTCCTCCCACCGCGGACAGGCGGGCAGTCCCGGGTGCGGCGCCGTAGCCGGCCTCGCCCTGGCTCATGTAGCCGAGCACTATGTCCTCCAGGCTGGGTTCCTCCACGGCCCAGGCCGGATCGATCACCGGGCCACTGCACCGGACAAGCAGCGTGGTCTGCCGGGCGGTGGTGTCCTCCTGCACGATCGCGTGCGTGCGCGCGATCGCCGTCGTGTCCTTGCGCGGGCCGACCAGAATCCGGTGCTCCGCGAGCAGCGTGTCGATGTCGCCGCACAGCTGGACCCGGGATTCGGCCAGCAGGACCAGATGGTCGCAGACCCGCTCGAGGTCTGCCATCAGGTGCGACGACAGCACGATGGTCAGCCCCCCACCCGCAGCCGCCTCGGCCAGCCCCGCGAGGAAGTTCCGCCTGGCCAGCGGGTCGAGCGCGGCGAGTGGCTCGTCGAGCAGCAGCAGCCGGGGCCGCTTGGCCAGCGTGAGCGCTAGTGCGACCTGGGCACGCTGGCCCCCGGACAGCGTGCCCACCGGGCGGTCTAGCGGTATCTTCAGGCCGCCGAGCCGGGCCCGCACCGATCCGGCGTCCCAGCGCGGGTTCAGGTGGGCGCCGATTCCCATGTGGTCCTGCGCGGTCAGCCGCCGGTACAGCGGGATCTCCTGTGCCAGGAAGCCGATCTCCGCCAGGTACGCGGGATCCTGGCGCGGCGTGCCGCCAAGCACGGCGGCCTCGCCCGCCGTCGGCGCGGCGAGCCCGGTCAGCAGCCGCAGCAGCGTGGTCTTGCCCGCGCCGTTCGGCCCGACGAGGGCGGATATCCGGCCTTCGGGAACGCTGATCGTGCAGTCGCTCAGCGCGGTGACCCGGCGGTAGCGCTTGGTCAGCCCGCTGGTCTCGATCGCGGCGGTCATGCGATGTCCTCCTCGGCGGGGGCCTGCAGGGTCACCCGCAGCAGCGACTCGATTGCCTCGTCATCGAGCCCGGCGTCGCGGGCCTCACGCACCCACGCGCCCAGCCGGCGGCCCAGCCGCGAGTGCGTGCCTGGCGGGGGACCGGGCGGCAGTGCGCGCACGAACGTGCCTTGCCCGGCTCGCGCCTCAAGCAGGCCCTCGCGCTCCAGGTCGCGATAGGCCTTCAGCACCGTGTTGGGGTTGATCGCCGTCACCGCGACCACCTCGCGCACACTCGGGAGCTGGTCGCCCACGCCGAGCACCCCCATCCGCAGCGCCTGCCGTACCTGCTGCGCGATCTGCAGGTAGGGCGGCACTGCGGACCGCCCGTCCACCCGGAATCTGATCATGCCGGTGCTCCAGTGTCTTAGGTTCCTAATACAGTAGAACACCGTCCGCCGCGGGTCAAGCGGGCACCGACCAGCTTCTGTCCAGACGGGTTCCCGCCTCCGGGATGAGTGGGGCGAGGAATGCGCCGATCGGCCATTTTCGCTCGGACCTCGACGCGGCAATGTGCCGCTAATACATTTTGCCCATGGCGAGTGTCGCCCAGGGGGGCCCGGCCACGCGTCGGCCGGAACGTGCTGCTGTCTTGCCCGATGAGCTACCGGTCTGCCTGGCGGCGGGCGAGCGCGCGCTCACCGGGTCCGGTGACCTGCGGGCGAGCCGCGAGAGCTTCGGCCGTGCCTACGAGCTGGCCGAGGCGGCCGGCGAGCCCGAAGCCATGGCCCTGGCCGTGCTCGGCCTGGCCGGGCTGTGGGTCGGCGAGCGGCGGACGGCTACCGGCATGGCGATGCTCCAGACGCGGCTCCAGCATGCGCTCTCCCTGCTGGGCGGGCAGTCATCGCTGGCGCTGCGGATTCGGGCCCGGCTGGCCGCAGAGGCCGACTACCGGCATGGCACCCACGACGAGACCCTGTCCGTGCTGGCGGAGGCCAGGGCGGCCGAGGACCCGCTGGCGCTCGCCGAGTCGCTCAGCCTGGCTCACCACTGCCTGCTGGGCCCGGGCAACGTGACGCTGCGCGGCGAGCTGGCGGCCGAGCTGATCCGGCTCAGCTTCCGCACCGAACGGCGCAGCGATCGGCTGGTGGGGCTGCTGTGGCAGACGGCCGACGCCTACGCCGCCGGTGACCTGCACGCCGGGCGGCTGCTCGGCGAGCTGCGCGACGAGCTTCGCGAGTGCGATCACGCCGCGGTCGGCTTCGTGATCAGCGCGATCGACGTGATGCTCGCGATCCGGGCCGGCCGTCTCGACGACGCAGAATCACTGGCAGCCATCTGCGCGGACAGCGGCGCGGCGGCCGGTGACATCGACGCCGAGTGGTGGCCAGGCGCGCAGCTGGTCACCATCCGCTGGTATCAGGGCCGGCTTCCCGAGCTGCTGCCGATGCTGCACGAGCGGGTGCACTCCCCGGCGCTCAGCGCGGTCGACAACTCCACCCTCGTCGCGCTCACCGTGGCGGCCGCGATGGATGGCGACCGGCCCGCGGCAGCCAGCGGCCTCGCTGCCCTTCGCGGCCGCGACCTGACCAGCCTGCCCCGTGGCAGCAGCTGGCTGGTGACGATGAACGGCATCGCGGAGGCCGCTTACCTGCTCGGCGATGCTGAGGTGGCCCGCGAGGTCTACGACGTGCTGCTCCCGTACGCGGACCTGCCGATGGTCGGCGGGCTCGGGGTCACCTGCTTCGGATCCACGCATCAGGCGCTCGGCATTGCCGCTCTCATCACCGGCGCCCCGGAACGGGCCGCCGACCACCTGGCCGCGGCCGTGCAGCACAACCTCGCGCTGCCGCACTGGCCGGCGCTGGCCTTCTCCCGGCAGCGGCTGGCCAGGGCTCTGCGTCTGCGCGCCAGGGCCGGCGACGCGGCGGCGGCAGAGCGGGAACTGGACACCGCACGGGCCGAGGCGGCGGCCCTCGGCATCGTGCTTCCGGGCGATGGAAGCGGCGGTGGCTCCGCGGCGGCGACCGCGACCTGCGACCGCATCGGCCGCAGCTGGCGGCTCGGCCTCGCGGGCCGCTGCGCCGTGGTCGAGGACAGCATCGGGATGCTGCACCTGGCCGTGCTGATCGGCAACCCGCGGCGGGAGATCACGGCCGCTGACCTCGTGGCCGGCGTGGCTTCCGTGGCCGGAAGCGCCGCCACCGGGTATGACATGGCCGGCGATGCCGACCAGCGCGTCCTAGACGCCGAGGCCATCGCCAGCTACCGGAGCCGGCTCCGGCGGCTGGACGCGGAGCTCGACAAGCTGGCTCCCGGCTGCGACGCGGATCACGCGGCCAGAGCCGAGATGGAGTGGCTGGTGTCTCAGCTCGCCAGCGCCACCGGCCTCGGGCACCGCCCGCGCTCGTTCCCGGACGACCGAGAGCGGGCCCGGGTCGCTGTCGGCAAGGCCATCAGGCGCGCTCTCGCGCGGATCACGGTTGCGGACCCAGTGATCGGCGAACATCTCCGGCGCGCCGTCCGTACCGGGTCGCGCTGCTCCTACTGGCCGGGCTGACCGGCCCGGACCCGGCAGCCCCGTCCGGTGCCCGCGCGTGGAACGGGACGGCACAGCATGGACCGCCCACTCTGTGTACATCCAGATGCCTGGTGACCTGCGGTTGCGCCGGTCACCGCGAAGAAGGAGTCATCGATGGCGCTCCGTGACACCATGCGCAGCTCAGCGGCCCAGTTTCTCCGGCCTGGTGAGCCGATCCAGGCCGTGATCGGCGCCCAGACCGCCAGCCAGTGGCTCGCGGCCCTGACCGGGGTGTTCGTGTTCCTCGGCCTGAACAGCTACCGGATCATCGCCGTCACGCCCACCCGGATCGTCGTGCTCGACGCGGGCAGGACCAGCCTGAAGAAGGCCCGTGGCGTGGTCACCGAACTGCCGCGTTCCACCCGGCTCGGCCCCGGCACGGGCATGTGGCACCGGATCCCGGCCGGGACCGAGACGCTGCGGGTGCACCGCCGCTTCTTCAAGGACATCGACGCCGCCGACAGCGTGGCCGCGGCCGCCTGAGGTGGGGGGCTGGCCGCCGCGAGGCGCAGCGGCGGCCAGCGGGTCATTCTTGCTGGATCAGCGGGGGCCGCCTGGCAATCGCGATTGCGGCGACGACGATCCACAGGAGTTCCAGGCCCAGGAAGATCCGCTCGTAGAGACCGCCGGGGGCGTGGTGGTGCTTGCCCGCGGTGCCGAGCAGCAGGTAGGCGAGCGCGCCGACCACCGAGATGGCGAGCAGGACGGGGGCGGCCGCCCGCCAGGTCTGGTCGGACATGAGGCTGGCGGATATCAGGATGGCGCCGATCGTGATGCACGTGAACGCGATGAAGGCCAGGACCAGGTGGACGACGCCGCTCGCGGTCTGGGGCGTGCCCTCCGGGTTGTCCGCGAAGAACGCGAGCAGACCGGAGCAGATCGCCCAGGTGACGAGCAGGGCCAGGCCCCAGCGGATGCGCCCATCCGGCCGGGCGGTCTTGTACAGGGCGGCGGCGACCGCCAGGGACAGGGCGCAGCGCAGCAGGAAGTTGACGTCCATCACCCAGTACCACGGGCCGCGCCCGTAGTCGCTCTCCGCGTTGTAGAGCAGGCTGTACCCGGGCCTCAGGAAGGCCAGAAGTACGTCGATGGCCACGTAGGCGGCGACCCCGGCGAGGACGAAGCGGGCCAGCGGCTTCGCACGGTACCCGGCGGGCAGCTGCCGCTGTGGGGAGACGTCGGCTCTCATGCCGGTTCCCGGAAGGGACAGGCCCTGGCGTGGGCCGGCGGCTCGCGGCCGTGGGCAGTGCCGCGGAAAAAGGCAACCTGGTTGCATTTTTCTATAATGCTGGAGTCATGGCTGCGGAGGCAACCCCCACGTACCGGTTCGGCGACCTGGTCGCCCTGGCGAGGCTGAGCTGGGTCAACGAGATCACCAGCCGCCTGGAAAGGCTCGGCTATGCCGGTTTCCGGCGCGGCGACGCGGCCGTGATGCGGGTGCTGTCGCGAGGGCCGCTCCCGGTCGGCCGCCTCGGCGCTGGCCTGGGCGTGAGCCGGCAGGCGGCGAGGAAGATCGCCGACACGCTGGAGCAGCGAGGCTACGCCACGACGGAACGGGACTCGCGCGACAGCAGGCAGCTGAACGTCACTCTCACCCCGGTTGGCCGCGACTATGCCCGCGCCGTCATCGCCATCACCGAGGAACTCAACCAGGAGGTCGCCCGGCGCGTCGGCCCGGCCCAGCTTGCCGCGGCGGACAGCGTGCTGCGCGCGGCCCTGTTCGACGACGGCGCCAGGCAGCGAGCCAGCCAGCTGCCTCCGCCTCCGGCGCATCCTTCCGGCTGAGCCCGGAACGGATCCAGCTGTCGCGTCAATACATACTCGTGGACGGGAACCAGGCGACCGGCGCCATGACGATGCCGGGCGACTTCGACGCCGTGTTCCGGGAGCACTTCGCAGCGGTGTACCGGTTCATCGCGCGACGTGTCGGCCAGGGGCTGGCCGAGGACCTGGCGGCCGAGGTGTTCGCAACCGCCTACCGGAGGCGAAGCGCCTACCGGCCCGAGCTCGGATCGCTCCGCTCCTGGCTTTACGGGATCGCCACGAACGTGCTGCGCAAGCACTGGCGCGACGAGCAGCAACTGCTTGAGCTGGACGCGCGGCTGGCGCATGGCTCGCTCGGGCCGCTGCCCGCGGCGCAGTTCGCCGACGCGGACGACGAGCGGGTGATCGCGGAAGCACTCGCGCCGCGGATCGCGGGGGCACTCGCTGATCCTTCGGCCGCCGCGGGATGTAACCGTCGCGCAACCGCCGGGGCGGCATCGTGGCACCTGGCTGGCGGGAACGACCCGCTTGGAGAGGCAGCCGCGACCGCAACGGAGGATCCCGGCGTGACCGCAGGGGATGAGCACGGCAGCGGCGTCCCGCAGCCGCATGGTTGGGGGAGCTACGGCCCTGCCGGACCGGGGCAGGCGGGTTACGGCGGCTTTCCCGCTCCGCAACCGCCGCGCCGGCGCTGGGCCCCGCTCATCTCCTATGTCGCCGTCGCGGCGGTGGCGGCCTGCTGCGGGGGCCTGGCCGTCGCCCTGACCTCCTCCAGCGGCAGCCCGCCGAGCGCGGCCGGGGGAGCGCGCCCCGGCAGCGGCGCCAGCGCCGGGCCCGCAGCAGGAACCACACCTGGTGCCAGCGTCAGCAGCGCGACCCTGCGGCGGGTCGAGAACGCCGTGCGGCCGGGCCTCGTCGTCATCAACAGCAAGCTGCAGGACGACGGCGCCGACGTCTCCGGGGCGGCTGGCACCGGCATGATCATCAGCAGGTCGGGCCTGGTGCTGACCAACAACCACGTGATCAACGCCACCAACGGCCTCACCGCGAAGGTGGTCTCGACGGGCAAGACCTACCCGGCCATCTGGCTCGGCTACGACAAGGGCTCGGACGTCGCGGTCATCAAGCTGGAGGGAGCGTCCGGGCTCACCCCGGTCCCTCTCGGCACCTCTGCCTCAGTCAAGGTAGGCGACGGCGTCGTGGCCATGGGCAACGCGAACGGGACCGGCAGCATCTCGACCGTGACCGGCGCCATCACCGGCCTGAATCGGGCCATCACGGCCAGCGACGAGGGCACCGGCGAGTCGGCCGAGCACCTGACCGGCATGCTGCAGACCGACGCGGACATCATCCAGGGCGACTCCGGCGGCCCGCTGGTGAGCACCGCCGGCAGGGTCGTCGGCATGGACACGGCGTCCAGCAGCGACATCATGGCCAGCCAGCAGGACATGGGCTTCGCGATCCCGATCAGCAAGGCGATGACGATCGCCCGGGAGATCATCGCCGGCAGGCCTGGCCCGGGAGTGCGCGTCGGTGCGACCGGCTTCGTGGGCGTGCTCGTGGCGAGCGCGCCGGGTGGCGCGCAGAGCACGCAGACCAGCCCGCAGGCGCAGCTGCAGCAGATGGAGCAGAGCGAAGAGCAGCAGGGCCTCGGCCAGGGCGGCAGGTTCTACACGACGCCGGCCGGCTGCCTGCCCAACGCGGCGGACGCGGGGATTCCCGCCCGCGTGGCGCCCGCCTCGCCCGGGGCTCTCGTGCTCGGCGCGCTCTGCCAGAGCCCGGCCGCGGCAGCGGGCCTGGCCGCAGGCGACGTGATCACCTCCGCTGCGGGCAAGCAGGTTTCCTCGCCCGCGTCGCTGACCAGCATCCTGGCGAAGGTTCCGGCCGGGAAGACGATCACCCTCGCCTGGACCACCCCGGACGGCCAGACGATCACCCACCCGCTCACCCTCGCCCAGATCCCACCCCAGTAGCCCCGAACCCCGGCCAGGTTCGCAACTACAAGGTTGCCTCGACCAGATCAAGGTATGAGGTGACGGCGTCACTCAGCCATGACCTGGACGGATCTGACAGGTCTCCCGCGACGGCCCGCAGAGCAAGCAGCTGAGCTGCCGGGTCACAGGAACTGACGTCTGGCATCTTGCCGAGGAACCGGATCATCTCGTACGCGCGCGGCGAGCGGCGGCTGATGTACTTGCCGGCCATCGGAACATAGCTAAGGTGAATCGACCGGATCTCGTCTGCGGTCTTTGCCGTGGCTGGCTGCCGGGAGCCGGCGGCGTTCAGCTGATCAAATGACAGAGTCCCCGTCTTGACTGGCCGACGCTGGCAGACGATGCGGCCGTCGGTCGGCCAGTGCGTCCGGGCTGCGGGATGAACGTGCAAGTCAGCCCGGAGCGGCAGCCCTGACCGAATGTGCGTTGCGCCCACCGATGTGGCGCCAGCCGGTGAGTTATGACGGCCGTCCGACAGCAGGTCAGCCTGCGCCCAGGACCTTGCGGCGGGCTCATCCACGAACCGTGCGAGCGCCCCGTCTCCCATGAGAATCAGAAGGTCAATGTCGCTCCAGTTGTCTGCCTCGCCGCGGCCGAGTGATCCAATCAGGGCCACCCCGTCGACTACGGGGTCAGCCGCCAGCTGCCCAAGCATCTGGGTGAGCAGACGATCACGCAGCTCGCCAAGAAACGGCGGCCCGGATGTCATCTGCCGATCCTCCTCGCTACGAGGTGGATTCGCGCGAGATACGTCAGCGCGGCAGGCCGAAGTAGCGTGCTAGATCACGTACACGCCCTTGCCTTTGACGGATTTCACCAGCCCCTCAGCCTTCAGCACCCGTATGGCGTGCTCGGCCGTTCCCTGAGCGCATCCGTAATGCTGCTGGAGGGCCTTGACGCTGGGCAGCTTCCGGTTCGAGAGGATCGCTCCTGTCCTAATCTGCTCACGCAGGATTTCCGCCAGCTGCTCATACAGCGGCGTAGCTCCAGCGGAGTCAAGTTTCATGGCCGTGACGCTACGTGACCATGCCATGGCCGCAGACGGCAGGTGTCCGCATGCGTACATATGCGTTGCTATGTGTAGGTTGACTCAGCTAGGAGGTGGCATGGAAGATCACGACTACCGGGTGATCGAGGCTCGGGCGGCTCTGGCCGAGGCGCGCGAGCATGACCCTGGCGAGTTAGCCCTCGAAGAGCTGCGGGAAGAGATCACCAGGTTCCGAAAGTATGTCCGCTGGCTCATCGACCTGGCTGATGACGCTGCCGACACCGAGTACGACGAGGAAGTCAGCCAAGTCATGATCTACGGAGGGATCTATATCGCCCCGGCCGACACGTTCAAGCTGTGCGATGACTGCACGAAGATGCTGGACCTTATATGGGAGGGGCAGCAATGTCCGCCTTCCGTGCCCGCCGATTCCGCGGCGTAAGGCGCGCGGATTCCGTCGGGCTGTTCACGATGCTCCTCTGCCGGTTCGGCGCGCTGGGCGGAGTTGATCTGGACCTGTCCCGGCGCGAGGAGCCGGCACGCGCCGCGCGTTTCTCCGCGTGATCATCCTCGAGGAGAACGTGGTCTAGCGAGCCTGGTGGCCCAGCAGCTGCCAGGCCAGGTCGTCGAGCCGCTGTACCTTGCCTCAGGCGGTCGCCGCGGTTAGCTCTGACTCCGCGGTCTGCAGCGGGAAATGGCAGGCGGCCATGTGCCCGGGCCCGAACGGGCGCAGCGGCGGCTCCTCCTCGGCGCACAGATCCTGCACGTACGGGCAGCGGGTTCGGAACCGGCACCCAGACGGCGGGGTGACCGGGCTGGGCAGCTCGCCCTTGATCACCGCGCCCTTGCCCGCCCTGGCCACCTCGGGATCGGGAACCGGGATGGTGCCGATCAGCCCGGCCGTATAGGGGTGGGCGGCGCGCTCGTAGATGTCGTCCGCAGTGCCCATCTCGACCATCTTCCCGAGGTACATGACGCCGATGTGGTCGGCCATGTACTTGACGACCGCGAGGTCGTGCGAGATCACGATGTAGGTCAGCCCATGGTCCGCCTGCAGCCGCTTCATCAGGTTGAGCACCTGCGCCCGGATGGACACGTCGAGCGCGCTGACCGGCTCGTCCGCGACGATTACCTTCGGGCTGAGGGTGAGCGCCCGGGCGAGCCCGATGCGCTGCCGCTGGCCGCCGGAGAACTCGTGCGGGTAGCGCTCGACCGCGTTGCGCGGCAGGCCGACCTCGTCGAGCAGTTCGTACACGCGCTGTTGCTGCTGCTGGTGGCTGCCGACGTGCTGGATCGTGAGCGGCTCGCGGATGATCGAGCCGACCCGCATCCGGGGGTCGAGCGACGAGTACGGGTCCTGGAACATCAGCTGCAGGTCGCGGCGCTGCCTGCGCAGCTCGCCGCGGCTGAGCGCGGAGATGTCCTGCCCGGCCAGCAGCACCGAGCCGGAGTTCGGCCGCTCCAGCGCGACGACGACCCGGCCGATCGTGGTCTTGCCGCAGCCCGACTCGCCCACCAGGCCGAACGTCTCCCCGGCGGCCACGGTGAACGAGACGTTGGACACCGCGTGCACGGCGGCGACCTTGCGCTGCAGGACAGCGCCGGCGGTGACCGGGAACTCCTTGACCAGTTCGCGCACCTCGAGCAGGGGCGCTCCCGCCGCGGCGCCGTCCAGGACGCCGGGCCCGGCGGGCCGGTCGGCTACCGCCTGCACGCGGGGTGCCGCGCCGTCCGTTGCGCCGGCGCCGGATGGGCCGTCGACCGGGTGCCAGCAGGAGAACAGGTGCGCCGAGGTCGGACCGGTGAGCGGCGGCTCGTCGGTGCGGCACCGGTCGGTGGCCCGGCCGCAGCGCGGCGCGAACCGGCAGCCCGGCGGCGGGTCCGACAGGTCCGGCGGCAGGCCGCCGATGCTCATCAGCTGCCGGGAGTTGTCCTGGTTCAGCCGGGGGATGGACGCGAGCAGGGCATGGGTGTACGGGTGGCGCATGTGCCGAAACAGGGTGCCGGTGTCGGTGGCCTCGACCATCCGGCCCGCGTACATGACCTGAACCCGGTCCGCGTGCCCGGCGATCACGCCCATGTCGTGCGTGATCAGCAGCATCGCCATGCCCAGCCGGTCCTTCAGGTCGTGCAGCAGGGCCAGGATCTGCGCCTGGATCGTGACGTCCAGCGCGGTGGTCGGCTCGTCCGCGATCAGCAGCTTGGGCTCGCAGGTCAGCGCCATCGCGATCATCACGCGCTGGCGCAGCCCTCCGGAAAGCTGGTGCGGGTAGTCGCCGAGCCGCTCGGCAGGCCGGGGCAGGCCGACGAGCCCGAGCACCTCCTTGGCCCGTTCCATGGCCGCCGACCTGCTGGCGCCCTTGTGCAGCCGTACCGGCTCGGCGACCTGGTAGCCGATCGTCTTCGTTGGATCCAGCGAGGTGAGCGGGTCCTGGAAGATCATGGCGATCTCGTTGCCGCGGATCTTGCGCAGCTCAGTACCGGGGAGGCCGACGAGCTCCCTGCCGTCCAGCTTGATCGAGCCGCCGACGATCGCGCCGCCGGGCGGGAGCAGGCCCATGATGGACAGGCCGGTCATCGACTTGCCGCAGCCCGACTCGCCGACCAGGCCGAGCGTCTCGCCCGCCTCGATCTCGAGGTCGACGTTGCCGACCGCCTGCACGACCGACTTGGTGAGCTGGATGTGGGTCGACAGGTTGGTGATCTCCAGGACCGTGCTCACTGGCTCGCCTCCGGCGCGGTGCTAGCCGGCACGCCTCCGGCATGACGCATCATCGGCGGCGCAGCCTCACGTCGAGCGCGTCCCGCAGCGCGTCACCGAGCAGGTTGCAGGCCATCACGACCGCGATGATGGCGATCCCCACCGGGTAGACCTGCCACCAGTAGCCGTCCTGCAGGTACGAGATCCCGTTGTTGAGCATGTCCCCCCAGTCGAACGTCGGGTATTGCAACCCAAATCCGAGGAACCCCAGGGTGGCGACGGCCAGGATCGCGTCGGCCACGCTGAACGTCGCGGTCACGATGATGACGCCGAGCGAGTTTGGCAGCAGGTGCCGGTTCATCAGCCGGAACCAGCCGGAACCGGCGGCGCGGGCCGCCGAGACGAAGTCCCGCACCCGCAGCGTCAGCACCTCACCGCGGACCAGCCGGGCCGGGACCTGCCAGGTGAAGATGCCGATGATGATGCTGAGACCGAGCACGGACGCGCCGTACCTGACCGCGACGATCAGCACGACGAACAGGAACGGGATCGACAGCAGCACGTCCACGATCCGCATCAGGAAGCCGTCGAGCAGCCCGCCGGCCAGGCCGGACACCGCGCCCCAGACCGCGCCCCAGACCATCCCGATCACCGCGGAAAGGAAGCCGATCTCGAGCGCCGCCCGGCCGCCCACCATCAGCTCCTCGAGCACGTCGAAGCCCTGGTTGTCGGTGCCGAGCGGATGCCCGGCCCCTGGCGGCAGGTTGGTGGTGTCCAGGTTGGAGCTCAGCGGGCCGTGGTAAACGAACGGCCCGAGGTAGCAGAACACGACGAAGAAGACGAGCACGATCAGGCCGACCACGGCCAGCTTGTTCTGCGCGAACTCGCGGGCCGCCAGCCGCCAGCCGCTCTGGATCGGGCCGATCGCGCCGCCCTCGGGCATCCGGGCCAGCTCGGGCGGTATCGGCGATGTACCGAGGTTGGTCATCGGTGGCCTCCTGCCTGGCTGCGGTCAGACAAGCCGGATCCTCGGGTCGGCGACCGTCAGGGCGATGTCGGCGACGAAGTTCCCCACGACGACCAGCACGGCGCCCACCAGCGTGTACGCGAGCAGGATGGGGTAGTCGGCGTTGCCCAGGCTGTTGTAGAACAGCAGCCCGAGGCCGGGGAAGTTGAACACCGCCTCGCAGATCAGGTTGCCGGCGAGCAGGTCCGGGATCGACAGGCCGATCAGGGTGATCATGGGCAGGAACGCGTTGCGGACCAGATGCCGGAGCAGGACAAGCCGCTCTGGCAGGCCCTTCGCCCGTGCCGCCTTGATGTAGTCCTGAGCGAGCGTGTCGATCGCCGCCGACCTCATGTAGCGGGAATAGCCGGCCAGGTTCAGCAGGGTCAGGCACACGATCGGCAGCGTCATCGCGCGGAAGTCGAAGATGATCGAGATCATCGACGTGGTCTGCGGGCCCTCGTAGCTGAAGATCGGGAACGAGATCGCCAGCAGGTCGATCGCGATCAGGTAGAGGAAGAAGTCCGGCATCGCGTACGTGACGAACGCGCCGGTGGTCAGCACGGCGTCGCCAAGCGTGTTCCGCCGGATCGCCTGGTAGATGCCGAGCGGGATCGCGATGACGACCGACAGCACCAGCGTGACGCCGGACAGCCACGCGCTGCGCTCCCAGCGTTCGTGGAAGAGCGACGCGACGCTCTGGTTCAGCTTGTAGGAGTAGCCGAGGTTCCCGTGCAGCAGCTGGTTGATGTACCGCAGGTACTGCTCGACCCATGGCTCATCGAAGCCGTGCTGGCGGTTCCACTGCGCGATCGTGAGCTTGTTGGCGTGCGGGCCGAGCACGTCGATCGCTGGCGTCGGGTAGATCAGGTGCAGCATCAGGAAGATGAACACCGATACACCGAAGAGCACCACGATCGCCGTTGCCGACCGGCGGATCAGGTAAGCCGTCACAGACCGCGCCCCTGCCTAGCTGACATCCCATCAGGGGTCCGGTCACTTCGTCAGGTACATCAGCTCGGTGTTCAGGTAGAACTGCGTCATGGCCTGGATCGCGGCCGGCTGGCCGGAGACGTCGTCCTTCCACACGATGATTTCGTCAGGGTTGGGCTGGAACAGGCTCGGCTGCTGCTGGGTGAGGTAGGACGCCTCCGCCTTGACCGCGCTAGGGTTACCGCCGGTCACCGACGCGTTGATCAGCTTGTTTGCCTCCGCGTCGTTGTAGAAGCCGCCGTTGTCCGAGCCGCCGGTGTTGAACTCGCCGAACGTGGTCGGGTACGGATTGTTGGTGAAGCCGCCGTAGTCCGACATCGCCCACTGGTTGATGGTCTTCGGCGAGCCCGGGTCGTCGGCCACGTCCACGACGTGGTTGAACGTCCCGGCCTGCAGCGTGATGGCGATGCCGACCTTCTTCGCGTCTGACGCCCAGGCGGTAACCATCTCGCCGAGGTACGACGGGTCGTTGACGTACAGCACGTTGAACGCGAGCTTGGTCCCGGCCGGGATGCCGCTGCCGCACTCGCCGGCCCCGGTGCCCGGCTTCGCACACGTGCTGACGCCGCCCGGCACGACCTTCCAGCCGTGCGACTTCAGCAGGTTGGCCGCGGCGGTGACGCTGAACGGGTACGGGTTCTTCACGGCGTTGGCTGGGCTGTACGGCGACGTCGGCACCGCGGGAACCGGCCCGTAGGCCAGGCCGCCTGCGCCGTGGTAGAACGCCTTGACGTAGCCGGCCTCATCCTCGAGATGCGCGAGCGCCTGGCGGACGTACAGCTGGTTGATGATGTTGTTGAAGTCACCGGTCTTGTCGGCGAAGTTGTAGTTCACATACGTGAAGCCCCAGTCGGGGTAGCCGAACACGTGGTAACCGGCCGCCTTGACCCTCGCAAGCTCCGGCACGTCGGCCTGCGGCAGGTAGCCGATGTCGATGGCCTTGGACAGCACGGCGTTGAACTCGGCGGTGTCGGACGTGTACGGCACCGCCTGCAGCGTCGGGACCACCTTCGACTTCGGGCCGCCGTAGCTCGGGTTCGGCACCATCGTGTACGCGCCGGTGGTGTTGTTGAACGCGGTCAGCCGGTACGGCCCGTCCACGACCTGCCACAGTGGATTGGTCGCGTAGGTGCCTGTGGATCCGGACGCCTTGGCCAGGAAGTCATAGATCGCCTTGGCGTTCGCCGGGGTGGTGAAGTTAAGGACGGGCCCGGACGCCGAGGACTTGGCCCAGGTCTGTACCGGCATGGGCTGGACGTACTCCAGGTTGTTCTCGGTGAACCACGTGGGGTTGACCGGCTTGTTCAGGTTGATCACCAGCGTGGTCGCGTTCGGCGCGCTGGCGCTGACCACCTGATCGGGCAGCCCGACACCGGGGGAGTACGGACCCCAGTTGGAGCCGCTCTCCTTGACGGCAGCGCGCACCTCGTCGAGGTAGAACAGCGCGTCGCTCGCGGTCACCGGCTGGCCGTCGTTCCACCTGTAGCTGGTCTTCAGCTTGACCGTGACGGTCTTGTCGCCGTTGGAGTACACCGGCGGGTAGGCCAGGCTCAGAGCCTCGTCGATCTTGGGGCTGGTCCCGCTCTGGGTCCAGTACAGCGGCCGCCACGACTCGTAGTTGAAAGAGTTGGCACTGTATACGGTGAAATCGGCTCCCGGCTCGACCGGGAAGATCCAGGTCGGTGCCGAGCCCGGAGGCTCGGCCCAGGTGATCGTGCCGGCCGTCGGCGTGCCGCTCGCCGCGGGCACCGTTCCGAACGCCCCGCTCGATGAGCTGACCGATCCGCCCGAGCTGCTCGTTGAGCAGGCGGCAAGGCCCATGGCTGCGGCTGTGACTGCTGCGGCGACGCACACCGCGAGCGTTCTCGGCCGACGCGAGCTGGTCATCGGCTTTCCTCGCAATCATCCGGGGCCCGGGGGTTGCCACAGATCTTGGCTCATCAACGGGCCGACGCGAGCATATGGATGGCCATGTGGCGATCTGGCCCGAATATTGTCACAAGTTGTCATCAATGTGAAGGCACTCCGATGAGTCCGGACGCGTTCGGGCGCCGCGAATCGCGGCAGGTCAGCGCCTGTTAAGTGCGTAGAAAGACAATTTGCAGCTATTTGTCAGCAAGCAGTCGGCCGTGGTGCGGGAAATCGCGCGCCTCCGGGCCTATTCGCCGCGGACCGCGGGCAGGACGCGCCGGCCCAGCAGCTCGATGCCGAGTCCCGCGGTCAGGCCGTGCGGCGTCCCGAACTCGACGCGGGTGGCCCCGGCCTCGAGCAGCGCCGTCACCTGCCCGGTGACCTGGTCCGGCGTCCCGGAGAACGCGAACAGGTCAAGCACGGCGTCGGGGACGAGGCGGCCCGCCGCCTCGTGGTCGCCGGCCCGGACCAGCCGCTGCATCGTGGCCAGCTCGGCCGCGCCCAGGCCAGCAGGGCCGAGGTCGATGCCGTCCAGCGCGGCGACGACCGGCAGGTACGTGGCCACCTCGGCCCTGGCCAGGCGGCGCGCGCTGGCGCCGTCCTCGTCGACCACGGTGACCGCGCCGCACACCAGGCCGACCTCGGCGGGCGAGCGTCCCGCCCGCGCCGCGCCGCGTTCCAGCGCCTGCCGGGCCCGCGGCAGCAGCGCCGGGTTCGCCGTGCCGCCGATCTTGACCCCGGCCGCGAGCTCGCCCGCCAGGGCGAGGCCGAGCGGCCCCCACGCGCCGAGCAGCAGGTCCACGTCCGGCCGGACCGGCCGGTACGCGAGCCGGACTCCCGGCGCCATCTGGAAGATCTCGCCCTGATAGCCGGTGTCGTCGCCGCGCATCAGCCGGCGCACCACGTCGACGGCCTCGCGCAGCCGGCGCACCGGCCGGTCCTGGCTTACCCCGACGGCGTCCAGCCACGCCCCGCGGGCCAGCCCGAGAAACGCCCGCCCGCCGGAGACGCTGTCCAGCATGTGCAGCTGGCTCGCTATCTCCACCGGATGCAGCAGGTAGGGGTTCAGGCAGGCAGGACCGAGCCGGATCGTCCGCGTGGCCTGGGCGGCGGTGATCAGCGGCAACATCGGCGACGGGTATCCGAGGTCGGCGTATACCGAGATCGCAGCGAAGCCGAGTTCCTCGATCCGCGGAGCCAGGCCGGCGTAGGTCGCCAGATCCTCGTCGGACTGCAGCGCGATGCTGAGCTCGCGGGTCATGTGACGTCGCCGAGCACGACCTCGCTGCGGCCGGTGCGCTCGATCCGCATGATCAGCCGCTCGTCCGGGTCCGGGCAGGCCACCAGGCTGTCGTGTTCGAGCCAGTCACCGGGGCTGAGCTCGCGCTGCTTCGCGGCGAGCAGCGGCAGCGCCGCGGCGAGCGCGTACACGCAGAAGAACCGGCCGGGGCAGGTGCGCAGGTGGCTGCTCTCCGTGAGCTCGAACCAGTCGCCGACGCGCATGCCGCACACGGAGCGCCCCTCGATCCGTTCCACGACCACCCGCAGGTCGTGCAAGCTGACCTGCGGCGAGCCGGGAGGGGCCGTGCCCGCCGTGTCCGCCGTGTCCGCGCCGCCCGCCTCGCCCATGCCGCCGGTCACCGAACCCACGAGTCGTCCCGGTACACGCGCCCGTCCTTCATGACCCAGTGCATCGTCCGCAGCGCCGCTACGGTCGCCGTCGGGTCTTGTCTCATCGCGATCAGATCCGCCCGTTTCCCCGGTTCCACCGAACCTACCTGCTCGTCGACGCCGAGCCAGGCGGCCGGCACCTGGGTCGCGGCCAGCAGGGCTTCACGCGGAGGCAGGCCGAACGCCTCCATGTGCTCCAGTTCGCGCACGGTGGCCGACGTGCCGTCGGTCTGCCAGAACGGCGGCAGGTCGCTGCCCAGCATCACCGGCACCCCGGCCGCCAGCGCGAGGCGGTACGACTGCTCGTGCTCGGGCGCCGCGGACAGCGACCGCTCCTGCATCCAGGCCGGCACGCCCAGCGAGTCGAAGAAGTCCTTGCACCTGGTCACGCCCAGCGTCGGCACCAGCGTGACCCCCTTGTCGGACATCTGCCGTGCCACGGCCTCGGTGAGCTCGTAACCGTGCTCGATGCAGTCCAGGCCCTGCTCCACGGCCGGGCCGATGACGCGGGCCGGGCCCGCGTGCGCGGTCACCTTCCGCCCCCAGGCGTGCGCCGTGAAGATCACGGCCGCCAGCTCCTCCGCGGTGAGCGGTACCGTGTCCATCGTCTCGTGCAGGCCGGCGATGCCACCGGAGATCATGACCTTGATGAGGTCGGCGCCCGCCTTGATCTGCGCTCGGGTGCCGTGGGTGAACCCGTCCGGCCCGTCGCACTCCAGCGTGCTCGACGACTCGTGCCCGTGCCCGCCGGTGCACACGAGCGCGCGCCCGGCGGTGAGGATGCGGGGTCCCTCGGCACGCCCGGCGGCGATCGCCGAGCGCAGCGCGAACTCCACGTGGTCGCTCTCCCCGACGCAGCGAACCGTGGTCACGCCGCACATCAGCGTCCGCCGTGCTCCGGCCGCGACATACAGCGCCAGCTCGTGCGGTGACATGGAGCGGACCGACTCGGCCAGGGCTCCCGGCAGCGCGAGCGAGAAATGCGTGTGCATGTTGAACAGCCCGGCCATCAGGTACGAGCCCTGCAGGTCGATCGCTACCGCGCCGTCCGGCGCCGATCCCGACGGCCCGATCTCGGCGATCTCGCCGTCCCGCACCAGCACGTAGCGATCCGGCTGCACCTGCGGACTGCGGCCGTCAAACACGTTGCAGTTGAGCAGGACCTTGGTATCAGGCACCGCCAGTTCCCTCCATCAGCCGGGCCGGGTCGTGGACCGGCCTCCCGCCCGCCACGGTGGCAAGGACCCCGACATCCGGCAATTCCGCGGCCGGGCAGGACAGCGGATCCGCCGAGAACACCGCCAGGTCGGCGTCCATGCCCGGCCGAAGCCGTCCCCGGCGCGTTCCGGCCCCGAGCAGGGCCGCTCCGCAGCGAGTGTAAAGATCCAGAGCGACGCCGGGGTCCACGGTCTGGCTCTCACCGATCGGGCCGCCGGATCTGGCGGACCTGGTCACCATGAACGAGACGCCGCGCAGCGGGTCGAACGGGGGCACGTCACCGTCGCTGCCCGCGGCGACACGGACGCCCGCCGTGACCATGTCCCGCACCGGGGCGGCGCGTGCGGCGCCTTCCGCACCCCAGTGCCGTCGCACGTCGTCGGCGAACTCGTACACGATCGCCGGGTGCGCCGACACGCCCACGCCGGACGCGGCCAGGCGGGCGATCGTCTGCGGCGCGCAGTTCAGCGCGTGCTCGACCACCAGCCGGCGTGGGTCCGTGGCCAGCCCGGTGGCCAGCGCCCGCTCGTAGGCGTCCAGGACCATCCGCACCGCCGCGTCGCCCACCGCGTGGCAGCCCACCCCTGCCGACCGGCGCAGCGCCGCGTCGACTATCAAATACAGGTTTTCCGGAGTAAGCCGGAAATGACCCGTATCGCCGTCGCCGCCGGTCGCGGCGTCGGCGATGCGCCCGTCCACGAAGGCTTTCACGCCGGTCAGCCGCAGCCACGGATCGCCGGCCGGGCCGGGTTCCGGCATCGCGGCGATGAGTTCGCGCGCCGTGTCGGCGTCGCTGCCTTCCGGAATGCGCCAGAGCAGGTCACACCGCAGCGGCAGCCGGCCCTGGTAGCGCAGCGCCTGGAACAGGCCGAGTTCCGCCGCGTCGACGCCGGCCTCCCTGATCGTCGTGATGCCCCGGGCGGCGAACCGCCCGAGGACTTGCGCGAGGTCGTCGCCGCGCTCCCGGGCGGTCGGCTCCCCGGCGAGGGCCAGGGCGCGCTCGATCAGCGGGTCGGCGCGCATCTGTCCCGTCTCGGCGGTGTCGCCCGGCAGCGACGCCCCCAGCAGCGCGATCGCGTGGGAGTTGGCCACCGCGAGGTGGCTGCCGCGCCGCACCAGCACCGGCCCGCGAAGACCCAGAGCGTCGAGTTCGGTGCGCGTCGGCAGCCGGCCCTCGCGCAGCGAGGACTCGTGCCAGTTCCGGCCGGTCAGCGTCCATTCCCCGGGCCCGCGGGCGAGGCCTGCCCCGCGCACCGCCGCGAGCAGCTCGTCGAGCGTGGCCGCGTCGCGCAGGCTGACCAGGCGGGCGTCAGCCGCCGCCTGCAGCGCATGGATGTGGGTGTCGATGAACCCCGGTCCCACGCAGGCGTCGCCCAGGTCGACCTGCCGTGGCGACCGCCCGGCCCGGCGTGCAGCCTCGTCTGCCGTTTTCGCCAGGGCGGACACCTTGCCGCCCGTGATGACCAGGTACCTGAACGAATCGCCCGAGAGGTAGTCGGGCCGGATGGTCCTGGCCGCGAGCACCGTCGCAACCGGGCGCTCACTGGCCAATAAATCCTCCCCCACTCTGCGCGCGCGGCGCCCTGCCGGGCGCGCACCTCCTGCGTGATCACTATGCCCCGGCCGGCGCGATCTCGGCATCCCGGCCCGGCGTGACCCGCAGCGCCTGGATCTGCTAGCTCAGCAGCCCAGGGTGTCGGCGAGGGCGGTCAGGGTCCCGGCGACGAGCAGGCCGTCGAGGTCCGGCGGCTGCTCCGCCGGGCCGTCCGGGCCCCACTCGAGCGGGCGGCGGATGAACAGCGGGCGCAGGCCGAGCGCGGCGGCGGCCCGCAGGTCCCCGGCGTGCGCGGCGACCATCCCGGCGTCGCCGGGGTCGCACTCCAGCAGGTCCAGCGCGGTCAGGTACACCGCGGGGTCGGGCTTGTAGCTGGCGGCGAGCTGCGCGGACAGCACCGCGTCGAACCGGAGGTCGCCGAACTTGAGCAGGTCGGCGAGCAGCGCCACGTGGCCGTTCGACAGCGTCGCCGTGAGGTAACGGCTCCGCAGGCGTTCGAGTCCGTCGCGGCTGTCCGGCCATGGGCGCAGCCGCCGCCACCCGCGCACCAGAGCCTCCCTTTGCTCGCCGGTCAGGGAGGTGGCGTGGCGTTCAAGGCAGTCATCCAGGGTGTCGCGCTGCACGGCATCGAGATCGCGCCAGGTGGAATCCTCGCGGGCCTTCGCGAGCGCGGGCTGGTACGCGCGGCGCCAGTCGTCAACGATGGCCGGCCAGTCGCCCTCGGCGCCGGTCGCCTCGCCGGTGCCGATCAGGCTGGACCGCCAGTCGACGACCGTCCCGAACACGTCAAAGAGAAGAAGGCGCATCGGCTTCATAAACAAGGAGTATGCCCATCCTCCCGGCCATTGATTTTCGTGGCAGGCTCCGCGATGCTGTGGCGGGCGAAATCGCATCAGGGGAGGACAAGATGGCCGATGTCCCTGCAACTGCCGTAACTGGAACAGCCGAGGTTCCCCAGGCCGGGCTCGAGGCCGACGCGATCGGGCCGGCGCAGGACACGATCATCGGGATGGCCAACGCCGCTCCCGCGGTGTCGGTCGGGCTGACGTTAGCCGCGCTCGCCGCTGCGGCCGCGTACGCGGTCGGGCCGATCATCGTGCTCACCGCGATCCCGATGCTGATCATCGCCAACGCCTACCGCCGGCTGAACCTGTGGAAGGCCCAGTGCGGCGCCTCGTTCGAGTGGGTGGGCCGGGCGATCGACCCCTACCTCGGCTTCATGACCGGATGGCTGATGATCACCGGGACGCTGGTCGGGGTGGTATCCGGCGTCGTGGTCCTGGCTCCGTCGGTGCTCGCGGTGTTCGGCTCGACGTCCACCAGCACGGCGCCGAACATCCTGATCAGCACCGCCATCCTCCTGGTCATGGTGGTGATCGCGATCGTCGGCATCCGCATCACCGCGCGGGTCCAGGTTGGCATGGGGCTGATCGAGTACGTCATCCTGATCGGCTTCGCGATCACCGGCCTGGTGCTGGTGCTCAGCCACCACCACGGCACGTTCCCGATCACCAAGGGGTGGTTCACGGTCAGCGGGATCGGCGGCAAGGGCAGCCTCGCGGCCGGGTTCCTCATCGCGGTGTTCATGTACACCGGATGGGACGCGAGCATCTACGTCAACGAGGAGACGACCCGGCGAACCGTCAACCCGGGCCGCGCCGCCGTCCTCGCCGTCCTGCTCCTGGCCATCATCTTCACGATCTCTGAGGTGGGCCTGCAGGGCGTGGTTTCGCCGGCCAAGCTCCAGGCCAACTCGTCGTCGGCCCTGGTCTACGTGGCGCAGGCGATGGGCGGCGGAGGGTGGGCCAAGGTCATGGCGCTCGCCCTGGCGCTGTCGGTGATCGCCTCCACCGGCGTCGGGATCGTGGCCCTGGGCCGGATGATCTACGGGATGGCGCGGCGGCGGGTGCTGCCGCCGTTGCTGGCCGCCATCCATCCCCGGTTCTCCACCCCGGCGGTGGCCACCCTGATCATCGGGGCGATCCTGGTCGTGGTCACCTGGATCTATCTGCTGTCCACGTCGGTGGCGAACGCGTTTACCCAGGTGATCGACGTGACCGGGATCCTGTACGCCGCCTTTTACGTGCTCACCGCGTTCGCCACGGTGACCTACTTCCGGCGGCGCATCGTCAGCAACGCCGCAGACCTGGTGCTCGTCGGCATCCTGCCGCTCGCGGCCGCCGCGTTCCTGATCTGGCTCGTGGTCAAGTCGCTGCTCGCCGCGCCGGCGCCGCAGCTGTGGTCGGTGGTCGGGGTGGTCGTCGTCGGTATAGTGCTGATGTTCTTGGCGCGTTTTGTCCTGCAGTCCCCATTCTTCGGCGACGCGCGGGAGAGCGCGCCCCGGGAAGGCTGACGAGCCGGGTGGGGGGAGCCTGATGGCCGATAGCTTCACCGACGAGCTGTGGCAGGGCTCGGCGGACATCTACGACGCGATACTGGCGCACCCGTTCCTTGCCGGGCTGACCGACGGCAGCCTGCCGCAGGACGCGTTCGTGTTCTACGTCGTGCAGGACGCGCTGTACCTGCACGGCTACGCGCAGGCTCTCGCGGCGGTCGGCAGCCGCGCGCCGGACGCGGCCGGGATCGAGATGTTCTCCCGCGATGCCGCCGACATCGTGGCCGTGGAGCGGACCCTGCACGACTCGCTCCTCGGCGACCTGGGCATCGATCCCGCGTCGATCGAGAAGACCGAGGCGGCGCCGACCACGCTGGCCTACGTCAGCTACCTGCTGTCGGCCGTGCGCGGCGGTTCCTACGCCGAGGGCGTCGGCGCCGTCCTCCCGTGCTACTGGATCTACTGGGAGGTCGGCAAGGAACTGCTGCAGCGCGGCTCGCCCAACCCCCGCTACCAGAAGTGGATCGACACCTACAGCGGCGAGGAGTTCGGCGACACGGTCCGCAAGGTGCTGGCGGTGACCGACGCCCTCGGGCCCGGCCTGGCACCGGCCGAGCGCGCGCTGGTGCACCGGCACTTCCGCGCGACCAGCCGTTACGAGTGGATGTTCTGGGACATGGGCTACCGCAAGGAAGCCTGGCCGGTGTAAGGCTGCGCTCCAGCGCGCCCTCAGGAAGTTTGGGGCCAAAACTTGAACTGAGCCCGAAAAGTCTGCTTAGTTCCCGGAAGTCGAACCGTGATCGCGGTAACGTTGCGGTACCTGCAATGGGGGCAGTTCGTGGTTTACCATATCTATCTGCATGCCAGCGTCTTATTCGCCGATCACCGGCACGGCCGGGTTCTGACTGCGCAGTTAGCCAAGGAGGCCGTCCGGCAGCCGTCGGCGGCGCTGGCGGTTGCTTCGAAGAGCCTGGCGCCAGGGGGTGGCCAGAGCTGGGGGCGTGATGGGTGATGGGGACCCCGGTGCTGTTGGGTACTGGCGCGGATTCTCCGCCGGTTCACGCATCGCCGGATACCGGCTCGAGGGGCAGATTGGCCGGGGCGGAATGGCCGTTGTGTTCCGGGCCCAGGATGAGCGGCTCGAACGGCAGGTGGCGCTGAAGATCCTCTCGCCCGCCCTGGCGGCTGACGAGACATTCCGGCACCGTTTCATCCTTGAATCCCGGTCCGCGGCCGCGGTGGATGATCCGCACATCATTCCGGTGTTCGAGGCCGGGGACGCGGATGGCGTGCTGTTCATCGCGATGCGGTACGTGCCAGGCGGCGACGTGGGCGCCCTCCTGAGGCAGAGGGGGCCGCTGCCGATCGAGCGGGCCGCGGCGATCATATCCGGGGTGGCGTCGGCGCTGGACACCGCGCACGCCGCCGGGCTGGTGCACCGCGACGTCAAGCCGACGAACATGCTCCTCGATGCCCGGGTTGGCCGGCCCGACCACGTCTATCTGTCGGATTTCGGCCTGAGCAAGGGGGCGCTGTCGGCCGACCTGACCGGATCCGACCGGATCATGGGCACGCTCAACTACTGTGCGCCCGAGCAGATCCAGGGCCGGCGGGTCGACGCGCGGACGGATGAGTACGCGCTCGCGTGCGCGGCGTTCGAGCTGCTGTCCGGCGGCCCGCCGTTTTCGCATGATGACAGCACGGCGGTGCTGTACGCGCAGGTGACGGAGCCACCCCCGCGGCTGACATCCCGGCGGCCCGACCTTCCGCCCACCATCGATGACGTCCTGCTCCGGGCAATGGCGAAGCATCGCGAAGAGCGCTTTGCGAGCTGCGGGGAGTTCGCTGATGCGCTGCGCGTGGCCGTCGGGCTGCAGCGCTACGCGCCCGACGTCGCGACCGTGCTGCACCAGCGGACCCTGGCCGGCCAGCAGGACGGTGCGACGAGCGGCGCGCCGGCCGCTGAGGCGAGCCTCGCCGAAGCCCGCCCGGACGCGCTGGCCGCGCGGCTCAGCCAGGCCAGGGAGATGGCGGCCACCGGCAATCACGCCGCCTCCGAGGAGGAGTTCCGGCACGTGTACCGTGCCCGGCAGCGGGCGCTGGGCACGGATCATCCGGACACGCTGAGCGCCTGGTTCGGCGTTGCCCAGGAGATCGCGGCGCGCGGCGACCATGCCCGGGCGGAGGAAGAATTCCGCAGGATGCTGCCCTACCTGCGCCGAAGCCTGGGCCCGTATCACCCGAACACCATGGCGACCCGGTGCAGCATCGCCAGGGAGATGGCCGCACGCGGCGATCACGCCGGGGCGGAGGCAGTGTTCCGTGACGTGCTGGCGTATCTGCAGCGCAAGCCGGGCCTGGATCACCCGGTCACGGTGATCCTCTGGGTCAACATTGCCAAGGAGATTGTCGCGCGCGGCGATCATGCCCGGGCGGCGGAAGAGTTCCGGGATCTGCTGCCGCATCTGAAGCTCACGCTGGGCCGGGATCATCCAGACACGCTGGCGGTCTTCGAATGGATCGATTACCTGCAGGGCAAGAAGAGCGACCGGCCTGCCGAGCCCCAGCGGAGCCCTCGCGAAGGGCACGCCGCGGCCACGCCGCCGGCTCACCCGGGCGAAGGGCACCCGGGCCACGGCCTGCCTGCCGGCCGGAGGGATCTCAGGGGCCGCTATGAGCACGGCTCTGCCCAGCCGGGCGCGGCCGGCCGCTGATAGCGTTGGCCGGTGCGGCGATGGCCGGATCGGAGGACCCGTGACGTACCCGACGGTGCCGGGCCGTGTGCCGGCCGGCGCGACAGCTGAAGGCGACGGGGTCGTCGTCGGCAATGGCCCGGCACGAGTTGATGCGTACATCGACTTTTTGTGCCCGTACTGCAAGCGGTTCGAGCTCTCGGCCGGGCCGGCGCTGGCGAAGCTGGTGGCCGGCGGCCAGGTGAGCGTCGCCTACCACCCGATGAACTTCCTCGACCAGGCGTCGACGACCAACTACTCGACCCGCGCGGCCGCGGCATCGGGTTGCGCCGCAGACCAGGGCCGGTTCCTGGACTTCGCCAACGCGCTGTTCGAGAACCAGCCGCCCGAGGGCGGCCCGGGGCTGACCGATGCCGAGCTCGCGGAGCTGGGCCGGATGGCGGGGCTGGCCGAGACGCCGTTCGCCTCCTGCCTGTCCGAGGCCCCCTACCTGGACTGGCCGTCGTATGTGACCGCCCGCGCCACCGAGGCGGGAGTCAGCGCGACGCCGACCGTCCTGGTCGCAGGACTGCCGGTGGAGCCAGATCCTCGGGCAATCACCGCCGCCGTCGCCCGGGCAGGCGGCGGGCGGTAAGCATCGGGCGCTGGGGTCGGCGTCAGCCGGACGAAAGGGCCTCACGGGCGGCGCGGATCGAGGAGCGCTTCCCGGAGTCGAGGTACTCCTCGATCCTGGTGATGTGCCCGTCGCGCACCTGCAGGTACATGGCCGCGTGCAGCTCGACCTCGGTCCCGTCGGGCAGCGAGCCGCGCAGCACGTGCTGCTGCAGTACGCCGTCGGGCGTCGGCACCCGCCGGACGATGTCGTAGCGCAGGCCGGACACCGCCCGGTGCAGCCCCTGCAGCACCTTCAGGTTCTCGTCGACGGGCTGTTCGACCAGGTCGTCGTTATGCCAGATCAGCGCGTCCGGGGCGTAGATCTCGCGCACCGTGTCGATGTCGCCGGCCTCGAGAGCGGCGAAGAAGCGGATCACAAGTTCCTCGCTGATGGCACTGCCTCCTTGCCTGGCGCGGCCGGTCCAGCCGGTTCGCTCGCTTCGCTCGCCCCGGCCGGTCCAGCCCCGGCCGCCCCCGCCCCGGCCGCCCCCGCCCCGGCCGCCCCCGCCCCGGCCGGACCGCCCGGACCGCCCGGGGCAAAGGAGGCGATGGTCTCCTCGTAGGCCCAGTCACCACCGACGGGCATTGGGAACAGGACCGGCAGGTCCACGCCCGCGGCCCGGTACTCCGCCAGCCGCCGCCCGCACGTGTTCGCATCGCCGTGCGCGACGAAGCCGTCGGCCACCGCCTGCGGCACCCGTGCCGTCGCCCCGGCCCGGTCCCCGCCCAGCAGCAGCTCGCGGACCGGCCGCAGGTCGGTGCCGCGGCCGTCCTCGCCGAAGAGCGGGGCGACCGCGGGATGCAGCACGTAACGGGGGACGACGTCCCGTGCGGCTGCCGCGGCCGCCACGGCGTCGCTCGACAGGCAGCAGTGCACCACGCAGACGATCTCCACCCCGGCGGGGTCCCTGCCTGCGGCCGCTGCGGCGGCGCGCACCCGGCCGGCCGCCTCGCCAGCCTGGGCCGGCGACATCAGGTTCAGCACGACGCCGTCGGCAATCCGCCCGGCCAGGTCGAGCATCCGCGGCCCGAGCGCGCCAAGGTAGATGGGGAGGTCCCGGCGGGCCGGGGGGCTGTCGAGCGGCACCACGCCGGTGCGGAACAGCGTGCCGGAGTAACCGGCCGGGCTGCCCGCCAGTACCGCGCGGACCACGGCCACGTATTCCTCGATCATCTGCAGCGGCGGGAACGGCGCGATGCCGAACCTGCCGTTCATGATCGGATTTCCCACGCCCAGGCCGAGGACGAGCCGGCCGCCCGCAGCGTGGTCCAGCTGCGCGGCGGTCTTGGCGGCCAGCACCGGCGGCCGCAGCGCCGCGTTCGTGACCGCGGTTCCGACCCGGGCCCGGCTGGTCGCGCCGGCCACCGGGTGGCACAGCGCGAGCGCGTCGCCGTGCCCCTCGGCCACGAACACCGCGCCGAACCCGGCGCGCTCGGCGGCCGCAGCGAGTTCGCCGATCCTGCCCGGCGGCAGCCCGCTGTGCGACGCGATCGACAGCCCAATCGGGGCGCCCGCATCCGCCTGGACGCCTGGGCCGACGGTCATCGATGTACCTCCGGGCCCGATCTATGCGGCCCTTTGGTACATCCATGAGCGTGCCCGGCCCGCCCGGCGTGGCCGGCCCGCCCGGCGTGGCCGTCTTGCCCGGCGTGGCCGTCTTGCCCGGCGTGGCCGTCTTGCCCGGTGTGGCCGTCTTGCCCGGTGTGGCCGTCCTGCCCGGTGTGGCCGTCCTGCCCGGTGTGGCCGTCCTGCCCGGTGTGGCCGTCCTGCGCCGGCACGAGCTGCGCGCGGAGCTCGCGCTTGAGCACCTTGCCGGTGGTCGTGCGCGGCAGCGAGCCAGCGAACTGCACGCTCTTTGGGCACTTGAAGTGGGCCAGCCGCTCCCGCGACCAGGCAATGATCTCCTCGGCCGAGGCCCCGCCTCTGGCGTCGGCGCCAGGCACGGGGATGACCACGGCGTGCACCGCCTCGCCCCACACCGGGTCCGGCCGTCCCACCACCGCGACCTCCGCCACGGCCGGGTGACCGGCGAGCACCGCCTCGACCTCCGCCGGGTAGATGTTCTCGCCGCCGCTGATGATCATGTCCTTGGCCCGGTCCATGATGTAGAGGTAGCCGTCAGCGGTCAGCCGGCCGATGTCCCCGGTCCGGTACCAGCCGCCGGGCGCGAACGCGGCCGCGGTGGAAGCCGGGTCGCGCCAGTAGCCGGAGAATAGGCACTCGCCGCGGATCAGCAGCTCGCCCGCGGTGCCGGTGGGCAGCTCGCGGCCGTCTGGACCGACGATCCGCACCTCCCACCCGAACGAGATCCGGCCCGCGCTGGCCAGCCGCGGGTGGCCGGGCTGGTGATCCTCCGGCGCGAGCAGGCTGATCATGCTCTGGCTCTCGGTGTTGCCGTAGATCTGCCGGAACCGGCAGCCGAACGCGTCGAGCGCGACCGCCAGCGATGACGGGGTGATCGGCGCCGTGCCGTACGCGATCTCGCGCAGGCTGCCAAGATCGGCACCGTCGCGGCGGAGAATCTCGCGTACCAGCATGTCGATCAGCGACGGCCCGGCCGTGAAGAACTCGATCCGGTCCCGCTCGATCGCGTCGATGACCGCGGCAGGGTCGAACGCCGTGTGAATGTAGACGGTGCCCGCGGTCAGCAGGGCCTGCAGGCACTGGCCGAAGCCGCCCAGGTGGAACAGGGGCAGGATCTGCAGGTGATGCGAGCCGGCGACCTGATCGCCGATCTCGAGTGCGAAGTCGGCGACGCTCATCATCAGCGCGCCGTGCCGCAACGGGATCGCCTTGGCCTTGCCCGTGGTGCCGCTGGTGTGCACCAGCGCCAGGACCGTGTCGCCGAGCAGCGCGGGCCGCGGCGGGACCGCCCCCGTGAGGGCCCCGCCGTCCAGCCACCCAGGGGGCGCCGGGCCCCCTCCGATGGCCACCCGCAGCCGCGGACGGCCGGGCACCGCGTCGACCAGGCCAGTGAACTCGGCGTCGGCGGCGACCGCCGCCGGCCCGGTCAGCGCCAGCACCTCGGCCAGTTCGCGCGGGGACAGCCGCCAGTTCACGAACGCGGGCGTGGCCCCGGTCCGCATCAGCGCGAACGCGTGCACCAGGAAGTCCGCGCTGTTCTTCGCCACGATCGCGACCGTGTCCCCATCGCCGACGCCGAGGGCGGCCCAGCCGCCGGCCCGGCGCTCGAACTCGGCGCGCAGCTGCGCGTAGCTGAATTCCGCACCACGGTCGTCGACCAGCGCGGTCACCTCAGGCCGCACGGTGGCGCGCCACTCGAGGACGTGAATCCAGCTCTGCATCGGCTGCGTCCCTTTCGTCCGCAGGTCGTTATCGTTGCAGAAACGACTTCTGGAAGACAGACTCCGCGGCGAGGAAGTTGGCCTGCCGGCAGGTATCAGGGGGTGCGCAGCAGGACCGCCAGCCGGTCCGCCTCGTCGCGCAGGCGCGCCCCGATCGCGCGCGCGTTCTCGTCGGTCATCCGTGACACAGGCGCCGAGACCACCAGCGCCGCGACCGGCGCGTCGCGCGTGCCCGCCACCGCGACCCCGACCGACACGACGCCCTCCTCGCTCTCCTCGCGGTTGACCGCGAAGCCCCGATCCCGCACGGCACGCAACTCTTTCTCCAGGCTGGAACGTTTCGTGATCGACTTGGCCGTCAGCGCAGCCAGGCTGGCGTCGTCGGGGAACAGCGCCGCGACCTCGCCGTCCGGCAGCGCCGCGAGCAGGGCCTTCCCCGAGGCGGTGCAGTGTGCCGCCAGCGCCGAGCCGGTCCGGGCGGCCACCCGCAACGCGCGCGGGCTCTCCACCGCGTCGAGATACCGGACGCTGCCGCCCTCGAGCACCACCAGGTGCACGGTCTCGCCGAGATCGGCGGCGACGCGTTCGATCACGGGCCGTGCGTGTATGCGTATGTCGAACTGCCGGACCGCGGCCAGGCCGATCTCGACCAGCGCCGGCCCTGCGACGTAGGCGCGGGTGTCCCGGTCCTGCAGGACGAACCCGTGGTACGCCAGCATCGCCATCAGCCGGTGCGCGGTGGAGAGCGCGACCCCGAGGTGCTCGCTGGCCTCCGACAGCCGGACCCGCGGCTGGCCGCGGAACAGCATCAGCAGCCGCAGCGCGTTGTCGACCGACGTGATCGGGTAAGCGGGCCGCTTGTCCGCGGGTCCCTCGCCGGCCTTCTGCACAGCAGAAGGCTAGTTCAGTGGCTGGCCACCCAGGCCGCAACCAGGTCGGCGGCCTGTTCCCGCGAGCCCTCGGGCTCCTGCAGGTAGTGATCGGCCTTGAGGAACTCGAGCGTCTTGTCAGGGGCGGCGAGCGCGTCGTAGAGCGCTCGCGCATCGCTTTCATAGACGCACGCGTCCGCGGTCGCGTGCACGACCAGCGCGGGCACGGTGATCCGGGCCAGGTGCGGCGCGGCGATGCACTGCGACGTGCGCAGGCTCCACATCGACAGCCAGCTGCGCAGGGTGCTGACCGTGCCCACGCCGAACACCCCGTAGTTGGCCCGCATCGGGTCGCCGAGGTAGCACCAGTTCGGCCGGCGGTCCGACGGCTCGATCGACGGGTCGATCATCCGCAGGTCGGCCCAGCTGCGGAACACGGTGAACAGCCGGTCCCTGGCCCGGGACTCGCCCAGCGCCTCGATCTGGGCCAGCGCCCAGTCGGTGATGCGCTCGTTGCGGGCTCGCTGCGCCGCGCGATAGCGGTGCCGGAACTCCTCGCTGTAGGGCGGCCCGTTGTCCGGATTGAACGGGTCGAGCGCGGGATCGGCGGCCACCGGGTCGCTCTCGTCCGTCACCGAAGGGTCGAGCCAGTTCGTGAACACCTCGGGCCGGCCGGAGTGCGCGGCGAGCGCGACGAACACGTCGCCGGCCGGCAGGTGCTCGATCGCGGGCAGCGGCCGCATCCCGGCGACCGGCCGGACGTTGGGCTCGATGGCCTGGGACTGGTAGGCCGCCATCAGCGAGCCGCCGCCCGAGTTGCCCAGCAGCACCACCCGCTCGACGCCGGCCTGCTCGCGCAGCCAGCGCACGCCCACGCCGATCTCGGCGAGCGCGTGGTCGAGCAGGAAGTGCGCCTCGTTGCCGCGGAAGCGGGTGTTCCAGCCCAGGAAGCCGAAGCCGCGCTCGGCCATGAAGCTGGCCAGGTAGTGCTCGGAGAAGTCCACGTTGTAGTGGGTGGCGATGAACGCGGTGGCCGGGTTCGCGCCGGCCGGCCGGTGGTAGATCCCCTGGCACGGGTGCCCTCCGGCGCCCGCCCGCCCGACCACCGGCGACGCCAGCCCGACAAACTCCCGCACGATCTCGGTCACCGCTCACTCCGATCCGCCACCGCCGTGTTCTGCCAAGCATTTCCATGATCTGGGCGGATTTTGAGCGAATACAGCACATTTCCCACCCAGATCATGGAACGAGCCGCGCCTCTGCCCGGCCCGGCCGGGCCAAACGACGCGCGGCTTGCCAGCCCGCGTCTCCGGACACGCCCTGGCGTGTAAGTGAAACTGAGTTTAGGTTTAGTTCTGCGGGGTGCGCGAGAGCTGAGGAGGCCTTGATGGAGTGGCGGAACGAGGAGTTCGACCTTGGCGGGGTTAATCATCTGGCCCTGGTCTGCTCGGACATGAAGCGGACGGTCGAGTTCTACACCCAGGTGCTCGGCATGCGGCTGATCAAGACGCTCAACCTGCCGGGCAACTCCGGCCAGCACTTCTTCTTCGACATGGGCGGCGGCAACGCGCTGGCGTTCTTCTGGTTCCCCGACGCGCCCGATCCGGTTCCGGGGGTGTCCGCGCCGGTGACCGTGCCCGGCATCGGCGAGTGGACCAGCGCCGTCGGATCGATGAACCACGTGGCGTTCAACGTGCCAGAGGAGCGCTTCCTGGAGTACCGGGCCAAGCTCAAGGCCAAGGGCGTGCGGTGCAGCCCGATCCTGGATCACGACGACAGCGAGTTCGGCGTCGCCGCGGAACTGCACGACGGGGTGTTCGTCCGCTCGTTCTACTTCCAGGACCCGGACGGGATCCTGCTGGAGTTCGCGTGCTGGCGGCGGGTCATGGGGCAGCCGGGCGACGTCAGGCACCAGCCGAAGACCGCCGCCGACCGCACGGGCGTGCACGCCTGATCGCGTGCTGTCATGGGTGCACGTCCTGGAGTGGCGGGCGGCGGCCACCCCGGACGCGGTGGCCCTCACCGATGACCGCGGCGGCGAGCTGACCTACGCCGGCCTGGCTGCCGCCATGGAACGCGCCGCCGCGGAGTATGCCGCCGCCGGAATCCGGCCCGGCGACGTTGTGCCGATCATCGCCCGCAACCAGACCGGCTGGGTGACCGCGATGTTCGGTCTGGTCCGGGCCGGCGCGCTGCCCGCCGCGGTGAACTGGCGGCTGGCCGCGCCCGAGGTGACGGCGCTGCTCGGCCTCATGCGCCCGGCCGCCGTGGTCATCGACGCGGACTGCGCCGGGCTGGCCAAGCAGGCGCTGGTCGGCTTGGCCGGCCCCGAGCCCGCCCTGCTCGGCCTCGGTGAGCAGGCGGCGCCCGGTGAGCCGGCCGGGCCGGCCGGGCCGGAAGACGAGGTCCCGGTGCGGCCGGTCGAGCGGCTGCGCGGCGCCGAGCCGCTGATCCTGCTGCACACGAGCGGCACGACCGGGCGGCCCAAGCTGGTGCCGCTCACCCACCAGATGCTGGTCGCGGCCGACGTGTTCATGAAGCTGGAGGTGCCCGAGGCGTCCGTCGGCACCCGGCACCTGAGCGCGCTGCCGCTGTTCCACGTGGCCGGGCTCGCCAATCTCGGCTACGTGCTGCTCACCGGGGGCCACCTGCACGTGCTCGGCGGGTTCGAGCCGGCCGGCTTCGTCGACGAGCTCGCCTCCCGCCGGATCCAGCTGACCCAGCTCGTGCCCACGCTCATCCAGGCGGTCACCGACGAGGTGAGCTCCCGCGCACAGCCGCCCGACCTGTCGCACCTGATCGAGATCGTCTATGGCGCCTCGCCGATCCGGCCCGACCTGCTGGAACGAGCGGTCCGCACGCTCGGCTGCCGGTTCCGGCAGAACTACGCGAGCAGCGAGACCGGCCCGCTGCCGATCAGCTCGCTGCCGCCGGAGGACCACGATCCGGCGCGCGGCCGGCTCGGCACCGCCGGCCGGCCGTCGCTCGGCTGGGAGGTGCGGCTCGGCGACCGCGGCGAGATCCAGGTGCGCGGCGCGGCGCCGCTGCCCGGCTACTGGAACGACGCGACGGCGACCGGCCGGGTGATGACCGCCGACGGCTTCTACCGCACCGGCGACGTCGGTGTCATCGACGGCGACGGCTACCTGACGATCGTCGACCGGCTGAATGACGTCGTGATCACCGGCGGCGAGAACGTGTACCCGGCCGAGGTCGAGGCCGTGCTGGCGAGCCACCCGCAGATCGCCGACGTCGCGGTCATCGCCGTGCCGGACGACCGCTGGGGGGAGACCGTGCACGCGGTCGTCGTGGCCGGCCCTGGGCTGGACACGGCCGAGCTCATCGACTGGGCGCACCAGCGGCTTGCCGGGTTCAAGTGCCCGACCGGGGTCAGCGTCGTGGCGCAACTGCCCCGCAACGCCACCGGCAAGGTGCTCAGGTCCGCGCTGCGCGAGCCGTTCTGGGCCGGGCGCGACCGGCGGGTCTCATGACCCCGGCCAGCACCCGCGGGCGTAAAGGGCGGGAAACCGATGAGGCATTCCGCCAGGCCGCGCGCCAGGTCTTCGCCCGTGAGGGCTACCTGAACGCGAAGATCAGCGACATCGCCGCCGAGGCCGGCCGGTCGGTCGCGTCGTTCTACAACTACTACGACACCAAGGCCGACCTGCTGATCGCGCTGGCCGAGGAGTTCCACGCCGAGGCGACGCAGATGGCGGCGCTGCCGTACCGAAGCGGGCTAACCCGCGAGGAGGCGCTGCGCCAGGCCGTGGCCGGGTTCTGGCGGACCTACGCGAAGCGGCGCGGCGAGCTCATCGGCATCTTCCAGGCCGCGATGCTGGAGGGCGAGTTCCGGGACCGGTGGCTCAAGATGCGCGCCGAGGCGATCACGCGGATCGCGGCGGAGATCCGGCGCGCGCAGGCCGAGGGTTACAGTCCCGGGGCCGATCCGGTGCTGACCGCGTCGGCGCTGTCGGCGATGCTGGAGCATTTCTGCTACATCTGGCTCGGCCAGGGCGGCGAGCTCGTCGACATCCCGTTCGACGACGAGCGGGCCCTGGACGCGCTGGCCACGATCTGGGTGAAGGCGGTCTACTGGCGGCCCTGACCGGGATCCGCATTCGCTATCGCGAGGCTTCCAGGTCGGCCAGTCCGGCTATGCCTTCGGGATACAGGGGCGGGCTGGCCGCCCCGGGCGGCCGCCAGATCACCCGTGCCTGGCCTGGGTCGTCCCTGACCGTCTGCTCCTCGATCTCATAAGCCGCGACGTCGGCGAATGACGCTGACAGCACGATCACGATCTCGTGCGCGGTGGCTTCGCCCCACAGGAAGATGTTCTCCAGAACGCCGACCTGGCGAACGCCGGTGAGAGCCTGCCCGATCTCCTCAGCGAACTCGCGGCGGGCGGTATCGGCGGCGAGCTCGCCGAACTCGACGTGGCCGCCGAGCGGACGGTGAAACAACGCGCCGGACGGGTCGGCCGACTCAGAAACCAGCAGCGCCCCATCACGCGGCCGGCGGACCAGGACCATCGCCTTGACTACCTGACCTCTGGAATCCACCGCAGCTTCGTATCACACTGACCGCGATCGCTTGTTCCCGCTTACGACGCACTCGATGATCAGGTCGCGTGCGCTGATCTCATGCACGGCGGTGACCTGCAGGCCGGCGTTGGCGGCGAGGGCTGCGTAGTCTTCGAGGGTGCGCTCGCGGCCGCCGGCCAGGACCAGCATGCGCAGGTTCATCTCGGCGAACGCGGCGGCGTCGCCGCCCGGGGTGCCGTGCGATTCGACCACGAGCACGCGGCCGGTGCCGCCTGCTGCCTCGGCGCACCGGCGCAAGATCGCGGTCGCCGAAGCGTCGTCCCAGTCGTGGATGACGCGGTTGAGCAGGTAGGCGTCCGCACCGGCGGGCAGCGGGTCGAAGAAGCTCCGGCCGACGACCTCGCAGCGGCCGTCAAGGCCGAGCCCGGCCAGGTACTCCCGGGCGCGGGCCGCTGTTTCCGGCAGGTCGGCCACCGTGCCGCGCAGCCGCGGATTGCGCTGCAGCACCTCGGCGATGAGCGTCCCGGTGCCGCCGCCGATGTCGGCCACGTGCCGCACCGTCGTCCAGTCATAACGGTCCGCCACCGCGCTGTTCCCGCCATCCACCGCCATGGTCGCGTCGAAGGACGCGCTGATCGCGGGGTTGGCGTCCAGGTAGTCCCAGAACGGCAGGCCGAAGACCTGCTCCCAGGCCGGTTCCCCGGTGCGCACGGTGTGTGCCAGGGCGGTGAATGCCAGGTCCATCCGGCCGCCGAAACCGTCCAGGTCCAGCCACATGAGGCCCGGCTGGCCGGTGCGCAGCATTGCGCCGGTCTGGTTGGCAGCGAACTGCCCCGGGCGTGGCTCCGTGAACACCCCGTGCTGGACGAGGTGGCGCAGCATGCGGGCCAGCGCATCCGGGTCGGACCCGGTCCGCTCGGCCAGGTCGCCGATGGCGGCGCCCCCGCCGGTGCCGTCATCCGGCATGAGGTCGGCGAGCCGCAGTGTCGCGGCGACCCGAAGCGCCATCGGGGTCGCCAGGTCCATCAGCGGCCCGAGCACCCGCCATGCCGACGCCACCGCCCCGCCCGTTCCCGCGTCCGCGCCTGCCGTCTGCGGCCGGCCGCTTTCGGCGCCTGGTGCCTGGTCGCCCGAGGTCATCAGCATCCCTCCCGACGCCCATTGTCGCCCTCTGGCTCAGACACCGGCTTGTACAAACCGGAACGCCCAAGGTGGCGTGACACCCGCGAAGGCTTGCCTCCACCTTATTCAAGTGTTATCTTTATCAAGAG
>Ga0335073_10000522_pt1 | contig 49273 bp, 47 predicted proteins | sample Lox_Sample_22_FD_207093 | JGI IMG/M metagenome (GOLD analysis project Ga0335073, IMG submission 207093) | Soil microbial communities from Loxahatchee National Wildlife Refuge, Florida, United States - Lox_Sample_2.2 | ecosystem: Environmental > Terrestrial > Soil > Wetlands | place: USA... | reverse complement strand
ACCAGACGACTCACGCATTCTTGTGGACTCCCCAAACCAGGAAGATGAAAGACCTGGGAGTAGTCGGCAGCGACTTCTGGAGTTTCGCGCTGGGCATTAACGATGAAGGTCAGATTGTCGGCGCTTCAGCAAACTCTGACTTCAGTGTGCTGCGCGCGTTCGTGCGCCAGAACGGAGTGCTCGTCGATCTCAACACTCTCGTTGCCGGAACCACCGGTCTGTTTTTGGAGACGGCCTGCTCGATCAATTCCAGGGGTGAAATCATCGGGCTCGCATTCGACCCGAACACTGGTTACATACACGCTTATCTGGCAATTCCAACACCGGGAGCATAAGCCAGCAACTCAACCTGGCCGCAAACCTGTGGCGCTCCTAGATTGAGTTCGGCAAAGCTCAGGTTTGCGAGGCCCTTTAAGCTCGCTTGATACGGCCGGATCGCGGAGATCCGGCCCTCGCTTCCGCGATTGTGGACGTGTGACGAGCAACTCGGAAGTCAACGGACGCTAACAGGCGATAGCCCAAGCGTGCGCTGTTTGTTCGCCTACTTCCAAAGGACAGTTGAGTCACTCTTCCATCCCGTGCCCTATTCACACCAGTGAGCAAGTCTACGGAAAGCGGACACAGTAAGGACGCGAACTCGACTGAGAAAGTTTGAGAATTGAAGAAATCGCGGCAAACACGCATTAATACCGAGGATTTATTGGCTGCCCCCCAGGGATTCGAACCCCGATATGCTGATCCAGAGTCAGCTGTCCTGCCGTTGAACGAGGGGGCAACATCTTTATTATCCGGTAGCTTCGCCTTCTCGTCAAAAACTTCGGTAAGAGGCCGTACCGTCACCTTTCCCAATCCGATCCCGTAGTTCGCCCTACAGACCACCATGTACTTCCTACAGTGGACTTCCGAGTTTGACTCAGGTGAAAACCCGAATTATTTTGTAGTCACGGTCGTTGACTTCGGGGCTTGATAGTCAGTTCCCCGCAGAAGTTCGGTCCCTCCTTTAGCGTTGGGTCCCTTCCTGTGATGGTTCAAGGCTCAGCTTCGCGCCCGCGGCTTAGCACGTCTTGCGGTTTCGTTCCCGGTGTTCCAAGGATTGGTTTGTGCAGAACGGTCCTTGCTCTGGTTCCGGGTGGGCAACACAACTGATGGCCGAATAGCATTGCAATCCTTTAGCGTGCCCGCGGAAAACTGAAGTTGCGTCTCGCATTGCCGTGTCCTCCGAGTTCGACCCCGGCGTCAGCAGCATTCGCGAGATGCGTCACTTGTTTTCGTCAGCCCCGAGTTCGGCCAAAGTTAATTCAACGCTGCACCGCCGCGTCGCGGCGTACAAGAGGATATTCATGCGTTACGGCATTTTTTTATTTTTTCTAGGTTTTTCGATTCTCTCATTTGCCGGCAATCTGACCGTCCAGCCAACCACTACACTTTCCGCCCTCACTTCGAACAACACCAGCGCCGCCAACAGTTTTCGTTCGCAGTCGAACGGCAATCTCGGAGCCAGCAACATCAGCAAAGTCGACGTTCATTCCTTGCTCTATTCCGGCGCAAATACGCAGGTCTTCGCTCATCTTCTATTGTGGTTTGGCAGATCCGATCACATGAACATTGGCTACAGCTCGACCGACCCTGCGCAAGTTCACGCGCAAGTCGAGGACATGATCAGCCGGGGCATTCAGGGTGTCATCCTCGATTGGTATGGTCCGAACAATTCCGAAGATCAAGCCGCCCAGCTGGTAATGAAAGAAGCCGAAACTCATCCCGGCTTTACTTTCGCCATCATGCTGGATCACGGTGCTCTGCAGCAAAGCTGCGGAGGCTGTTCCACGCAGGATGTCGTGATCCGGGACCTGCAATACGCCGAACAGACGTACTTCCCATCTTCCGCCTACTACCGTATCAATGGCCAGCCCATGGTCACGAATTTTGACTTGTCGACGTCCGTCGATTGGAACGCGGTACAAAGTGCGCTTGCCAGCAAGCCGGCATTTCTTTTCCAGGACAATCCTGGCTTCTCCGAACCATTGTCGCAAGGCGCATATTCTTGGATTCAGCCCACCCTGCCCGATTACGGCATGCAGTATCTGGCGAGCTTCTATCAGGCGGGAATGCCCTTTGCAAAAGAAGAAACCATCGGCGCCGGCTACAAGGGTTTCAACGACACTATGGCGGGGTGGGGTACCCATCGCGTCATGTCACAACAATGTGGACAGACTTGGCTGCAGACGTTCTCCGAAATCAACGGCCTCTACAATTCCGGCAAACAGCTCTCAACGCTGCAGCTGGTCACTTGGAATGACTACGAGGAGGCCACCGAAATCGAGTCTGGAATCGATAACTGTCTCAGCATTTCGGGTTCGGTGACTGGCAGCACGCTGCAATGGAGCGTGAAGGGCAACGAAAATACGCTCGACCATTACACGGTCTACATCAGCACGGATGGCCAAAATCTCATGCCGCTCGGCGATCAGTCCGTCGGGTCGAGTTCCGTTGACCTGTGCAGCTATCCCCTGGCAGCCGGAAACTACAGCCTGTTTGTGCAAGCGGTCGGAAAACCCGGAATCCTCAACCACATCACTTCCGTTCTGGCATACACGCCGCCATGCCCGGTGAGTTCAACCACGCCTTCCGCCACTATTCAATTAAGCGCATCGCCTCAATCTGTGACCATCGGAAGCGCCGGGTCCGCCGGCCTGGGATTGAGCGTAGCTGCTCCAACCGCTGCCTTGAGCGCTCCCGTTTCGCTTAGCTGCTCCAACTTGCCTGCTGGTCTGACCTGCACGTTCTCTCCTGCCTCGGTCACTCCCAGCGCAAGCGCCGCCAAGTCGACGCTCACAATCTCGAGCACCGCGGCCTCTGCTGCCAATAAGCGGCACTCGAAAGAACCCGGCTTCCCGTTCTACAACCTCGCGGGCTTCGGCATCGCCGGCTTTGTTGTTGTGGGAGGAATCGAGAAACGGCGGGCCCGTCGGCTGATGGCTCTCTCCGCAATTCTTGCCGGCGGACTTTTACTCTCCTCATGTGGAGGAAGCGGTGCCGCTCAGAAGACTGTGACTTCCACAGGCACGAGCACGCCTGCCGGCACTTACTCAGTTGTGGTGAATGCGTCTTCCGGATCCACGCAGGCTACAGCCAAAGTATCGGTTACGGTGCAGTGAGTCTGGCCGCCCACGCCCACTGACGCGTAATCGTGCTTCGCTTTCACTCCGGTTGCGCGTCGGCAGCAGGTGTTACTGCTGCAGGATTTGTCCGGGTTGCGGGTGAACGCGGTCGCCCTTAATTTCACTCGCATCCCAACCCCCGCCCAACGCTTTCACCAGATACACCGAGCTCACCATCCGCTGCCCCAGTAATTGCGTTTGCAGTCGTTCGCTGTCGAGCAAGGTGGTTTGGGCCGTGATGACATCGAGATAATTAGTAACTCCGCCGACGTAGCGATTATTAGCGATATCCAACTCGCGACGAGCCTCTTCGACCGCCGCAGTTTGCGTCGAGAAAGCTTGGGCCAGCGTGCTCAGGTTGCTGATGCCATCTTCCACTTGCTGAAATGCGGTTAGCACCGATTGCCGATAGTTCGCCACAGCTTCGTCGTAGGCCGCTTTCGCTGCGGCATAGTTCGCCCGATTCCGTCCGCCTTGAACAATCGGTTGTAATACGTCCGCGCCCAGCGACCAGAAAAGGCTTGGCGCATTGAGCAGGGAAGCGATGTCCGTGCTCTGCCATCCTCCCGCGCCACTCAACGTGATGTGCGGATAAAAAGCCGTTCGAGCCAGGCCGACTTCTGCATTCTCATAAGCCATCATGCGTTCCGAGGTGGAGATATCGGGACGGCGCTCCAGCACATCCGACGGCACTCCCAGTGGAACCGGTGGCGGCGTGGCGTTGAGCGGGACCACTGCAACGCTAAACGTGTATGCCGGCTGTCCTAACAATGCGGCGATGGCATGTTCGTATTGCGCCCGCGTTTGCTGCACCAAGGCGAGCTGCGAAATAGTCGAATCGAGCAACGCCGCCTGTTGAGCCACATCCAATCCACTAGCGATTCCCCCCGTATGACGGCTATTCACCAGGTCCAACCCCTTTTGTTGATAGCCCACTGATTCTTTTACAACCGCGTATTCCGCGTCGAGCTCACGCAGCGAGAAATAATCGGCGGCCAGTTCCGCGGTCAACACCAGTTGCACATTCGCCAAATCGGCAGCCGTGGATTGCAAGTTGGCGTTAGCCGCTTCCACATTGCGCCGCACGCGTCCAAACAAGTCGGCTTCGTAATTCAAGGAAAAGGGAATCGTGTAAACGTTTTCGGTGTACGGCGGAACTACCTGCGTGGATGGCGCAAACCCATTTAGCGGACGGTTGCCCGATCCGCGCTCACGATATCCGCTGGGATCGGCAGCGAGCTGCGGAAAATAGTCGGCAGTCGCCACGCGTGCTAACGAACGCGCCTGATTCAATCGATCTCGCGCCGCGATCAGCGACTGATTTGCTTGCAACAACTGCCGCTCGTAATCATTCAACGTGGTGTCGTGATAAATCTCCCACCACGGACCCTTGGGAATCGAATCCTTCGGTGTTGCCTGCTCCCATGGCGGTTGCGTCTTCCACGCATCCGGAGCTTGCGCCGTTGCCGCTGGCCGGCTGTACCTCGGGCCCACGGTGCAAGCGCTCGTAAGCATCAGCAGAAAAACAACCGTGGCTGGGGAGATTCGCTTCACTGCCCGCCCCCAGCAGAGCGGTTCGCCGGGGCATTTTCGTGTTGCTGCGGGGATTGACCAGGTTGTCCCTGGCTTCCGCCCGCGGGAGCCGCCGCCACATTCACCAGCTGTCCGTCCTCCAAGGAATCGGGAGGATTGATGACGATTTGGTCATTGACCGTGACGCCATCCAGAATTTCCAGCGTGGTTCCGTAATCTCTTCCAATCGTGATCGACCGCAGCTGCACCTTATTATCGGGTCCGATCACGGCCAGTTGCGCGTTTTGTGCGCGGAAGAGCATCGCATTGACCGGCACCGTGACCTTGTTCACGTTGGATCCTACCTTAAAGTGAACCTCTCCAAACGAACCCGGTAGCAGACGTTCATCTTTGTTTGGCACGTCCACTTCCGTGAGCAAGGTGCGGGTATTGGTTTCAATCGATTCCGATGTGCGCGCGATCTTGGCGGTAAATTTCTGTCCCGGAAATTCTTGCAGCGTCACTGTCGCGTTGTGGCCCACAATGATGTAGGGCGAGTACGCTTGCGGAACGCTCGTGAAGACGCGCAAAGGGTCGACACGCTCAATGTCAAACAATTCCCGGCCCGCTGCCCCGCCACCGGTCGAGCCCGCGTTGATCAGCGCGCCCGGATCGACGTTTCGGCGTGAGATCACGCCGTTGAACGGCGCATAAACCCGCTTAAATCCCTCCAACTGTTCCAGCCGGCTGACGTTGGCATCCGCTGCGGCCAGATTCGCCAGGCTTTGCTTGTAGCCGCTGCTCTGCACGTCCGCTTCCTGCGCCGAAACCGAATCGGTCTTGCGCAAGTTTTCCCAACGGTCGGCACTGATCTTCGCCAGATCCAGTTGTGCCAGAATTTGCTGCCGCGTGGCGCGAGTCTGGTTCAGTTCTTGATCGACCTCAGGAGTGTCAATCGTCGCCAGCAAGTCGCCCGCTTTTACATGACTGCCAATGTCCTTGAACCATTTCAGAAGATAACCATTCGTCCGCGCGTAAATCGGAGACTCTTCCCAGGCCAGCAGCGATCCAGGCAGCACCAGTTCCTCATCCGGTTTTTCCGCCAGGGGATGTACAACCGCCACCGTTGGAATTGCCTCGCGATCGGTTGCGGCCGCTAAAGCGCGTTCGTGGGTGGCATGGCTAAACAAAGTAATGGCTCCAGCAATCACCAGCACAGCAAAGACGACCGCCACAATCAGCAAAGCTTTCCGCGGCGAGGCTGGAGAAATTTCCGGCGGCCGCTGAATCGTCACCGGTTGGTGCTTGGAGTGCGCCTGTATGGCGGCGATTTCTTCGTCACGCTGCGCCTGCGCACTCAGATGGGGCGATCCGTTCCCGTCCTCCTGCGACTGCGCTTGCTGTTCCGTCGTGGGCCGTTTTAGGTCTTTATCCTCGCTCATTCTCTACTCTGCTTTCCCAAAACCCCTCGTTCTACCCCAGCTGTTGCCGCTCTCGCTTGGCTTCTCGGCGGCTATGAAAGATAGCGAATACACTCGGTACAAAGAACAACGTCGCGATGGTCGCAAAGAGCAGTCCGCCAATTACGGCACGGCCTAGCGGGGCGTTTTGCTCGCCCCCCTCGCCCAGGCCGAGCGCCATCGGCACCATTCCGATGATCATTGCCAGCGCCGTCATCAGCACCGGCCGGATACGTGTGTATCCCGCGGCCACCGCGGCTTTCACTGCAGGTACGCCTTCGTCCAGCTGCTCGCGGGCGAAGCTCACCATCAGAATGGAGTTCGCAGTTGCCACGCCCATGCACATGACGGCTCCCGTCAGGGATGGGACGCTCAGCGTGGTGTGAGTCAGCAGCAAGAACCAGCAAATGCCTGCCAGTGCTCCGGGCAGCGCCGTAATAATGATAAAAGGATCAAGCCACGACTGAAAGTTGATGACAATTAGCAAATACACCAGCAAAATTGCGCCGGCCAGCCCCACTCCCAGGCCGATGAACGACGATCGCATGGTCGCCACCTGCCCCCGCATGATCAGTTGAGTACCGCGTGGCAGGTGGGGCCGGAAGGTGTCGAGAATTTTGTTCGCATCCTTGGCCACCGCGCCCAGATCGCGGTCCTGTGTGCTGGCGTAAACATCGATGACATTCTGCACGTTGTAATGATTCACCGTCGCCGGCCGCGCCGTTGCGGTCAGTTGCACCAGATTGCCCATCAGTTGCGGTCCTTGTTGCGATACTACCGGGATATTCAGCAGGTCCTGCAAATCGGTCATCCGGTATTGCGGTGATTGGACAGCGAGCTGGTAGGTTACTTCGTTCTTTGTATTCAGCCAGAAATTTGGCGCCGTCTGAAAGCTGCCGCTCAGGGAAATCAGCGCACTTTGCGCCACATTTGCGGCTGTCAAACCGACCTGCGTGACTCGCGTCCGTTGAATGTCCATATACACGGTCGGCAGCGAAAGCAGTTGCTGCACGTGCACGTCCGCCGTTCCCGGAATGTGTCGCATCTTGTTCGCAATCTGCTGCGCGATGCCATAGTCGCTTTGCATGTCCGCGCCCACAACCTGAACGTCGATCGGTGCCGGCAATCCAAAGTTCAAAATTTGCGTAACGATATCGGCGGGTTGAAAGAAAAACTCCACTCCAGGAAAATGTTCCGGCAGATATCGCCGCAGCTTCCGCATCAGATCTGCCGTTGGCACGTGATGCTCAGGGTTGAGCGAAATCAAAATCTCCGCGTCGCTGCTGCCAATCGTTCCATTCGAGCTATACGACTGATTAATGCCGGAATTCGGCAGTCCAATATTGTCGAGGACGGTCTGCAGTTGGCCCGCAGGAATCTGATCTCGTAATGCGCTTTCGATTTCATCGCAAAGCCGCGCTGTCTCTTCCACGCGTAAACCCGGCCGCGCCCGCACATGCAGCCGCAACAGACCGGCATCGACTTGCGGAAAGAAATCCTCTCCCAGGAAAAAGTAAAGTCCCATCGATAGCACACAGAACAGAAGAAAGCACAGCATGAACGCCACGCGATGTTGAATCGTCGTCTCCAACAACGATTCATAGCCGCGCCGGAAATTCTCAAACTTCTGCTCAAACCCACGCTGGAAGCGTCCCATAAACGTTTTCGCCGCTTCCGCGCGATGCTCGTGTCCGCGCATGATGTACATCACCAGCGTAGGAATCAGAGTGCGGGACAACAGATAACTGGCTAGCATGGCGAAGCTGACCGCTTCCGCCAGCGGCACAAACAGGAATTTCGCAACCCCAGTGAGAAAGAACATGGGCACGAATACAATGCAGATGCTCAGTGTCGAAACAAACGCTGGCACCGCAATCTGCTGCGCTCCGTCGAGAATCGCCTGCTTCATCTCCTTGCCCATGGCCAGATTCCGTTCAATGTTCTCGATCTCAACCGTGGCATCGTCCACCAGAATTCCGACCGCCAGCGCCAACCCTCCCAGGGTCATGATGTTGATGGTCTCGCCGATAGCGCCCAGAAGGATCACCGAGACGAAAATCGACAGCGGGATCGAAATCGCGATAACAATCGTCGGACGCCAATCGCCCAGGAAGATAAGAATCATTACTGCGGTCAGCGCGGCGGCGATCAATCCTTCCCGCAAGACCCCTTCGATCGATGCTCGTACAAACAACGATTGATCGAACAGAGCACTGATTTTGAGCGCCGGCGGCAGAGATTGCGACGCCAGCTTCACAATGTCCTTGACGCCCGCCACAATCTGCAGCGTAGACGCCGCGCCATTCTTATAAATCGACATCAACGCGCCGCGATTCCCATCTTGCCGCACGATATTCGTCTGCGGCGCAAAACCGTCGCGAATGTGCGCCACATCCCGCATATAGAGAGTCGCGCCATTCAGCGTCTTCACCGGCAGGTCGTTCAACTCCGCAATCGTCTCCGGGGTCCCATTGATTTCCACATCGTATTCGAGTTGACCCATCTTGATCGTGCCGGTGGGCAAGATGACGTTCTGCGCGTTTACTGCGTTGACAATGTCAGTCGGAGAAAGTCCATAAGCTTGCAACTTCGGTAAATCCAGATCGACCTGAATTTGTCGAATCTTGCCGCCATAGGGATAAGGTGTCGCCGCGCCTTGCACCGTGGCCAAAAAGTTGCGCAGAAAATTCTGGCCAAGGTCGAACAGTTGTTGCTCGGGGAGCGTTTTGCTGCTCAACCCGAGCTGAACGATCGGGGTGGTGGATGCGCTATACGAGATGACCAGCGGCGGCGTAGTTCCGGGCGGCAGGGAACGGACCGAGGTCTGGCAAATCGCCGTAATTTGCGCCACCGCTCCCTGTACATTCGTCCCCGGTCGAAAGAAAACCTTGATAATCCCCAGTCCATACACCGACTGCGATTCCATGTGCTCGATGTTGTTTACCGTTGTGGTGATGCCGCGTTCGGAATTCGCCACAATGCGGTCGGCCATATCGAGGGGCGACATGCCGGTGTAAAACCACACCACCGAGACCACAGGAATATTAATGTCGGGAAAAATATCCGTCGGGGTACGCAGAATGGTGATGGGTGTAAGAATAATGATGACCAGCGCCATCACTACGAACGTGTACGGCCTTCGGAGCGCTAATGCAACAATCCACATCGCTTAGGAACCAATCGTATTTAGATGAAAAACGGCTGTACTCGCGTTGGTTAGGCAGTTATATGACGAACGCACCTTTTAGATTCGATACTATGCGTATCGGATTCTAATTACCCTTGCTGATTATATGGTAGGGTAACGTTATGCGCCAGAAGCTCGCAGCCGGCGGACATAGCAAGAACCATATTGGAAAACGCCCTCCGGGCCGCCCCCGCAGCGAAAAGGCGCGTCAGGCCATCCTGCGCAGCACCTTGCAACTTCTCGGGCAGCGCGGCTTTTCTCAGTTGACCATCGAGGACGTGGCGGATCGAGCCAAAGTCGGCAAAGCCACGGTGTATCGCTGGTGGCCAAACAAAGGCGCGCTCATCGCCGACGCCTTTGCCAACAGCACCATCCGCAAGCTTCGCTTTCCCGACACAGGTTCTCTGCAAACCGATTTGAGCCGACAAATGCGGCAAGTTGTAAAGATTTTTTCCAGCCGCCAGGGCCGTATCCTCTCTGCCATTCTCGCTGCCGGTCAAACCGACCGCGAATTGATCGCCGCATTCCGCGAGCGCTTTATGTGGCCCCGGCGGCGCGACGCCTATGCCATCCTTCGCCGCGGCATCGGCCGCGGTGAGTTGCGCAAGCGCGTCGACTTGGATCTTCTTCTCGATTCGCTCTACGGACCAATCTACATGCGCTTCCTCATTCGCCATGACCGTTTGACCAATGATTTCGTCGACCGCCTCAGCGGGCTGGTGCTCGCCGGAGTCCGTCCGCAGCGAAAAACATCCTCTCGCCGTAGCTCGAAATAACTAACTCTTTCTTCTCACTTCACACCGGCAAGCGCGCCTCAGAACCACCTCCCCACGACCTGCAGCAGCAGACAACCCGCGACGGAAGCTGCCTTACAGAGCTACTATGGCTTCCGTTTCCCTTTAGTTCGCAAATGTTTTCACCTTCTGTAACTGATTTGTAAAATCACGTGAATATTCTTGAATCCCTCCTTGACATATGGTTAGCTGTTTTGGGTCATTAGGTTGCTCTGCAAGGATCAGCTATGAAGGCATCCTTCCGCTTTTTGTCATTCCGCGTGACAATCTTGCTCCTGGGATTGTGCTTAACCAGCATCTTCGCTTCCGGCGTCGATCACTACGTCATCACCAACGATGATGTCCCTCCCAACCTGCTGAATGGCATCTCGATCTACTCGATCTCGCCCGGCGGCCAGCTGACCTACCAGGAATCGATCCGTCCCGGCGGCTACGGTATTGGCGGCGGGTATTTCGGCATGGATCGGGTGCTGACCACGAACATGCCCGGTTACGAATGCGCCTATTTCTCTGAGGCCTTTGACGGTTTTATCGTCGGTGTCGTTCTCCAGACGGGTGCTGTCGGCGCCATTGCCTCAGGCTCCTCAGGCGATCAAGGCACAACCAATGGCATCGGCCTGGCGCTGAACTCGCAATATTTGTATGCCAGCTTCAGCGACTCCAACACCATCGGTACTTTCCAACTGCAACCCGGTTGTGGTCTTACTTTTGTGAATGACATCTCGGTCGCCGGGCTGCAAGGCGGAGTCATCGACGCTATGGCCATTCACGGAGACATTCTGGTTGCCACTTTCGGCGACGGCTCCATCGCGTCCTTTAATATTGCCGGCGGCACACCCGTTCCCAATGGCGACGAACAGAACTCCAGCGCGTATAACAGCTCGCAGGGAGCCACCTATCCCAGCGCGATCGACATCACCGCCGACGGGCATTTTGCAATCTTCGGTGACACTTCGACGGCGGCCGTCGTCGAAGTCTCTGACATTTCTTCTGGGCTCTTGACCAAGACGGTTGTCTATCAATCAACCACCGGAATTAATTCCAGCAATATCATGCTGAGCCCGGATGAGACTCTCTTATACGTTGTCGGCACTCAAGCGGATCGCCTGGGAGCCGCGTATTTCGATAAGAAAACCGGCAAAGTTTCCCCCGGTTGTCTTTCGAACTTCTTGAACGGTTATGTCCAGAACTATTCTTACCTGGCTGGCTTGAGCCTGGCCACGAATACGGGAACTGGCGACCAGGTTTATATCGCGGAGTTCGGTTCACCATCTTCCATCGCCGAGGTTCGAGTCACCTCGCTCGCTGGCAAATGTTCTTTGCGCGAGGCCCCCAATTCCCCGGTGAGCGATCCTTATAGCCCCGGGTTACTTTCGATTGCCTCGTATCCTCCGCGTTCGTTCTAGAGCACTAGACTAGGTTTGGCGTGCTGATGATTGTAGGAAGTTTGAGGAGGTCTGATTTGCGTACGATTTCGCGATTCTTGCTCGGGGTCCTCGTCTGCGGTTTTTCTTATGTCAGTGTCGTTGCCCAATGTCCTGCTCGCCCCAATCCTGGCACGGTGGTGCGCGACGCCTTAAGTCTCAACTCGCAGAATGGCACGCTTAATGCCGATTTCATCATGGGCCACTCCGTCGATGTTTTCGGCTATACCCATTACTGCTATAGCTACAATACCGGATCAGGCTATGTCGAATCGCCCACCTTGCGCCTGAATCCCGGTGATTTCCTGGTTTTGGGAATCAAGAATCACATCCAAGAGAGTGATCCGGACGGGATGAAGATGGATATGCCTCCCTCGGGAAAGATTTGCGGTGACAACGGCCCCGTCACCATAAGTTCAACCAACGTGCATTTTCACGGCCTCAACGTTCCGCCCATCTGCCACCAGGACGACGTCATTAATACTCTGATTGAGCCCGGCACCCCCGGCTTCCGATATGACATGCAGATTCCCAAGCAGGAGCCGTCTGGTCTCTATTGGTACCATCCCCACATTCACGGCTTTACCGAATTTCAGGTGAATGGCGGCGCGGCGGGTGCTCTGATTGTAAACGGCATTGAAAAGCTCTATCCCCAGGTCGCGGGTCTTACCGAGCGCGTTTTCACAATTCGCCAACAGTATCTGGTTCCATGGATTCCGGGCCCCTATCAGTTGAGTATTAACTATCAGGTTGCGGCTTTTCCCAACTCACCTTCACCGATCATTCAAATGAAGCCGGGTGAAAAACAGTTCTGGCGCGTTACCAATGCCACCATTCAGGACTTCTTGCAGTTGCAATTTGTGGTCAACGGTACGCCGGCCCAGTTCGAGTTGATCGCACTCGACGGATATCCTTTGGCACACGCGAGAATGGAGACGTCGGTTCTCATCCCGCCCGCCGGTCGCGCCGAATTCGTCGTCGTCGCGCCTCCCAGTGGCAGCCAGGCGCAGTTCCTCACTCAGTCTTATTCCACTGGCCCCACCGGCAATCCGGACCTGGAACAGATTCTCGGCCAGATTCAGCTGACTAATGACCCGGAGAAAGGCTCTCAAGTTTCCAAGATGCCGGCAGCTCCTGCGTCTCCGGCTCAGCTGGCCACCAAATACACCGATTTATCCACCGCGACCGTGACTGCGAATCGCAAGTTGTATTTCTCGGAGGAATTTGGTGGCACCAACGGTCCCATCCAGTTCTACATCACGGTCGACGGTGACAAGCAGCGCGTCTTTCAGCCTGAAGAGAAGCCAGTCATCACCACCAAGGTCGGAGCCGTCGAGGAGTGGACCATCGAAAATCGCGCCCTGGAGACACACGCGTTTCACATCCACCAGATTCATTTTAAGGTGCTGGAAATCGATGGCAAGCCGGCCGCCAATCAGGACCTGATGGATACCATCCCCATCCCCTTCTGGGAAGGCCCCGGCACTCCTTATCATAGTGTGAAGTTGTTGATGGATTTCCGCGATCCTACGATCGCCGGAACCTTCGTGTTTCACTGTCATATCCTGTTACACGAAGATCTGGGCATGATGCATAAAATTCTGGTCGAGCCCAATTAAACTGGTCCCAGGAAGGGAGATCGCACTGCTCATGCGTAAACGCATTTTGCTGATGCTCTCGGCTGCTCTTTTATTGACTCTCGGCTACTTCGCGGGAAGCAGAGGAATGCCCGTGGTTCATGCCGCGCCTAGCCAGGGCAGCGTACCCAAGTCCTATGGACGGCTCGTGGCCGCAATTGCCGATCAAATCGGCACCGGCCTGGTTTTCGAGGATTCGTCCGGAGTGATCCGTTTCGTCAGCGTCACCGGCATGAAAGAGGGCGAGCTGGCCCGCTACGACAAAGCCCCCACGCACGGCGGGATTCCCAAATCCTACGGCCATCTCGTGACCGCCGTTGTCAACAACGGTAACACCGCCCTGGTTTTCCAGGATGATGCCGGTACCATTCGCTTTCTCACCATTACCGGTACTGTCGAGAGCGAACTGACGCGGAATTAAAGCGGTGGCTTAGTTGTGTAGGTGCTGATGTAGAAAATGGGCGATGACAACGTGCCCCGTCCCGTATAGGAGGCGCGCCAATGCCGGACGTCATAGAAGTTCTCAGCTTGGTTTTGTATACAAGCTCAGGGCGGAAGTTGTCCTAGTCCTATCTTATGAAGCAACAGCAGCTAGTTGCACGCTGCTTTGGTCAATCCATACACGTCCAGTTCGCCGCGCGTATTCGTCGGATCGGTTGGGTCCATCGTTCCCAGATATACCATTCCATTCGCCACTGTAGGCGTCACAAACTTAACCGCGTTTCCCGCCCCGTCTCGCGTCGGACATTGCGTGCTGTCCCACAACTCCGGCACCGTTCCCGTTGGATTTTCGTGCTCCGCATCGAGCGCATAAAGCACCGCTGGCGCTGGTCCGTTCGCTCCCGGCCAGCCATTTCCGCTCGCTCCCCAAATGATTGCTGTCCCGCTCGTATTTCCCGAGGAAGAGATCGCGGGCAAGGTCCCAACTCCGAAGGTGAACCTCGTCCTCGCCATGCCGGTCGTGCAGACTGGCCCAGGATTGCACGAGAGACTGAGCGTATAACGGACCAACGGCGACTGGTTCGCCACGTAATACAGATACCGATTCCAATAGGTAGGCGTTGTGAAGTACTGGTGGGTGGCTCCCCGAAAATATTCCTGGTTCCGGTTGGTTCCCATGGCCGGGCAAGTGTGGTTCTTCGGCGGCATGTAGCCTCCTGGATTGGCCCGGTCCATCACAAACACCTCACCCGTCTTGGAGGCGGTGATCGCGTAGTATTTCGACGTGATGTTCGGCGTCAGCAGGACTCCGCCGGAGCCAAAATCCTCATCCGTCGGATCAAGACACGCCTGATTGAAGGGAGTGAAGAATCCATTCGCCACAGTCGTCAGTTGCGGTGTCAGCTTTAGAAAGCTGTCTCCATAATCGACTCCTCCGTTATTCACATCAAACGTTCCGTCGCCGGTCGCCACATACAAATAAGTGTTTCCCTGCGGCCCATCCAGTCCGGCGGCTAGGCCTCCGCCCGATTGCCAGACTCCGCCGCCTTCGCCGTTTGGTGTGCTGCTCCACGCGACCGGCGTCGCCGCCAGATTTTGCGCATCGTAGCCAAATACCCATCCTTGCGGAATGCTTTTTCCCGGCTTACCGTATCCCGCGATCGCCGCAAACCCGAGATAAATAGCACCGTCCCCGTTGGGCATCACGTTTGCCAACTCGAGCAACCCCGGTCTTTGAATATGTTCCCGCGGGGTAAACGTGGCATTTCCAAAACTGCCAGAAATAATGACTGGGCCGTTAAACTTTTCCGCCAGCGTCGTCAAATCCAGCGCATGCAACCGATGGATAAAGCACGCTTCTGCATGGCTGCTTTGGCAAGAACGTGATGTCGACTCGGTTTCCATCGAGACATAGATTGTCTTCGACGCGATGTCGATCACTGGCGTGCTCAAGACGCCGATAAGCGGATTGATAATTGCGCAATGCCCCGAGTTCAGGTCGACGCACTGCACCGGCTCTTCGTTGGCTGGAATCAGCGACACGTGTCCCAGTTGGCTGCAATTGCTCCCATCGATCGCGTACACATTTCCATTCATTGTCCCTAAAAAAATCGTGTTTTTTCCGAGAATCGAAATTACCAAAGGTTGGGCGTACAGTTGGCCGTCCACCACCGCCGAGCAGATTTTGCCAAAAGTCGCGGAATTTACGTTGCTTTGATTCAGCACGGTTTCACTGGAATTCCATCCATCGCGGGAGATGTCGTTCCGTGACGTGACCACGTTCACTTGAGCGTTCAGCGATGCGGCTACAGCGAAACTGAGGCAGAGCACCAGAACCGCGAAGCGTGCATTCGACGACATTTTTACCCTCCGGGGGGCGGTCGTGCTGACTAGACCACAGACAAGCTCTTTCTGGAATGAGAAGAAAGACAGTCCTTGCGCCATGAAATCCTCGTCCAAAGGCTTGTCTGCAACGAACGACCCCAAAAACCCTATGCTAAGATGGCGAAGATCGCCATACCGTACACCAGATCGCCTGTGAAAAAGCTTCCCATTCAGTTTGCCAATACTGGCGTGGAGATCTCTGCCCGCTTGAACACCTCACCAATTTTCCCCAGGAGAACCTTCGTATGAAGACGGTGTTGGCACTCTTCTTGTTGAGTGCGTCCTTGCTCTTAATGCCCTGCTCGGCGCAGGTACAGGAAAACTTCTTCGGACTTCATATCAATAAATACACTCACGGAGAACCTTGGCCCACTGTTCCTTTTTACATTCGCCGTACCGTCAGCGACCGCGTCACCTGGGATGATCTTGAAACTTGCGCCGGTGGAACTGATCCCAACAATCCCTGCTATCACTTTCGGCGAAACCGCGAAGACGGTGATATGGACAAGTTGGTCAACGATGCCGCCGCCCACGGCGTCGAAGTCATGTTTACCGTCTACGACACTGCCGGTTGGATTTCCAATCGCGGCCCGCGTTGCAAGGGGAAGGGAATTCCCGAGGCCACCTGCGATGGTCCCGCTGACGAAGATTGCGGATGGAATTCTGTCGGGCTCTGCGATCCGCCGGCCGACATCGATGCCCGCGTGGGCAGCGGCGACGCCGACGGCACTAACAAAACTTTCAAAGATTTCATCACCGCCGTCGCCACCCGTTATGGCAGCAAGATCAAGTATTGGGAACTATGGAATGAAGCGCCCAACATTCGTTCCTCGAATCCTCGTTATTGGACTTTCAAACAGTGGGCGCGCATGACCAAAGACTTTCACGACGTTGTGAAGAGCATCATCCCCAATGCAATCATTCTTCCCGCTAATACCTGCTCCTGCTCGCCGCGCGGCTCGGCCGATTTCGCCTCCTGGACCGAGGATTACTTCACTGCGCTCGATCAATACGGTCCCTCGCTGGTCGATGGCGTTTCTTTTCACGGCTACGCCTATCCGCCGGAAAACCAGATCGACTTTGTACACCAACTCCAGGCCATCGCCAACAAGCACGTCAGCACTCGTGGCAAGCCGCTTTATGACACCGAAGACGCCTGGCCCGGCGGCGCCGGCATCATGGTCACCGACGATAACAAGCCCGACTGGAATCTGCGCTCCGCTTGGATCGCGCGCTCGCTAATCCTGACCGCGTCTTTAAACGTCAAGATGTACATCTTTTTCGGCTGGGACCTCGGCCCCATCGGCCAGATGTGGGCCGACGACAGTTATCTCTGGAATTGCACGACCCCCAATAAAGACGGAAAAAGAGGCTACCTTTGTCCGACGGCGCCCGTCTATGAGCAAACGCGCAACTGGCTGCTCGGCGCAACCTTCGACAAAGAATGTAGCGTGAAGGATCTCGGCTGGAAATCGGGTAGCGTGGTGGTCTGCGACTTCACCAAAAACAATGGCGCCTATCACGGCCGCTTCGTGTGGGACGCTCTGAAAGATACCGTTAGCTACGAACCCGAGAAACAATTCACCATCGAGCGCCAGTTGGATGGGAGCGTTACCGAACTCAAGAAGGGCACAATTCAGGTCGGCCCCAAACCGGTGCTATTGGAGATGAAATAGGGGTGACCCAGCCCTCCGCATTTTGTGTGGAGTCTTGGGCTTTGCATGGGCGGGTGCCCCACTCAAGCCCGGTTTTGGCTTGGGTGGGAAATAAAGGATGCGTGGCCTTTTAAGAACCCGAACGGTCGAGAAGCTTTTGGGTGGCGCAGCTCTTCAGCGCCTGACGCAAACAAACCTCCGCCCCTCTAAGCCACGCCGATAGAAGTAAAACTAGGACGGGTGACCCATTCAAGCCAGGTTTTGGCTTGGGTGGGGAGTGCCTACGACGCGCGCGCGCTGCGCTCGCTGACCAGCACCGGTGCTGGCGCCGTCAGCGATCGCGGAGCTTGGGTCTCCGCTTTTTGCTCTCGAATGCCGCAATTCCATGCCGCACGCATGTATCCGACGATGCCTTGTTCACGGCTGATTTTCGGCGGCTTCATCACTAAACATAACAAGGCTCGCACCATCAATCCAAAGAATATTCCCACGCGCAAAATAGCGCGCTGTATCGGCCCACGATGCTTGCCAAAGTATCGCAGCATGTTCCGATACCAGATCAGCTGGTGATCGTAGAACGAGATTTGGTTCACGCTGTGCGCGGCCATGATCGAACACTGCCGTCGGTTCATACATAATTTTCCAGCCCGCCTTGCGCACGCACGCGCAAAAATCGGCGTCTTCAAACCACACAGGGAAGAATCCCTCATCAAATCCACCCACGGCATCCCAAACGCTGCGCCGAAACATCAAAGACGCCCCAGCCGGATTTTCCACTTCTTGCGGCTTCGTGTAATCGAGATCTAAACACCGGTACGCCCGATTCCACGGATTTCTCCGCCAAATATTGTTCAGCAGCAGCAACTCCGCCAACGCGCTGCCCAACGTTGGCAGCCGCCGCACCATGTTGCCAGTTTGCGGCTTTCCGTCTTCCACCAGGAGCAATCCGCCCACTGCCCCGGCGTTATGCCTCGACAGCGACTCCGCCAGTTTATCCAGCGCGCCTGGCGCCGCCACCGCATCAGGATTCACCAGAGCCAAAGTGTCTCCGCTCGCCAACCGCACACCCTGGTTCACTCCCCCGGCAAAACCCGTATTTACCGAGTTGCGATAAATTCTTGCCTGCCCCGCGAATCGTAACGCGCGGCTCACAGTATCGTCTTCGGAAGCGTTATCGATCATCAACACTTCCCATCCCTGCTGCGCGAGCAGCGCTTCCAAACAGCGTTCCGTCCAAACAGCAGAGTTGTACGTTACTACAATAGCCGTGCCTTTAATCATGATGGGGAGTCACGAAGTACTGAGTTCGAGCGTTGGATGGCGCAACGCCTTTGCGCGTTGCGATCGGAATCGTCTAATTGGCGCTTTGTTCAGCGCTTGCGATATCTAGGCAGAAGTTTGCGCATATCAGTTAGTTAGCCTCGTTTTTCAATGTAGAACTTCTGGAAGTTGTCCCGTTCAATTCGCTGCGGTTTCTCGGGTTTATCCGCCAGAAATTCATCAATCGCCATGTTGCACCCCGGCCACGCCGGATCGTTATATTCATCGAATAGAACGACGCCCCCCCGGTTTAGCCGCGGATAAAAGAACGACAAACACTCTTTATACGAATCGTAAGTATCACAATCCAGATGGACGAACGAAAACCGGTTGTTCGCGCAAGCTGGCAGGGAATTGTGAAAATATCCCGGGACCAGCGTCACGCTACCCTCCGCGCCAAACAGCCGCAACTTCCCGCCAACCAGCTCCTCCGACGTTTCCGAAAATCCTCCGACTTTTCTCTGCTCGTCTTTGCTACCGCCCAGCGCCATGTCTTTTGTCACCGACTCGTCGAATCCCTGAAACGAATCGAATCCAAACAGGTGCTTCTTGATCTTGTTTTGCTTGAGAAAAATTGCGGTGGGCACCAGTGTCGATCCGCGAAACACGCCACACTCCGCCTGGTCCCCGGGCACCGAAGCTACCCGTTCCACCAGTGCGAGAATAATGTTGATATTCGCGTATCCCGCCGGAGACGATACCGGCTGCGGTCGAACTCCTCGCGGCACGCGGATATCGTGGACCACCCCAACGATCGCGGGCCAAGTGGCGATCGGCTTATCCAAGAACGGTTGCCGCGGAAAAACGTGCCGAAGGGGAAAGAGTGAGTTCTTAACCAAAAGCCTGAGTTGTGACATAGAAATTGAAAAGTATGGAAGGAAAATCTAAAGACTGGCGTCCCCATCCAGACAGGTCGGGTCCCACACTGCCGGATCTTTCAGTTGTTCTGCCAATCCCGGCTGGGCCGCTTTATACATATAACGCCAAGCATCGAGATTGCGGGATTTCGGAGATAGGCTGTCAATGACCGCTTGTTTGTCCGGAGCAAAGCCCGACGCCTCCAGCATGTGAATCCGTTCTTTCCTGCATCGTTCGACCGCCGCTGCCAACAGCGGTCGCAACAATTCATTACTCGGTTCCACGGTCTGAAAATCCACCACCCTCATGCGCATAAGTCCGTGCACTGGGTTGTCCTGGCGCAGAAAGATCGCGTACGCAGCCAGCTTTCCACCCTTGCTTACGGTTAATATCCATGCCCATTTCTTTTCCAGCGGAAGCTTGAAGTGCCACGCAAGCGTGGCTCGTGAACGATTCGCCCATAAGCGCCCGGGATAGCGTTCGCACAGCTCTTGCCAGAATGCGTCAAAGCGATCGTCAAATCCGTTGCAAAACTCCGGCTCACCATACTTTCCCCGTGTCCTGAAAACTCCACCCGCCACAGCGTCTCGAGCCCACAAGCCCAGGCCTACAGGAATGCTCATCGCAGCTGCGCCCGGCAATTCCTTCATCTTGAGAACACTGGCGGCGAAGCCCCGATAATTCGTGATCCAAAATACCGACTTGTCCCATGTGCCCGCCGGAACTCGCACCGCACGAAACACTTCATAGAGCTTGGTGGCTTGCCCGTTGACTGTGGTCGCCAAGAACAGGTCGGCTTTTTTTTGCCGGAAAAATTGATTCAAGAGCTGAAAAGAATACGTCCGATATTTCGGATCGACCATCACCGCACGGCTGGCGCCGGCGATCAGCTTCCGGTTGCCGAGTTGATAAGCCAGCGGAACATTCGCCAGTTGACCCACAATCTGGCGCTCTTCATTCTCTAAGACCCAGCCCATCGGCCAATCCGGCACGGCCTGAAACACCGGATTATTGGCCCACAAATGCGCCCATTCTTCATACGGCTCTTTTCCCAACCCATAAGGTGCGCCTAGCGCGCAAATCTGCGCATAGTCGTCGAAGCTTGCTTGACGCAGCTTGGGGGTTGATTGGGTACTGATGCCATTGCTTGTTGTCACAAGAGCCGAAGACAAAGCGTTTCCCGAAGGCTAAGACATCATACGACACGGGGTAGTGCGATTGGAAATTCGGAAATGTTTAGTTACTGAGTTGAGGCAGAGAATCGCGGGAGTCGAGTTGGGCGGATACGGCAGTACCGCCCGAAGTTGAGGACGCGCTCAATACACCGTCAACTTCAATGCCGGCAGGAAATGGATAAGGGTCACGTAATGGCCAGCTAAAACGATTTTCCTTTTGCCCAAATCCGGAAGACGTCCAGAACGTAAGACAAGGTTTATTTTTTGCCGTTGGCAAGTATTCGGCTTGCAATTCTTCCAGACCCAACGCTGAACCATACTGCACCGCACACGCTACCATCACCCGCTCTACATTGCGTCCCATGACTCGGCAACTCATCACGAAATCTACGATGCGCGCCGTTCCCCCGTCGACCTCCAGGCTCAGAATTCCCGTAAGTCCGGAATCCCCGAAGCGATCGCTCACGCGGAAAGCCCACAATTTTCGCCGGCCTCCACTCAGCCAATTCTGCAACTCTTGGCTCGATAAGCGCCGGGTCATCAGGTTCATCTGATTTGTCTTATTCAGTAACTGCACCACGCGTTCGCGATTTGCCTCGCTGAACTCTTCCGCCTTCACTGCTGTCTGTGCTGACAGCAGCCATTCTTCCGCTGACGTAATCGTCGCCCGTGCTCGCTTGCGTTCCGCCTCTTCCGCATACATCTCGTTTCGCGATGCATCCTCTGCCGTCACATAGGCAGAATCGAAGCAGTCGAGTTCGCCCAGCGAGCTTGCATACAGTGTCTTGTCTTCCGGCCACTCCGGCACCAATACTTCTGGCAACGCCTCGCGCACCCGTGCCCGCTCTACCGGATTGTCATCAATGAATACAACCGACTGCAGCCCAAGATTCAGCTCCTCGGCCAATTCGACGATGTTCGCCGCCTTATCGTTCCAATTGATACGTCTGGCGGCAAAATCCTCCGCCCGCAGCAGCATCTCCGGGTGTTTGCCCAGAGCCTCAAGCGCGATGTTTTCTTCATTCTTGCTCGCAATCGCCAAGAGGATGCCGCGATTCCGCAGCGCTTTGATCGCCCGCTGAAAATCGAGAAACGCTTCGCCGATGTGATCGTGTCCGCCGAGCCTCAGATTCTCCAATCCCACATCGCCCACGATGCCGCCCCACAGGGTGTCATCGAGATCGAGCACCAGCAGCTTGCGGGAGCTGCCCAGCACCGCTGCAATCGCAGCCTTCAAATCCCTTGCTGCGGCGCTCAGCACCTTCGGCTGGAACGGCGTCTTGGTCAAATACCAGAGCTTTGGGCTATACGCGTTCTTGCCCGCCTCATCCAGCCAGCGCTGCCCATCCAGCAAATAAATGCTCGGACTATCCTCCAACTTGTCTGCCAGCATGAGATTTAACTTGAGCAGTAACTTTCGTGGCCCACTCTTCCTCATGCTCAACATCCCGTTTCCACGTCGGTAACCGGGTAGCGTCCACGAAACTACAAAAATCGCGCGAAAGTGCTTTTGGGCCGCCAGCAAACAATCGCCAAATTGATTTAGCTCCGCCCTCAATTGGGTCTCATCTACTTGCTCGCCATTCAAAGCTTGCTCGAAACCGGGGATAATCTTCTCGGGTAGCGTCCACACCAGGGCAAAATCCGAGGGATCGCTATTTGGCTGCAGGAGGGTAGGGAAGACTTGCCCGAAGGGCGCTGGCTGCGCTGTCACTCGGGGTGACAAGTCGTTGTTCGCCAGGCAATTTCCGAGGGTATCGAGATTGAAATCGGAGATGAGATGCAGCTTTACCGCAGTCTCACCTTGATTTTGATTACTGCGAGGAGCGTCCATCCAACTGCGCTTAGCCTTCCGTCTTTCTAGTTACCAGATCTGAAATATAGGTTGCGAGCGAGTGAATGGTTCGGAAGTGGCCAGTAGCCGAGGAGAAAGGATCGTCTGCGGTTAAATCGATTTGAAATCCGAACGACTCATCCAGTTTCTGTTCCGTGATTACGATAAAGTTCGCGAGTCCCAGCGAATCCAAGCGACCGCCGTCGCCAAACAGCACCGTCGCCGGCGTCTGCTCGATGCGCTGTTCCTTCGGCAGTTGCTGGTTGAGTTCTGAAACCGATGCGTAAATCACCTTCAGCACATGATCAAAGCGGCTGGCGCCGTTTTGCGGTGTTTGTGTCACAGAAACATTCATAGAATTAGTTCCTTGCAGAGTCAAGCTGCGCTTTCCACATTGCAAACAGCTCACCGTTGGTCACCCGCGTAAACCCTTGCCGTTGCGATATCGCGGCCAGCGTCGCCTCCAATCGGTCCCACTGTTTCAATTCGTCAATCTCCCAGCTATGAAAATATAGGTGGGCGATCCCACCATTCTGTTCTACATGATCTAGCGCGATGTGAAAATGCTGCTGCCAGTCCGTTGTACCTTTATAGGTACTCAAAAAGTTCACCAAGCCGCGATAGTTGCCTTCTAGCGCGGCGTGCCGGAGTTGAATCATCTTGCTATGCGAGTAAGCATGCGTGCTCAAGCCCCACAAAAAAGGATTTTGCGGAAACGTAGTCAAATTGAATAGGCAAGTCCTCGCGCCCAAAAATCCTGCTTTCTTGATCAATCCCGGCGTGCTGCTGTTGAACTTCCCGCGCGGATAGCAAAAAGAAACGCACGGCTTGCCCAGCAAATCTTCCAGCCAGCGCTTGCCTCCCGAGATTTCCTCAAACGCTTGCGAGTCGGGCATCGCCTTCAGCGGCAAATGATTCACCGTATGTGCGCCAATCTCGAAGCTGCCTGCCAGCTCTCGCACTTGGTTCTCCGTCATCACCGGCCGTTCCGGATTCTTGGACGGAATATAAAAGGTCGCTTCCAGCCCGTATTTCTTCAGCAGATCTGCCGTTCGGAAATCTCGCGGATCTCCGTCATCCACGCTGATCGTCACAAAGCGGGTGGTGGTCAAATCTGTCATTGCCCGTTTTCTAACTCCGGACACTCGATCAACTCGACCAGCAAACGATTGGGAAGCATCAGAAAAGCTACTTTGCGTCCGCCAAATGCAATCGCAGGCTTCGGTCTCGAGAGCACCACCGCGTGTTGCGCGGTCAACTTGGCCAAGCCGCGCTCCATCGAATCCACCTCGTACGCCTGGTGATACATCTTTATATCTTTATTCAGCCACGACAGAATCGGCGAGGTTTCGTCCAGCGGCGCCAGCAACTCTACTCGCGGGCCAATCCCCGCTAAGAAGCAGCCGTGTATTCTTTGCAGCGGATCCGTGAAGGGCTTGCCCTGCATCTCATAGCCCAGCAAGCGCAGCGCTTCCGCTTCCTTTTCCATATCGCGGCACGCGACTCCAATATGGTGAAAGCGGAATCCTGTCATCGTCGCGACTGTTGCCGCCGGTTCAATCGCCGGATCTATCACTTGGCTCATTAATTTACGACCTAGAAATAATCCCCTAGAAATGCGCTTGGGGCGAACATAGCTTCGCCCTCTCAGTCACATCTGGCTGACCCCTGGACACATTGGCGAATCGGACACCCCATCCCAGAACCGCTGGAAGACGGTCCTCCGCCACCGTAGTTAAGCAGCACTTGCCCCACCAAAATGTCGCCCCAACGACCACGTGATTAGCATGATACAACCCCCTGAGAAACCTAGCCAGACCGTCCCCTAAAAGCCCATTTTCCGTGGGTCTATAAGAAGTAGGTGTGCAGAGTGTTGCACACTGGCAAGCATCTTTCTCCAGGGTCGGGAGTGTCAGTGCAGAACTCAGCTAGGCCTTAACTCCGTTGTTCTGACAATGGGTCGCATTTCGACTTCCACGTATCCGGAATCAGATTCGCGCGATCCTTCTTTTCGGGTTCTCCCCAAACAGAGATATCGTCATCCAAATCACCACTAAGCATCTCGTTACGATCTTCACCCGCCAGCCTTTAGGAATTTTTGGCAGCCCTCAGCACAGCTGTTCCTTGGCCCCCTGCTACTTGAACATTGCTAACCCGCCGCATGCGGTCGGCTGCACTGTAGTCGTCGGCACCGGACAGTTTGTTCCGCCGGGCAAGTATCCCTGTGCCCCGCCGCCCAGAAAAATCTGACCATCGGCAATCGTCGGCACGGTGAACTTCACCGCGCCCGGATTGCCGGGGTTCGTCGAGCTGTATGCCGAGCTATCCCAAAGTTCGGTCCCCAGCGCCGTCGAAGGATTCTTGCTTGTCGGAATCGCCCGGTATGCGTAGACGACCGCGTTCAGGGCCTGCTTGCGTCCTGTAGATGCGCCCGCCGTATCCAGAGCCCACACAATTCCATCCGTAATCTTCGCGCCCTTCGCGCTATTCCATGTCACCGAAGGCGAAGCTCCGGGGTTGAAAATATGAGGCGAAATGGCCGTTCCCGCTACCGGGTAAAATCTCCCGACTCCGTTGTGGTTTTGCAACCAGAAAACATTCAGCGGGCCCAAGATCGCAGCTGCGTACATGAAGTTGTATTCGCTGCCAGGCGCGCCCGCGAGGAAGGCCATCGAACCCCGAATTCCGCTATCGTCTTCATCCGGATTCGTAGTGGGAGGAAAACCCTGCAAACATTGCGCGATTGCGCCCGATGTCGGCGCATTGGCCAGCCCGCAGGCGTACTCCGAAGGATTCGCCTCATGCGAATCCACGTGGCCTAAGCCGTCGGCATACGCTACGTAGATCATCCCTTGCTTGCCCGACGCAACGATTTCCGGATTAGTTAATTTGAATGAAGGACTTAGAAGTAATACTCCACCCGCGCCTAAGTCCCAGTCATCGCTCAGCAATTCAAACTGGCAATATTTTCCGGTGCTGTCGAGCGAACACGGTGCGGGGCAGCTTGGCGGATTCGGATTGGTGCAGGCCACCACAGATTTTCCATGATTCAGCGCGTCGAAATCTGGTGGTGAGTAGAAATCCTGCAAGCCGCTATCGTTCAGGCGCAAAATGCTGTTGCTATATTCCCCAGCGCCTTGCAGTGAATCCGCTCCGTTTCCTGTCGCGAGGTAGACGTTCCCATTCGCATCCGCCGCCGGCGACCCACCCGCCATCCAGATTCCCGTCTGGCAAGGCTGCGAAATACACGAAGGAGACGCACTCACCACGTTGTAGGTATTGGCAAAACCCTGGGTTCCCGTGTAGTTGTACACGAATTCCATTTCCAGGCCCCAGTACGGAACGAAATCGCAATTCGATCCCCACGAAACCCAGATTTTCGAAGTACCGCTTCCGGTTGGAATCAGAGTCAGTCCCGGCCGCTGATGGTTGTACAAGGGGTCGTATTCCGGCGCGTAAGTCTCGGCAAAGTTCGTATCCAAAATGAGCGGGCTGCCAGGAATTTCCTGCAATGTGTCGGCATAGATTCCGTGCAACTTCTGACGATAGGTTTTTCCGCCTGAGCTGCTCACGTCCTCATGCTTGGTAATGAAATAAATCACCGGCGGAGTCACGGAGACGTCGATCACCGGTGTTCCCGTAATCCCAACCTCAGGAACCACCAGGCTGCACTCTCGCGGCAGATCGCTGTAGGGAACCGCAATCTCGGTCGTCCCGGATCCCAGATCGCTGGCATTGTTCAGATTGACCTGCGCCAATGCAGTTCCGCTCTGGCTGGTGCTGTCGGCGTCAAACGCGTAGATGCTGTTGTTCTCCGTGGCTGCATAGACCACATTCTTCGCCACGCCATTGATCATCAATTGGTGGACATAGAGTGGCTGTGCGTAGAGCAGCCCGTCCGTCGTTGCCAGCCAGCGCGGAGTGGGATGGTTGGTCGAATTCAGGGCCGAAGCCTTCAAGATGCTTTCGTTCGAATTCGCGCCGTCACGATTGTTGTCATTATGGGCCGTCAGGACGCACGCACTCGAACCAGTGCAGTACGTCTGACCTACCGACAGATGAGGATTACCAGTTGCCGGAGTATGCTCGCCGGCAAAGCTGAAAGTACCGCCGGCAAGGAGCAGTGCAAACACAACGGTGCTAATCGATTTCACAGGTTTTCCCTTCACGTCGGGGCGAGAGGTTCGCGGAGGAGGGAGTTGTCCCCGAGTGCCTTGGTCAGGATGCAGCAGCACAAAATCGTTGTCAAGAGCCGAAGAAAGAGTTTGTTACGCTTCACAAATCATTACAAAACGCTCCCATCCGTCAGCGCAAACTCTCGTGGCATGGGCTACTCTCTGCGAGATGAAAGTCTCCATTTGAGTTGGAGCCTTCAGCCTCATCCTGCCGCTTCGCGAAGCGCTGACGGTCAGTGTAAACTCATCCCTGCGCCCCTTCATTGGAATCATCCTGAAAGAAAGGTACTCATGAAAATCCGTTGGGGTCTTGTGTGCGCCTATCTGGTCTTCGCTGCGATTTCGCATCCCGCCACTTCTGAAAACATCTCCTTCGGCCAGTCGAGAAATCCAGTGGCGTCCTCATCAGGCCTCGAATTCTTTGTGGCACCCGATGGTAATGATTCCTGGACCGGCAAACTCCCCGCTCCTAACGCCTCAAAGTCCGACGGTCCCTTTGCCTCCATCGCGGGCGCTCAGGTCGCTCTACAAAAGTTGATGATCAAGGGCAATCCCCATCGTCCAATCTCGGTAAAGCTCCGCGCAGGTACCTACTATCTCGGGCTTAGCCCGACCAACCCCGGCACTCTGAACTTCACCGTCGACGATTCCGGCACGGCCGATACGCCCATCACCTGGGAGAATTACTCGGGAGAATTGCCCGTCGTCAGCGGAGGCGTTGCAGTCGGCAACGCTGGTCTTGGCTTGACCTGGACAAAGGTTTCCGGCAATCGCTGGCAGGTTCGTCTTCCTGCCAATATCCAGCCCTTCGAATATCTTTTTTATGACGGCGAGCGGCGCATGCGCTCCCGTGTGCAGTCAGCGTCTGGAACTGGGTACTACGTGAGCGGCAGTTCCTGTCGCGACACCGTGAGTGGCCAGACCGTCAGCACTGCCAATTGCAATCTCGGTAGCTTCCTCCGGGTTTTTGGCGAAGTCCATCCCGTCGGACCGGACTCCGATTGTCCGAGCGTAAGACAAGTTCGCTATACCCAGGACTCTAAGTGCCTGGACCGTTTCGAATATGACCCTCGCGACACCGGCATTACCGCTTGGAAGAACCTCAATCCCACCGCCGGCAATCCCTGCCGGGCCCCAGCCACAAACTATCCCGCTGGCGACATCGAAATCACTCTCTTCGACGCTTGGACCGTGGATGTCATGCGCATCAATTGCGTCGACACCCAGCGCCACATTATCTATTTCACTGCCGCTACCAAGGGCAAAGACACGGAGTTCAACTTCTTCGGCCCCACCCCCGGCCATCGCTACGTCATCGATAACGCCAAAGATGCCTTCGAACAAGAAGCCGCTGCTGGTCAAACCGGCCTGTGGTTCCTCGATCGTTCCACTTCTCCCTGGACCCTAAATTACGTTGCAAATGCGGGAGAGAATCCCAATTCCGATAACATCGTCATCGCGCAGCTTCAACCTGCGGATTCAGTCAGCGGCAGCCTGCTTTCCGCCCTCGATCTCGACTACGTCACCTTTCGCGGCATTACCTTCGAAGTCGACAATTTTATGCCAGCTTTGTCCGGCTTCAACGATGACGAGAACGGCGAATCGGTTCTTCCCGAAGCCATCGATTGTGAAAGTTGCCAGCATGTCACTTTCGATCACATCGTCATCCGCCATACTTCTTCATCTGGAATCCTGATCGCCTCGGCTGACAGTCGCTCCGGTGATTCTGCCGCAAACGACATCATTCAAGACTCCGCCTTTTACGACATCGGTGACAGCGGTATCCGTATTGGTCATCACCCCATCGGCTGGGACAAGGCGTCCTACGTCGTGCACTCCATCACCGTCCAAAACAACCTCATCCAGGGCTACGGCCGCATCTTTCCCGACGGGGAAGGCATCGCCCAGGGCAATGGAAACGACATCAATTACAGCCACAACGATGTCACTGACGGTTATCACGCCGGAATTTCCATTTGCCTGATCGCTTGCCCGGGAGAGAATGGGTCCAACATCCTCAGCCAGTACAATCATCTCTGGAACCTGCTGCAAGGCATCACTGCTGATGGCGGGGCGCTTTACTACAACGTCGGCGGGCCCAAGAAAAGCGGCACCGGGAATCGTATCCTCAACAACTTGGTGCACGACGTGAGCGATTCCTCCGTCATCGACCAAGGCGTTCATGGCTCAGCCTACGGCGGTGCCGGAATCTATCTCGATATTCAATCCGCGGGATTCGACATCGAAAATAACGTCATCTTTCGCAACTCTCAAAACGCCGTTGAGATCAGCGGCGCCCCTCCGCCCGGCTTTGCCGCCAATGTTTTCAAGAACAACATATTTGCGTATAGCCGGGAGAATATGTTCACCGAACTCTATCCCTGGCCGCAGGGCTGCAATCGCACAACGCCGCAGGTCGACATGATCAGCAACATCTTCTATTTCGACCGCGCGGACTCGCCCGATTTCTATGTCATGGATGGCTGCGCTTATTCCTGTGGCTTGCCCTACAACCAGTACCACAACTTTCAAGCGAACCTGTATTGGCGCACCGACGGCCGCTTCGCCAGCGATTCCCGGGCCTTTCACGTCTTATCGGGCACCCCTCCAAACTTGAACGCTTGCACTCCGCCGCCTCATGCCAAGCCGCGTTTTTGGACTTTTCTTTCTTTTCGCGAGTGGCAGAATGGAACTCCACAGGTGGACGGCAAGCCGCTACCGATGAACGAAGATCGTGGCGGAACGATTAGTGATCCCGGGTTTCGCCACACCGGCCAGCCTAGCGACTTCCTGTTATCGAGCTCGCCCGTTCTCGGTTTCGACTACACCAAGACCAACGACACCATCCAACACGCCGGACGCGTCAATCCCTCCATCACCGTACCCAAAGTGCCCGCAACCTTTCCGACTTACTCCTATCCCGCGGCGGAGTTTTGAAACTTGAGTTGTCATCCTGAGCAAGCGCTTGCGCAGCGAAGGATCTGAGCGAGCCGTGCGAACGGTGTCGGGTTCCTTGCGACAGCATAATCACGCGCGTTTTGCTCGCTTTCTTATTTAAGTCCAGCGACCGGAGTGCAGCCAGCTATTCTTTCCCCGACCCCACGGTTTAAGATTTCCCCAGGAGAATAATTCTATGGTTACGACCCTCGGCAGCGTCACTCAACTCGGCAACGATCCCGCCGAAGTAGCCCGCCAAACCCTCGATCCCGAACGCTGCGCTCTCATCATTATTGATATCCAGGAAAAACTTCTGCCGCCCATCTTCGAGAAAGACCGGCTGGTCAAGAATTCGCAGCTCCTCATCCGCCTGGCCGGTATCCTGAAAATTCCTCACATCGCCACCGTCCAATATTCGAAAGGACTGGGCAGTACCGTTCCCGAAATCGCTTCTCTTATCCCAGGCTCGGATCCGATCGATAAGCAAATCTTCTCCTGCTTCGGCAGCGACGTTTTCTGTTCCATGCTCAAACGCCTGCCCGGCCACCGCAACACGGTTCTGCTGTGCGGTATGGAAAGTCACATCTGTGTTATGCAAACTGCGCTGGCCGCGCTGCGGGAAGGCTATATCGTCCACGTCGGCAGCGACGCCGTGAGCTCCCGCACCGAATGGAATTGGAAAATTGGATTAGAAAGGATGCGTGCTGCCGGTGCTGTCATCTCCTCAACCGAGATGATGATGTACGAACTGCTTCGCTCTTCCGGTTCGCCCGCCTTCAAAGAATTGCTGCCGTATCTCAGATGATTGTCATCCTGAGCAAGCTGATGTTGCGCGGCGAAGAACCTGCGAGAGCCGTGCGAAGTGAGGGCAAGCACCGAGCTATCCCTCGCTCGACTCCTTCTGTTTCACTCTCACCACTGTGATCTTCGCAAAGCCCTCATCAAACGTCGGCGCCTTCAACTTTCCCGCCATCCGCCGCATCACGTCTTCCGGAACCACGCGCTCCCGCTTGCGATTCCGCTCCAGGCAGACATCCACCGGCACATCAAAAAACACCGCCTGCACTTCATACCCAAAATCTTTCGCCAGCTTGATCCACCCATGGCGTTCATGCGGCGTCAGGTTGGTCGCGTCCACATAGTTCATCGGACGCCGCGCGATCAGCCGCGCCTTCAACATCGACCGCAAATTCGAGAAGATCAAATCCTGAAATCGCTGTTCGGTCGGATCGTCGAACAGCATGGCTCGCAGCAGATCGCTCGAAAGCGGCGTAATGTTATGCCGCTTGAACCACGCGCTCTTGCCCGACCCTGGCAGCCCAATCGCCAGCACGACCGTTCCTTTCGGAGGCCTCGGTGGCGCTTGCGGAATCTGAACCGGAGCTGCCGCTGGCTGTTCCTGAACCGACGCGGCCGACGCCGCTTCCGCGACAGGCTGCGGACTCACGTCCCCCTGGTTTTCAGTTCGAACCGCTCCCGCCGGACGTCCACTCCTGCGCCGTCCCCGTCCGCCTCGACTCCGACGCCGTCGCCTTTTCGCGGCGTCGCCATTTCCGCCCGTGGCCGGTGATGCCGCCGAATCGGCCTGACTCTCAACCCCCTGGGGTTCAGGCTGTTCCGCCTCGGGCTGGTCGGCCGTTTGTATTGGTAAGCTCTCCGCCGCCTCGCTCGGAGCTTGCGTATCGTAAAATGCCGGCTGCAACGGTGCTGGAGCCGCCTCTGCTCCAGGCTTCTCCGGCTCTTTTTTGCGGCGCTTTAAGCGCTCGCGCATCCATTTCCGCATGTCTGCTGTGTAACACAGGTAAGGCCCCTCCGGCAATGTGCGCCAAGGTGCGGGTGAGGCCGGGTCTGAACAGGTCACGTGGGGACAGCCGCCTCGGCAGTCCAGCGGAGCGCAGCTCCGCAGCCTGGGTGAGGCGTGTGCCCTCGCCCGCGGACACAAGCAACCTAGGCGCGAGCGTCCTCCCCTCGTGCAGGTTTAGGTGTGCCGGAGTACCTCGTTCCTCATGGAGCGTTCTTCGCGACATAAGGGCGCGAATTTGGGATGTGCACGAGTTCACTCGTGCCCGGTTGAGAAATCATCTTTGATTACGCGCCGATGAGGCGCAACCACGTCAAAAGATCCCCTCCGATATCTGGACGCCGTAGAATAGAAGCCATGCCCATCCCTCCCTCCGTCTCCGGCCAGAAATACCTTTCGCTCACTACTTTTCGCAAATCCGGCGCTCCCGTTCCGACTCCAATCTGGTTCGCGGAATCGAACGACAAGCTCTATGTGATGACCCGCAGCGATTCTGGCAAAGCCAAGCGCCTCCGTAACAATCCTGACGTTCGCATCGCCCCCTGCACCATCCGCGGCAAAGTCACCGGCCCCGATTTTCCCGCCATCGCCCGAGTACTTCCTGAATCCGACTGGCCTGCCGCCCGCCACCTTCTCCACAAGAAATACTGGCTCGCCCGTCTCCCCATCTGGAGCAAGAAGAATGTCTACCTCGAGATCGATCCAGAGAGGAGCTGACCACTTTGTCCGGTTAGGATGTTGGTCGGTACAAGCCGTATTTCAAAAGAAACCAGGCTCCATAAAGAAACCAAAGAGTCATCAACAGGGATCCTGGCCATTGAAGACCAAATGACCGTATGCACCAACTGCCAAGGAGCGGCGCAACTACAAGGCCGGCTGCTAAGACGCATACATGGATCCATTTTGCTTTCATGTATCCAACTCACCTGACCACATGCCCCACGGTTAATAGTGCCGCCAATTCAAAAACGCTACCCATCAAGGCTACGCAGCCGAGGACTCGCCAGAAAAGCCTAAGTTTACGCTTCTCGCTGATCGATCGCGGCGCTCCAATCGCCCGAGCAACTTGCAGTGGAAAAATGGCAACACTACAGCCGAGTGTGCCGAAGAACAAAAAGAACACGATCCAGATCGTGGTAAAGGGACCCATTTGCGCATTGTCATACGCCAGCCAAGGAAAGAAAAGGGGGGCTGGAATTTTCTCTTTCCATCCCCCTAATCCCATTTTGGAAGCGCCTTGATCGTCCTGAGCCATTCCCCATTTGCTGCCCCCTTGCCCAACCTGCTACCATTTTTAGTTTCCGGCACGACATATTTCTCATCTGTATTCATTCGCACGGAGAAGCCATGGCTATCAAAGTTGGCATTAACGGTTTCGGACGCATCGGACGCAACGTCTTGCGCGCCTCGCTCAACGATCCCAATCTCGAGTTCGTCGCCGTCAACGATCTCACCGATCCCAAAACGCTCGCTCACCTTTTGAAGTACGACTCGGTCCTCGGCAACCTGCACAATAAGGTCTCCGCCGGGGCCGACAGCATCACTGTCGACAACAAGACCTTCAAAGTTTTCGCCGAAAAAGATCCCGCCAAACTTCCCTGGGAATCCGTCGGCGCGCAGGTTGTCATCGAATCGACCGGCCGCTTCACCGACGCCAATGATGCTAAGAAGCACCTCCGCGGTCCGGTCAAAAAAGTCATCATCTCCGCGCCCGCCAAGAATGAAGACGTCACTCTCGTGCTCGGCGTCAATCACCAAAGCTACGACCCCGCCAAGCACCACATTATTTCGAACGCTTCCTGCACCACCAACTGCCTGGCGCCGATCACAAAAGTTGTGCACGACAATTTCAAAATCGTCAGCGGGACCATGACCACGATCCATTCCTATACCAACGATCAGGTCATCCTGGATTTCCCGCATAAGGATCTGCGCCGCGCCCGCGCCGCCGCGCTTTCCATGATTCCGACCTCGACCGGCGCCGCCAAGGCGCTGAAGCTCGTGATTCCTGACATGGCAGGCAAGCTCGACGGATTTGCCGTCCGTGTGCCCACGCCCAACGTTTCGGTCGTCGACCTTGTCGCTCTGGTCGAAAAGAAAACTACGAAAGAAGAAGTCAACGCTGCGCTCAAAAAAGCGTCTGAAGACGGACCGCTGAAGGGCTACCTCGGATACGAAGAGCACGAACTGGTTTCAGCCGACTTCCGCGGTGACTCGCGTTCTTCGATCGTCGATTCGCTCTGTACTATGGTCGTCGGCGGCAACATGGTCAAAGTGATTTCCTGGTACGACAACGAGTGGGGCTACTCCTGCCGTGTGCGCGACCTGATCGAATACATCGGCAAGAAAGGCCTGTGACGAATTTGTCATCCTAAGTGAGTCGCGGTTTGACGAACCAAGGATCTGAGGGAGGCACCGCGCGCAATCGCGTGAATCGCGATTGCAGTAATGTGCGGGGCGACCTTCCTTATTAAGGACAACCAGCCATGTCCAAACTTTCCATTCGCGATCTTCCCTTAAACGACCACCGCATTTTCATGCGTGTCGATTTCAACGTTCCGCTCGAAGACGGCCGGGTCATGGACGATACTCGCATCCGCGAGACTCTGCCCACCATCGAGTACGCTCTGCGCCACGGTGCGCGCCTCATTCTCGCCTCGCACCTCGGCCGCCCCAAGGGCAAGCCCAATCCGGCCATGAGCCTCAAGCCCGTCGCCGAGCGTCTGCGCATGATGCTCGATAAAGAACTGGCTCGCGGCGAGAACGTTGGCTTCTGCCCTGATTGCGTCGGCATTGAAGCCGAAGAAATGGCGGGCAAGCTCGAAAAAGGTCAAACTCTTCTGCTCGAAAATCTTCGTTTTCACGCCGAAGAAGAAGCCAACGACGAAAAATTCTCCAAGCAACTTGCCAAGCTCGCCGACTTTTACGTCAACGACGCTTTCGGCACCGCCCATCGCGCCCACGCCTCCACCGTGGGCATCACCAAGTTTGTTCAAAAGTCCGCCGCCGGACTGCTCATGGAGAAAGAGCTCGAATATCTCGGCCGCACCACCCATCATCCCGAGAAGCCGTTCATCGCAATTCTTGGCGGCGCCAAAGTCAGCGACAAGATCGGCGTTATCCAGCACCTGATGACCAAAGTCGATTCGCTCATCATCGGCGGTGCCATGGCCTATACATTCTTAAAAGCTCAGGGACTCAATGTCGGCAAGTCGCGCGTGGAAGACGACAAACTCGACCTGGCCCGCCAGATTCTCCACGACGCGAAAAGCAAAAACGTAAAGTTTCTCCTGCCGATGGACCACGTGATCGCCGACCGCATCGACGTCAATGCCGTTACCCGCACCGTCAACGGCAATCAGCCGATTCCCGCAAACATGATGGGCCTCGATATCGGCCCGCAAACCGTCGAAGAGTTTTCTGACGAGATTGCTCGCGCCCGCACCATCGTTTGGAACGGTCCCATGGGAGTTTTCGAAGTCTCGCCTTTTGCGAAAGGCACTTTCAAAATCGCCCACGCCGTCGCCGAAAATGTGGGTGCGGTTTCGATCGTCGGCGGCGGAGACTCCGTCGCTGCCGTCCACGCTGCCGGCGTCGCCGACAAAATTACCCACATCTCCACCGGCGGCGGCGCCTCTCTGGAATTTTTGGAAGGGAAGAAGCTTCCCGGTGTCGAAGCCCTGACTGACAAGAAGTGACTGTGGCGGACGCCTTGTCCGCCCGCGCGAGGGCTCCGCACAACACGGTTTGCGTTGTGCGGGCATCCATCCATGGGATTGGAAGACGTGAAAAAATCAGTTGGGCCGCAGATGGACCTGCAGGAACGCGGATGACCTACAGTATCTTCTATCGGCGTTCATCCCCGTTCATTGCTGCACCCACTAGATTCGCGCTGAAAGGACTACAGGATTGCGGAAAGGGTTTACGAGAAAGCCACAACCGGACGAGCCCGCGGCGCGAAGCAAGAACTACATAACGCCGAGCGGGCTGCAGCGCCTCAAAGATGAGCATCGGTTTTTGCTCACCAGGGAACGCCCTGCCGTGGCGGAGGTGGTGGCGTGGGCTGCCGGCAACGGCGATCGTAGTGATAACGCCGACTATCGGTACGGCAAGCGGCGCCTGCGGCAGATCGATGGACGGATTCGCTTTCTCACCAAGCGAATCGAAGCCGCGGAAGTGGTGGACCCGGAAACTCCCAGAGCGGGGCAGGCGGCGATGAGGGCATTCTTCGGAGCGACCGTGCGCTATGCAAATGCCGCGGGAGCGGAGCGAGTCGTCAGCATCGTGGGCACCGACGAGGTCGATCTCAACCGCAACCACATCAGTTGGGTGTCACCTCTGGGGCGCGCGTTGATGAAGTCGGCAGCGGGCGACAGCGTAGTTCTTCACGCTCCCGGCGGTACAGAGTATCTGACCGTGCTGGAAGTGTGTTACCAGCGCATTTCTGTGGAGCCGTTCCGTGAACCACCTGGATCCGAGACCTCGGCAAAGAGACTCCCTCGCCGACGCTAATCCGCCTGACGAAGAAGAGGCGGAACGGCACACGTGGCGAAAGAGCCACGACCGTCATAGCGAGCTATCGGCCGTTGGCAAGCGACAGGAGATGAGTTGCATCCTCCTAAATACGCTTATCGCCATCAACTTTCAGAATCTGCAATCCGGAAGCTATCTCAGGCTCCATCTGCTCTGTAGGCGCGTCAATCGCGATTTGACTCATCCCCCCGCAAACGGGCGAAGCAAAAGCGCACGCTTGCGCTATCGCCCGCTTTCGCCAGCGAACCCTCATCGAGCTTAAAATGGCGGCGTGGCATTTGATCGAGAACAGATCGAGGCGAGACTCGCATTAGACCTTATCGCTTCTGCCGACATGCCCCAGATTGCGCAGGATGCGCTAGAAGCAGGTCTCGATGGTCCAGCGACACTGCGTTTGGCCATTCTCGAACGTCCAACTTATTTTGAAGTTGCAGAAGTGCTCCCACGAGTGGTGAACGAGCTTGGTTTGGCTCAGATCACCATCGGAGAAGCTGCCCTCAGAGTAGCGAAGGAAACGGCACGAGAGATTCTACGAAATGGTGACGATCCGATTCGGCACGTTCAAGCCTTTGAATCGCTCTGGGTCCGCTCAAAGTACGCAAAGGAGATTCAGGCATTAGGAACTCTGCACGACGACGTTTGGATTGCTCAATCAATGGGCCGGTCTGAGGAACAGATTAGAGATTGGGTCACGTCTGTCCTCAAAGACTTTGCGCAATAGGTGCCGGTCAATTGGTGAAAAATCTCTATTTCACTCAAACCCTCCCTTGAGCTTGCTCAGGCTCGCGGCTTTGCCTTCGCCCATCCCCTTCCTTACACTCATTCCTGGATTTCCCATGCGCCTCCTTCTCCCCAACTCCAAATCCATCTCGTTCCACGGCCCTGCCGACATCACGCGCGAGACTACAGACGCTATCGTCAACGCCGCTAACTCCTCGCTCCTCGGCGGCGGAGGCGTCGATGGCGCCATTCACCGCGCCGGTGGCCCGGCCGTCCTCACTGAGTGCAAACAAATCGTCGGCAAAATCGGCCGCCTTCCCGCCGGCCAGGCCGTTATCACCACGGGCGGCCATCTTGCCGCAAAACACGTTATCCACACCGTCGGCCCGATCTATCGCGACGGCCAGCACGGAGAGCCCGAAACCCTGGCGAGCTGTCATCGCGAATCGATCCGCCTCGCCGACGAGCATGCTCTCGAATCCATTTCTTTCCCTGCTATCTCCACCGGCGTCTACGGATATCCTGTCGCCGACGCTGCCCATGTCGCCGTGACCGCCGCTCTCGAAGCGCTCTCCGCAACCACTCATCTGAAGCACGTCCGCTTCGTGCTTTTTGACGCAGACGCCTTGCGTGCTTTCACCTCTGCCGCTCGCAAGCTGCACAATTCCGCGTTCCCGTGCACAATAGAAGAGGGAAAAGAGTAAGCTCGATTCCTCGGCGTCCTCTGCGGTTGAAGATTTTCAAAAAAATATGCCACGCAAAAAGCTCATTGCCGCCAACTGGAAGATGTACAAGACTCCCGACCAGACCCACGACTTCTTCCGCCACTTCCTTCCGCTTGTCACCAATCATCACCGCGACGAAATCGTCGTCTGCACCCCCTGCCTCGATCTGCACGCGGCCATCGAATCGGCCAAAGGCTCGAACGTGGCCGTGGGCGCGCAGAATGTCCACTGGGCCAACGAGGGTGCTTATACGGGAGAGATCTCCGCGCCCATGCTGCTCGCTCTTGGCTGCACCCACGTCATCATCGGACACTCTGAGCGCCGCCAATATTTCGGCGAAACCGACGATACCGTCAACCTCCGTCTCAAAGCCGCGCTCGAAGCCGGATTGACTCCCATCGTCTGCGTCGGCGAAGTCCTGCAGGAGCGTGAAGCCGGCCTCACCGAAGATGTCCTTCGCCGCCAATGCGACCGCGCATTTCACAAAATCTCCACCAAGAAAGCTGCCAAGCTGGTCATCGCCTACGAACCTGTCTGGGCCATCGGAACAGGGAAGACCGCAACTCCGCAAATGGCGGCCGACGCGCATCGACTCATTCGTGGCGAAGCCGCTACCACTTTCGGCGAAGATTTCGCCAACCAACTGCGCATCCTCTACGGAGGATCGGTGAAGCCTGAAAACGCCAAGGCTCTGATGTCGGAAGAAGAAATCGACGGCGCGCTCGTCGGCGGCGCCAGCCTCGATCCCAAATCTTTCGCCGCCATCGTGCACTATTGACTCGCCGCAAACGCGTCGGGCTCCGCCCTCCGCCTTTGCTATAATCAGTTAGCCTCTACGCAGTTTTTCGTGCGCCTGTGCGGAAGTGGTGGAATTGGCAGACACACCATCTTGAGGGGGTGGCGCCGAAAGGCATGGGGGTTCAAGTCCCCCCTTCCGCACCACGAAATTTCGCGAAAATATACATCGCTGGCGCGCTCGGAGTGAATTAACCCTATGGTCGTTTTAATTACCGTGATTCACATTATCGTTTGCTTGTTTCTGATCATCGTCGTGTTGCTGCAGAGCGGCACCAGCGGCGACATTGCTGCCGCCTTCGGCGGCATGGGCAGCCAGACCGCGTTCGGTCCGCGCGGCTCTGCCACGGCCTTGACCAAAGCTACCACCTGGGCGACCGTCATCTTTCTGGTGACTTCGATTACGCTTTCGGTGTATGCCTCGCGACGCGGCGGCCCGAAGTCGGTGCTGCAAGGGGTTAGCTCGGCGCCGGTGAAGCCGGTGCCAGCGAAGCCGGCGGTGCCGGCGCAGCAGAAGTAGTCCTTGGTCCTTCGTCCTTGGTCGTTCGGAAGATCTCATAGCTGCCATCGACGAACGACCGACGACCAACGACGCCTCTCATGATCCACGAAATTCTTCCCGTCGGACCGCTGCAGTGCAACTGCTCCGTCATTGGCGATGACACTACGCGCGAGGCCATGGTCATCGATCCTGGCGACGACATCGAAGATGTTCTCGCCCTCGTTGCCAAGCACAATCTCAAGGTCAAGCAAATCGTCATCACCCACGCGCACATCGATCACGTGGGCGGAGCGATGAAGCTGCGCGCGGCCACCGGCGCGCCCATTCTGCTCAACCAGAACGACTACGCGTTACTCAAGATGCTCGACATGCAGGCCGCCTGGTGCGGCATGGCGTCTCCCGGCAAAGTGGAGATCGATCAGAGCGTGGCTCAATCCGATAAAGTCCAAACCGGCTCGCTGGTAGCCGACGTCATCCACACCCCCGGCCACACCGAAGGCAGCGTCTGCCTGTATTTTCCGCTGGAGAAAAAACTGATTGCCGGCGACACGCTGTTTGCCGGTAGCATCGGCCGCACCGACCTGCCCGGCGGATCGTTCGACAAAATTATCAACTCCATCCAGGAAAAAGTTCTCGCCCTGCCGGATGAGACCGTCGTTGTCCCCGGCCACGGCCCGTTGACCACGATCGGCGAAGAGCGCGAAAGCAATCCGTTCTTGAGATAGCCGTCGTCTGAATGAGTTCTGCAATGCTCCCACAGCGCCAGGACCCACTCAAGCCCGCTTTCGGGCAAGTTTCTCCCCATGATCGCGGATCAAGCCCGCAGCCGCTGTCACCAACTGAGCGTTGTCCCGCGCTTCCCGGCCGTCAGGGAGCACCGTCACGTCCTCTGCCCCGGTGCGAATTCCATGCCCACGCTCAAGCCCGCGTCGATTCACTGCCCAACAGGCAATGCCTTCGCCGTGATGAACCTGCTCCAGCGTGATGCCCGCCGATAGGACAATATCCTCCATCGTCGCAGCATTCTGAACCGCAACTTCAGGATCAACGTCCAACGGCTCAATGAGCACGCGGCGACATCGGTCTGCCAATCCGGAACGCACGAAAACCCGCGCATCTTCGGTACTCAACAGTCCGGCTTCAATTCCAACGCCTCTCGACAGCAGCAACTCGCACAGCTCTACGATTCCCGCTTCACCTTGATTCGCGGTAACAAGGTCAGGCATTTCTTCCCATGCTTCGACAATTCTCAACCGCTCACGCGGGTCGCGCACGATCGTCGCCGAAGTTGTTAAGGAAATCGGAGTTTCAGGGCAGAGAACTCGGATGGCACGCACGACTCTAGCGCAGGCCGCGCTGTCGAGAGTCTCCCGGCCCGCGTCATCAAAGGCATGAACGTGCACCGATTGAGCGCCCGCATCCACGGCTGCGCGAGCCGCTTCTGCGATCGCTGCCGGAGTGCGCGGCGCCGCGGGGTGGATCCGCTCGCCATTCAGCGCGCATTGCAGGAAAACATTTGTGGGCATAAATGCGGTCTTCGCACCTCCTGCGTTTTTTGCGAGGGATGACGGCGTTGGAAGTATAACTCCGCAGACGCTGGTATTAAGTCAGCTCGCAAACGCGGCCCGGCGCGCTGCGTGATCCATCGTAAGTGAAGCGTACGTGATCGTATCGGCGGCTTAAGATTGCCGCCAGTCTTCCACCGCCGAACCTAATATAATGGTGCCGCTTTTGCACGCCCGCCAAATCCAAACCGAAAACCACAACCGCGAAAGGAAATCACCATGAACAAGTTCGCGAAGCTTGCGGCCGCGCTGGCCGCGATTTGTTTGGCCGGAACGTTTCTCACGCTGTCAGCCGCGCCGCAGAATTCCCCCAGGGCGACGCCCTTCGGGAAACAATCGTCGCAACCGCCTGCGTCGCAGTTTATCTATAATCGGCAACTGCTGAGCACAACCCAGAGTTATGGCGACTCCAGCGGGTACAACAGCGGCGGCAAATTGGTGCCAGTGGATTCGCCGCTGAAATTCACCTGTCCGAGTGGCAGCACCTGCACGGTTTCCGCCGAGCAGCACCTGCAAGTCGGCGGCAACGCCGTGACGGGCAATACTTTTGCGATCTGCACCGAGGTGGATGGAACGCAAATGAGCCAACCTCCGTGCCCGACTCTGGGCGAAATCCCCACCGACGGCAGCTACGTCGCCGGCTCATTCACCCAGAACATGGACAATGTGCAGCCGGGAACGCACACGCTTCAGACTTTCTTCTTTACTCCCTCCCCCGCTTTTGCGGTGTATTACGACTTTACCTACCGTCTCTACAAACCCTAGAGGGGAGAAGGCTTCGAGCCGTCATCCGCAGCAATGGCCTTGTCATCTCGAGTGCAGCATGGCGATTCGCTTTGCGAATCGCCATGCGGAGCCGATCCGAAATCAGGTACCCCTCCCCCCTCCCCCTCGATCTAGTGGTATCACGGGTTTAGCGGAAAATTCCCGCAAGATCCTTGCGTTCAAAGAATTTATACGCAAAATATCTCGGACAAAGGAGTTAGCTGCACAACTTGCGTCCAAACGACTTTGGGCGGTGATGCGTTGGCCCATCGCTCGATGGACACACATCGCCGCCCGTAATGCTCGCTCACAGTATGGCGCAGCTGGCGTGTGAATTTCAGTGACAGTCGTCACCGGCGGACGATCATTCGGCTGTGCAAAAACGGAGTCGCGGAGTGAGCGTTTTTCCCGGGGTGAGCTCGCGGAGAGGGTCGTGGCTCGCTAGGACACGAGGCAAAGAGTGGGCTACTTGGTGCGTTGTTCACGGAACCGCTTTCATGAAATACGGCGAGTATCGGTGAAAGTCAGCATATTGTCGAAGCTTTCCTTCGGTTCGCCTTATGTCGTTGTCGATCAGGTAGCCCAGCGCACGCCTTAAAACTCGACCCGCATACCGGTCGCAGGGCAGCCTGCGTTGGAGGTGAAGTCGCTCTTTTGTGCTGAGAGTTGGGACGTCGATCACGCTGGGCGTTCCCCAGTTTAGATTTCTGAGGTGCCAGTCACCGAAGGCGTGCTTAGCCTTGCCGACATCTTCTCTCGCGCAGACCATCCCGGTTAGCGAAAACATTCCGGCGCCATCCGCGTAGCGGAATGATGAGATCGGAAAGAATTGAGAGGCCATGATTGCAGACAAGGTCTTTTGGGCGGCTATCCGGATCATGTCCTGCAGCAGCTTGGCAAGTCCAGCGAAGTCTGCCGGGGGCTGAGATGTGCTATGGGGAAGCAACTCCCTAAACTCGTCCCGGAATTCAGCCTTCTTTCTGCCAGCGTCAACTTCGCACTTGTCGATGTAGTCGCCCGGTTCGCATCGTAGGGTGATTTTGATGATGCTACCGTTCGATACCTTCGTCAGCAACTCCATGAATTCGTCGAACCAAGCATATCGAAGGTCGAGGTAGTCGAGCCAGAAAATACTTTTTTCGTTGTTGCCGTCATACTGGTCGAGGAAGGACTTGAACTCCGTTTTCTTTAGCTTGAGCTGAGACGAATGGCACGGCATATGGAAGACTTGCCGCTTATAAATCTCGTCATTGTTCTCGATCGAGATCATACGAATCTCAGGATAGAATTCGTAGAGCAGCCGGAAATCCTCGAGATAAGGACCGCCGAACCCGTAATAGGTATACTCGCCTGTATGCGTGTCGAGTGTGCTGGCGCGTTTGATCACGTCGATTAACGTGAGCCGATCAACGGCCTTGTTTGCTCGAAGGTGGTACGCTGGCTGCTTCACTTGACCGCCTCTGCAAGAGTGATATCAAAACACTTCTCTCCGACGTCGGAGGGATCGACCTCGGGGTCTTCGAAGAGATATTCTGCCACTTTCCGAACGTCATAAACGCGCTTTGTGAAAGAGATACGGCGCATGCTGGGCACAATCTTCGCGGGCAGAGGGAGGCTCGGGCGGAATTGCTCGCCCTGTGGAACAGTCCCCTTCGTGGCGTTTAGCGGCAGGTGGAGCGCTTCCGCCTTTAATTCCTCGAATGAGAGCTGTTCGCCCTTCTCGATCTGTTTTCGGGATTCCTCTGGCCTGAGTTTCCACTTGTTGGTGTAGCTCGTGAAGATGGCCATTCCGTCGCGCATTTTGTTCTTGATCTGAAGGTACAGTGGCGAGGACGCATCAACACCTCGCTTGGTTGTAGTGGTCGGGAGTTTGGCAGGATCGTCTGATCTGAACTCGACGATTCCGGATATCGCGATAAACTGGGTATGGTAGCGTGGCACCCCCGCCTCTCCCCAGCCGGTTAACTCGGTACGATCACAATACACGACTGCTCTGTCGTTGCAGAGTATCGTCCATCCAGCATCGAGTGTCGAGTACTTCTTCTCTTCCTGCTCCTGAAGCACCTCGTCCTGAGACGGGATCGGCCTCGTGAACCCGACGGCTAGGAATATCTGCACGCCGTTGCTTTGCGCTTTGAAAATATACGGCCTGATCGCCTCGCGCCCCCTGATTGCTTTTTTGTCGAAGACTATGTTTATCGGTCTGGGCTTGATGAGTTCGCCGTTTATTCTCACACGAAAACCCTTGTCGATAATAGAAACGTACTGAGTCGCGACCATCGCCTCAAGGTCTCGCTGAAAGGCCTGCGCGTCCTCACCGAAGCGCTTCGCAACTCCGCCGTGAAGATCTGAAATGTAAACCGTTGTTCCGTCATGCGGCTGTCGCGTAGTTGCTGGCCTGACCGGAATCTTCCAGTCGCTTTCGTCGTTCGTCCAATCCGGGTCTATCTCTACGTCATATGCGTCTTTCGCGTTCTGGGTGGAAATTAGGCAACGCTTGCCCATTTTGAATATTGCCCTTTTCATCCCAATGCCGTAGACCCCAATACTCCCAGACGCCCCTTCGGGGCGATCACTCCTCGGTCCCATTCTGAAGGCATAATCGTGAAGGCTCCATGGGATACCTCCGCAGTTGTCGGAGATGGTGAAGGAGTCGCTCTGGAATTCAATTTCGGCCCAGAACCCGTCGTACGGCTTTTTTGCCCGAGCCGCACCTTTCTCCTCCCTATTGCGCAGTATCCCGTCTACGCAGTTGTCCAGAAGGTCGAGAATGGCGTCCTCCAGACGGATATCTCTCGTCAACATGTGAACGAAGAATGACTTTACGGGTGCGGCATTAACGGGTTCATACCGTTTCGGTTGAGATTTACTCATGCTTCACCTTCTCGCTTGGTGTGTGTTCTAAGGGCCCGTAAGACGCCGCGAGCTACCGCATGCGCAAGATACGGCGGAACCGCGTTACCTACTTGTTGGAACCCGTGCCATTGTGTTGGGTGAAACGTGAACCAGTCCGGAAAAGACTGCAATCGCGCAGCTTCGCGAACGGTAATGCAACGCGGCTGAGTTGGGTGTATTGGTCGCGCAGCCGTAAACGAGCCATGCGATCTTGGAGTTCCAGCTCGGATCGTTGGTGCAACCTTTCTTTTATCCAGTCTTGCGAATCGGCTGACTGCCTCCGTTTCTCCCGGGGCGGTCTTCCGGAAGCGGTCCACAACAGTGCTGTCGTGGCAGCACAGCCGACAACCGCTTACTCGCCCTTTGCTCCGGGCGCGAAGTTTTTTCGCATAGGCGCTTGGCGATCCGAGGGATCCCACAAATACATCGGCTGCGAGTAGGTTGCGGCGTCTGGCGATGTGACTTAGATCGGAGATGGCCTCCCACACGGTTGGCCCGGTTCTGCGCGGGGCAGGGTATAGCGGCTGCTGCTCACCTTTTTTGAAGCCCAGAACGAAGACGCGCCTCCGCCGCTGAGGAACGCCATAGTCTTGCGCGTCTAAGATTCGCACCGGGGTGACCCACTTATAACTTCCTTCCTCGAGGCGCCCGAGAGATTGCTCGAGAATACAACGGCTTTCTCTGTACATCAGTCCCGCCACATTCTCCATCACGAATAGTCTCGGGCTTAGTTCTTGGACGAGCCGGCAGAACTCCGCCAGCAGCCGATTGCGTGGATCGGCGATGTCGCGTTTCCCAATCGTTGAGAAGCCCTGGCAGGGAGGGCCCCCAAATACGACGTCGATGTGCTGGCCTTCGTCCAGCTGCGCCGCCTCGCGAATGTCTCGCGCAGTCAGCCGAAAGATGTCGTCGCAAATGACTGTAGTCGAGGGGAAGTTTTGACCGTACGTTGCGGCGTTCAACGGATCCGAGTCTATGGCGGCTATGATGTTGAATCCGGCCTGAACGAATCCGAGGGAGAGTCCCCCCGCGCCGCAAAAAAGATCAATAGCGAGTGGACGATCATCCAGCATTAGCAATTTTTTCTGCGCGCATTATAATTCATGCCTAAAGGTTTCCTAAGACGTTCGAAAGAAAAAGGGAGTAATGGACAGGGTATCCCCCGAGGCGCGGTCAAGGATCATGTCGCTGGTGAAGTCGCGCCATGGCCGCACGACTGAGAAACGGTTCCGTGCGTATCTCGTGTCTCGCGGGATCGGGGGTTGGAGAATGAATGACCCGAGCCTACCAGGGAAGCCCGACTTCGTCTTTCGGAGAGAGATGATTGTCGTCTTCGTCGACGGCTGTTTCTGGCACGGCTGTCGTAGGTGTAAGCGCCCTCCGAGGAGCCGCGTTGCGTTTTGGCTGGCCAAGTTCGCCGAAAATCGGCGCAGGGACAGGGCGGTCGCGCTCCGGTTGCGTCGGGCTGGATGGCTCGTGCTCCGCGTTAGAGAGTGCGATCTAAAGAATTCGACCCGAGCACGTGCTGTACTGGCCAATCTCGAAAGCCTGCGCAGCGGGTTTGCCGCGGGCCGCTTGCTCCGTCAGCAAGCTTCTCGAAAGCCGATGTGGAAAGTGCGCTAGGGCGGACTGGCGTCCGCCCTCTATGGGTCACGGTCAGGCAGCGACAATGGAGCGCGAAACCTCACTCCCGCACAAAGGGCTGATCCCTTTCGCGCGGCACGGCGGTTCCTAGTGGATCGGCAGAGAACGACCGAAGCAACGATGTCTCCGGAAATAAAAAAGGCCGCATTCGCTCGCGCGATGCGGCCATCCCTACGAAATCGTCCTAGTGCCTTCCACCCCGATGATCGCCGTGCCCGCCGCCGCGTCCTCCACGGCCGCCGCGACCTCCGCCACCACCGTGACGCCGACGTCCTCCGCCACCACCACCGCCGCCGGGACGTCCGCCACTCGGTCGCCCGCCGCCGCCTTGGTCATCGCGGTTCCCCGGTTGATGCGTTTCGCGGTTGAAATCGGGCTCATCGGGAAAATCGCCACCGCCTTCGATGGTTAGCGCCGGAGCGGGTTGTTCCTGGCCTTCCTCGCTCGCAACGACCCCACCTTCAGCCGCCATCTTGGCGCGCTGCTCTTTCAGGATCGCTTTGCGCGATAAACGAATGCGGTTGCCCTCGACCGCCAGCACTTTCACCAGCACCTGATCGCCTTCTTTCAGCTCGTCGCGAACATCTTTAATACGATGCTCGGCAACTTCACTGATGTGCAGCAGGCCATCCGTGCCGGGAATGATTTCGACAAACGCGCCGAAATCCGCCAGCCGCGTGACCGTTCCCAGATAAGTCTTGCCGACTTCCGCCGTCGCCGTAAGATCGCGAATGATCTGCAGCGCCTTGTTGGCCGAAGCTTCGTCGTTCGAAGCAACGTTCACCTTGCCGGAATCCTCGACGTCGATCTTCACTCCCGTTTGCTCGATGATCGAGCGGATCATCTTGCCGCCGGGTCCAATCACGTCGCGAATCTTGTCGACCGGAATCTGCAGGGTGTAGATTCGCGGCGCGAACGACGAGACTTTCTCGCGTGCGCTCGAAATCACGGCGAACATTTTCTCGAGAATGAACAGCCGACCGCGCTGTGCCTGGGCCAGGGCTTCGCGCATGATCTGCGGGGTGATGCCGCCGACCTTAATATCCATCTGGAGGGCAGTAATGCCGTCAGCGGTTCCGGCGACTTTGAAGTCCATATCGCCGTAGTGATCTTCCGCTCCGGCAATGTCGGTCAGGATCGCGTAGTTGTCGCCTTCCTTGACCAGGCCCATGGCCACGCCTGCGACCGGAGCCTTGAGCGGAACGCCCGCATCCATCAGCGAGAGCGACGCGCCGCAGACCGTCGCCATCGATGACGATCCGTTCGACTCCAGAATGTCCGACACGACTCGCATCGCATACGGCCACTTGTCCTCTTCCGGCAGCATCGCCGACACGGCGCGCTCTGCGAGCGCTCCGTGTCCAATCTCTCTGCGCCCTGCGCCGCGTAGAAATGCAACTTCTCCCACGCTGAACGGCGGAAAGTTATAGTGCAGCATGAAGCGCTTTTTGGCTTCGCCTTCGAAAACTTCGAGGCGCTGCATGTCGTCGCTGGTGCCAAGGGTCGTGGTCACCAGCGCCTGAGTCTCGCCGCGGGTGAAGATCGCCGAGCCGTGGGTGCGAGGCAGAACCCCAACTTCGATCCAGATATCGCGAATCTGATCAAAGGCGCGGCCATCGGGACGGCGGCGCTGATTGGTGACCTGCTCGCGGAAGATCCGCTCGCGCAAGACTTCAAAATAATGCTCGAACTTGTCCGCCGCCTCCTCGTCGCCTTCCGGCAGCGTCGCCAGTTGCGCTTTCTTCAGTTCGCCGACCAGGCTGTAGCTCTCGAGCTTAGGATGCTTCTGCGTATCCAATGCTTCGGTCAACTGCGCCCCGATCTTCTTCTTCAGTGCGTCGTAATACGCCTGATCGAACTCGGGCGGCTCGACTTGGCGCTTCGGCTTGCCGACCTTCTTGCGCAGATCGTTCAACGCGGCGCAAATCTTTTTGATCTCTGTGTGGCCAAACTCGATGGCATCGACCACCGTCTCTTCTTTTACTTCTTTCGCGCCCGACTCGATCATCACAATGCCTTCGGCGGTGCCGACGACCATGATGTTCAGCAAACTGTCGCGCATTTCGCTGTACGTTGGGTTGGCGATGAACTGTCCGCCCACCAGGCCGACGCGCACAGCGCCGATCGGACCGAGAAATGGAATGTCGGAAATCGTCAGCGCGGCGGATGCGCCATTAATCGCGGCAACATCGGGATCGTTCTCGGTATCGGCCGAGAGCACAAATGCGATCACCTGGGTTTCGCAACGGAATCCTTCGGCAAAAAGCGGCCGGATCGGACGATCGATCTGGCGGCTGGTCAAAATTTCGCGTTCGCTGGGGCGGCCTTCACGCTTGATAAAGCCACCGGGAATGCGTCCGCCGGCGTAGGTGTACTCGCGGTAATCGACGGTGAGGGGGAAAAAGTCGATGCCCTCGCGCGGGTCGGCATTGGCCACGGCGGTGGCGAGCACAACGTTATCGCCGATGCGCACCACGGCCGATCCATGGGCTTGCTTGGCAATTTTTCCGGTTTCAAAGCTGATGCGTTTACCGCCGGCGAGTTCAACTGATACTTCAACTGCTTCTGGTTTCATGTGTGTTTCCTTCTTGGCAGGAGGCACGGAGACGTGCCGCTAGGGGAGATTGCGCAGAAAGACAATCGCCGATGTTTTTGGAATCTTGAGAACGCACCTGACTCGCCTCTCGCTGGGGTGCCCCGTTCCTTCGCGTTCTTGGCGAAGGGGCGGGATGACTAACCTACATCCGTTGTGTGCTGGGTGCCCCATTTCTCGCGTTCTGGGCGAGAAGTGGGATCCAAAATTTAGTGGCGCAGGCCCAGCTTGTGGACGACGCTCTTATACCGCTCGGAATCGTAGGTTTTGAGGTAATCCAGCAAGCGACGCCGCTTGCTGACCAGCATGAGAAGGCCGCGGCGTGAGCCGTGGTCTTTCTGGTGCGTTTTGAAGTGTTCCGTCAACTGACCAATGCGCTCACTCAACAGCGCGATTTGAACTTCCGGGCTTCCGGTGTCGGTGGGATGTACGCCGTACTGGTCAATGACTGATTTCTTTTGCTCTCTGGCTAGCACTACTCTGGTGCACTCCTGTCTCTATTCAATTGTCGTTTGTAACGGATAAATGGTAACAGGTGGGAAGGGAGAGTGGCAAGCGGCGGGGAGGAGGAGTGCGGGAACTTATAATCGACTGCATGGGAGCGGGATGTCAAGTCTAGGGCGGGTTGGAGCAGCGTCAACGCTTTGGGGGTAGTATCCTTCGGGAAAAATTCGGCTACACCCAGCGTACTATGTCGTGCTTTGTGGCGTGCGCGAGACACGGTCATCAAACGTAACCCCCCACGGCCTCAAGGAATTCGTCGCTTCGAAACCATCCGTACACGTCAAACCGTCGCACCTTTTGCTTGGTCGCCTTGTCCGTCCTGACCCTGGTGAACGCTGTGGCGGCAGCCTCACTGTGTTTGACAAATCGATCCCAACGCTCTGGGAATAGCTCTGCGCCTTTGGTAGCCGCCGCTTGGAAATCCGCTACGCTAGATGGCTTATACCATCCCGTCATCGCATACAACTTGGCAGATAATACCTTGTTTCGTCTTAGAGCGAGCTGGTCGTCCGGGCCCAGCAACGGCAGACACAGAAACGCAAAATAAAATCGATCTAGTTCGTCATTTGATGGCGGCTTTTCGTTTGCAGCAAGCGCTCGTGCGAACACTCTTTTCTCTCCTGCGCGCTTGAAGTGGCCGTTTGCAGCAAAATACACTCTAAAAAATAGGTTGCGCTCGATAACCTGTTTCCGCTCAATATAGTGCTGATAAATACCGTCTTGGAACTCTCCACGCTTACGTTCATAGAGTAACCCATACCTATCGAATAGCCTCTTCTG
>Ga0335073_10000519_pt1 | contig 49379 bp, 50 predicted proteins | sample Lox_Sample_22_FD_207093 | JGI IMG/M metagenome (GOLD analysis project Ga0335073, IMG submission 207093) | Soil microbial communities from Loxahatchee National Wildlife Refuge, Florida, United States - Lox_Sample_2.2 | ecosystem: Environmental > Terrestrial > Soil > Wetlands | place: USA... | reverse complement strand
CGGCCCCCCGTACACCGCGCTTGTGTGATAAACGGGCCGCCCAGGCTGCCCGAGCGCATGACGTCCGCCGTGCCCGGCCGCGTGAGACCAGTTCGGAGCTGGCGCCTGTGCGGGCTCGGCAGGCCTGAGGGGACCGGGCGCATAGGCAGCGGGATCGCTGGCGGCGGGCTGATCCACGGCAGCAGGCAGCGCGGCGGTTAGCCGCGTGTCCGGCTCAGCCGCATCCTGCTCGCCTTGCCCCGCCGCCGGCTCGCCCGGCATGGCCGCGACCGGAACCGTCGGGGCCGCTGGCGCCGGCACTGGTTCCGCTGGCACCGGCTCGGCCGATGCTGGCATCGGTGCCGTCGGAGGGGCTCCCGATCCAGCCGGAGCGCCGTCTGGCTCCTCCCGAGCGTCCGACGGGTCCGGTGAACTCGTTTCGTTGGTCTCGCTCGTCACCTAATCGACCGTACCGACGTCAGCCCCCATCAAACAAACCAAAGTCAAGACCTCTTAGCCAATAGTCAGCCTCAGCCAAGAAAGCGACCGGCCGAGCTTGCACGCTGCGTCCAGCCATGTCAGAGACTCCTGAGCCGGGAGAGGCCACGGCAGCCCGTTGAGGGACGATGAGCGTCAACGGCAGCCAAGAACGAGATCGCCGGCCCGCGCGCGGACACGCCCGGCCGACGACCGCGACGTACAAGCTACGGGACGAATACGATCTTGCCGGTCTGCGTGCCGTCGATCATCGCCGCGAAACCGTCCCTGGCCTGGCTCAGGGGCAGGACACGGTCGATTAGCGGGCGGGTGCCGGTCTGCTCGCAGAAGCGGAGGAGCCGGCCGAGCTGGTCGCGGGTGCCCATGGTGGAACCGACCACGGAAAGCTGGCGGAAGAAAATGTGCGTAAGCTCCGCCGGCGGGACGTCGCCGCTGGTAGCGCCGGATATGACGATCCGGCCCCCCGGCTTGAGCGAGCGGACCGAGTGGGACCAGGTCGCGGCGCCGACCGTCTCCATCACGACGTCGACCCGGTCGGGGAGCCGCGCGCCTGTCATGAAAGCCTGGTCGGCACCGAGCTTGACCGCCGCGTCGCACTTGGCCTCGCTGCGGCTTGTCACCCAGACCCGGTAGCCGGCTGCCCGGCCCAGGAGGATCAGCGCGGTGGCGACGCCGCCTCCTGCCCCCTGGACGAGGATCGTCGCGCCCGGCTGCGCGCCCGACTTGTCGAAAAGCATCCGGTAAGCGGTCAGGTACGCGGTCGGCAGGCACGCGGCCTCCTCGAAGGAAAGCGCCGCCGGCTTCGGCAGCAGGTTGCCCTTGGGCACCATGACCTTCTCGGCGAACGTGCCCTGGTACCGCTCGGATAGCAGCGAGCGCCGCGGGTCCAGTGTCTCGTCGCCGTTTCCGGCGCTTGCGTCGCCCACCACCGCGTGAACCACGACCTCGTTGCCGTCCCCATCCACTCCGGCCGCGTCACAGCCGAGGATCATCGGCAGCCGGTCGGCGGGCAGCCCCACACCGCGCAGCGACCACACGTCGTGGTGGTTCAGCGCCGTCGCCCTGACGGTCACCGAGGTCCAGCCGCCCGGCGGCTCGGGATCGGGCCGCTCCCCTGTCTCAAGACCACTCAGCGGATCGGAGGCATCAACACGCGCGGCATAGACGGCGAACATGATCACGACCCTACCGGGATGACCGCCGGCCCGGAAGTACGGGCGGCCATCCCGGCAGGCGTGCCGGGGAGCTCGCCGAATCAGCGGCGTGCCACGCCGTCCGCGCGGGCCTGCGCGGCGACCGCGGCGGTCACGGCCGGGGCGACACGCTCATCGAACTGGCTCGGGATCACGTAGTCCGCTGTCGCGTCGTCGCCCACCAGGGCGGCGAGGGCGTCGGCCGCGGCCAGCTTCATGTTCTCGGTGATCGTCGTGGCGCGGACGTCCAGGGCCGCACGGAAGACGCCGGGGAAGGCCAGCGAGTTGTTGATCTGGTTCGGGAAGTCGCTGCGGCCCGTCGCCACCACGGACACGTGCCTGCGGGCGATGTCCGGGTGGATCTCCGGCTCCGGGTTGGACAGCAGGAACGCGATCGCGCCCGGGGCCATCTGGGTGAGGGCGCTCTCCGGAAGCACGCTGCCCGACAGGCCGATGAACACGTCCGCGCCGCGCAGCGCTGACTCCACAGACCCGGTGTGACCCGAGGCGTTGGTCACCGTGGCGAGCGCGGCCTTGACCGGGTTGAGGCCGTCGCGGCCGCGGTAGATCATGCCCTTGCTGTCGGCGACAGCGAGTTCGCCGATGCCCGCCGCAAGCAGGATCCTGGACACCGCGATCCCTGAGGCGCCCGCACCGCAGACCACTGCCCGCATCTGGGCGAGTTCCCTGCCGACCACGCGGGCGGCGCCGCGCAGCGCGGCGAGCGCGACGATCGCGGTGCCGTGCTGGTCGTCGTGGAACACCGGGATGTCGAGCAGGGCGCGGAGCCGCTCTTCGATCTCGAAGCAGCGCGGCGCCGAGATGTCCTCCAGGTTGATGCCGCCGAAGCTCGGCGCGAGCGCGGCGACGACCCGCACCACGTCGTCGGTGTCGGTGACGTCGATGCAGACCGGCACCGCGTTGATGCCAGCGAACTTCTTGAACAGCAGTGCCTTGCCCTCCATCACGGGCATCGCGGCCGCTGGCCCGATGTCGCCGAGGCCGAGCACGGCGGTGCCGTCGCTGACCACGGCGACGGTGTTGCCCGCCCAGGTGTACTCGCTGGCGAGCCCGGGCTCATCCGCGATCGCGCTGCACACCCGGGCGACGCCCGGGGTGTAGGCCATGGCGAGCGCGGCCCGGTCCGGGACCTCCACGCTCGGACAGACATCGATCTTGCCGCCCCGGTGCATCGCGAACACCGGGTCATCGTCCAGGAAGGACGGAGAACGGGAAAAAGCAGCCTCGTCGGCCACGGTTAACCCCCAAAAGCTTCGGTGCAGGTGACAGATCTGCCGCCGGGCGGGCTGACGGTGGCGGGGTTGCGCCGACGTGAGCTCACGGACGGTGATCACCGAGCCTCTTCATCCTGATGGTCCTCAGTCGCCACGTCCGCTGAGCAGGCAGGTTGAAAAAGGTTCGCAAGGTACGGGGGTTACCCGTGCATATAGTGTGCCATGAGCGGCTAGCCGCTAGCGCTGCCAGCGTCGTTCTGTAATACTCATGGACGGCGCCAGCCTATTACATAATTCTTTCCACCACAGCGGGGATCGCGCGTGGACCTGTCTTCCTATGCTGAACTTGCGGTGCGGCTCGTGAACACCGCCAGCCTCGGGCACGAGGGCGGCGACCTGCTCTCGTCCATGGACGGGCTTCGCACCCTGGTGGCCGACCGCGAGCACCTGAAGCACGGCATCACGCGTTCCGACCTCGACGCGCTGCGCATGCTCAGGGGTGAGTTCCGCGGCTTTTTCGTGGCCTGCTCGCAGGGGAACGGCGCGGAGGCCGCGGACCGGCTGAACGAGCTGCTCATCCAGTACCCGGTCCATCCCCAGCTCTCCGGGCACGACGGACAGGCGTGGCACGTGCACTACACCGAGAGCGGCTCGATGTCCGACAAGTACGCCGCGGGCGCGGCCATGGGCCTTGCGGTCCGGCTGACCGAACTGGGGCTCGACCGGTTCGGGGTGTGCCAGGCGGCGCCCTGCACCGGGGTGTTCATCGATGTCTCCGCCAACCGGACCAGGCGGTACTGCTCGGAGCGGTGTGCCAGCCGGGCCAACGTCATCGCCTACCGCGCGCGCAAGCGTGAGGAAGAGTCTCAGGCTTAGCCGGGGTAACCAGGGAAGGCGCCGTTCGGCAGGATGTCCGGCGGCTCAAGGCGCATCAGGTCGTCTTTGGTCCAGCGCCGCTCGGGATCGGCGGCAAGCCGGAACGCGTGCCTGAGCCTGGCGCTTTCCAGGTCGTTGCGAACGGTGCGGGCGTTGCCGAACCGTGGCTGGGTCATCCGCACCGTCACGTAGTGACGAAACGCCGACTCCGCCTCGTCCGACAGGTAGTAGGACGACCGGTCCAGCATCAGCTGCCCGATCGCGAGCAGCTCGTCGACCTCGTAGTCGGCGAAGTCCAGGTGGTGCGCGATGCGCGAGCTCATGCCGGGATTGGACTCGAAGAAGTTGTCCATGCGGTCCTTGTATCCGGCGAGGATCACCACGAGTTTGTCCCGGTCGTTCTCCATCACCTGCATCAGGATGTCGATGCACTCCTGGCCGTAGTCCTTGGAGTCCTCGGCGCGGAACAAGGTGTAGGCCTCGTCGATGAACAGCACGCCGCCCATCGCGCGGTCGAGAACCGCCCTGGTCTTCGGCGCGGTGTGGCCGATGTACTCACCGACCAGGTCATCGCGCATGGCATGCACGAGGTGACCTTTCGGCAGGTAGCCAAGCCGGCGGAGCAGGTCGGCCATCATCACGGCCACCGTGGTCTTGCCGGTCCCCGGCGCACCGGTGAAGCACATGTGCAGGTTCGGCCGGGCGGCGGACAGCCCGAACCGCTGCCGCGCCCGGTCGACGAGCAGCAGCGAGCCGATCTCTTCTACCTTCTTCTTTACCGGCAGCAGCCCGACAAGTTCGATGTCCAGCGCGAGGAACAGGTCGTCGATGCCTGCCGCTTGCCGTTCGTCGGCGAGCGAGACGGTGGCATCCGGCTGCAACGTCTCCTTCCGCCGGCGCCCCTGGCCCCGCCTGGCAGGCTCCTGCCTGGCGGCGGCGGAGGCGGCGGGGCGCGGCCGCGGGTCACCGGAGATCCGCCGGGAGACAGCGGCGGGAATCAGGGGCGCGAACTCCCGGCGCAGGCCAGGATCGATCACGGTCAGGTCCCTGGCCGAGTCCGGCGCGAAGCCCCGCCTGGTGAGGTTCTGCGGGCTCGTCTGGCGCCAGCCGTCCCTGGCGACCACCAGTACGGTGGCGCACAGCGCGATGAAGCCGAGGGCGATGCCGAAGAGCTCGTGATTTACCCGCCACGCCACCACCAGGGCAACCGCGACGCACAGGATGAGTACCCCGAGTCCGGAATACCGCAGTCTGGTGGTCCACATGATAAGAGCGAGGGTAGTCACGCGCCGGAGGGCGGGTCAATCTGAGGCTGCCTAGATCATGCCTTGCCCGGCACCAGGCCTCGTGAATTCATTCACAAGCTTCGTGAATTCTTTCACAAGCAGACTGGCACGGCAGCTACCCACTCGGGTGCAGCATAAACACGGGACTATGAAACTTTCCGGCAATTGCCCCGACATGTCCGTGTGACGCCGGGCCTGTGTGATTATTGCGGTCACGTACCAGCTACAAGGCCCGAACTGTGTTACAAAACCGAATCCGCAACAAGACTTCTCATTGCTGGTGATCATCCCTACGATGATCTCACTCTGCCCATATGAGTCACTCACATTCACATACAGCAAGACCCCGCGGGAGCGACCACTTGCCCGCGGGGCACGATCGAGAAAAGAGTATCGATCATGTCTACTGACACTGGCTCCACTGGAGCCGCCCTGACGAGGCCGGCTGACGTCGGTCTCCGGCGGGAGATGGGGCTGATCGGGGCCACCTGGGCGTCCGAGACCTCGATCATCGGCTCCGGTTGGTTGTTCGCCGGTATGGGCGCCGCGGTCATGGCCGGACCGGCCGCCATCTACGGCTGGCTCATCGGCGGCTTCTGCGCCATCGTCCTGGCGCTGCTGCACGCCGAACTGGGCGGGATGTACCCGGTCGCCGGCGGCACCGCCCGGTTCCCGCACCTGGCGTTCGGCAGCGTGGCCGGCGTCTCGTTCGGGTTCTTCTCCTGGCTCCAGGCGGTCACGGTCGCACCGGTCGAGTGCTACGCGGTGATGGAGTACGGCCAGTACTACTGGCACAGCATCTACAACCCGACCACCGGCCAGATCACCGGGCTCGGGTTCGCGATGACGATCGTGCTGATGGCCATCTTCACCGCGCTCAACTTCCTCGCGGTCAAGTTCTTCTCCCGGGTCAACGCCGGCATCACCTGGTGGAAGGTCGCGATCCCGCTCCTCACCATCATCATCTTCCTGTTCAAGTTCCACGGCGGGAACTTCAACCCGGGCAGCACCGGGTTCATGCCGTACGGCATCAAGTCGGTGTTCGCAGCCATCCCGAGCGCGGGCATCGTGTTCTCCTACCTGGGCTTCGAGCAGGCCGACCAGCTGGCGGGCGAGATCAAGGACCCGCAGAAGAACCTGCCGCGCGCGATCATCATCGCGATCCTGCTCGGCACGTTCATCTACTGCATGTGCCAGGTCGTGCTCATCGGCGCCACCCCGTCCAGCCTGCTGCACCACGGTTTCTCGGGCATCGCGACGGGCAACCCGGTGCTCGTCTACCCGTTCGCCGCGGTGGCCGGCCTGGCCGGGCTCGGCGTGTGGGCGACGATCCTGCACCTGGACGCGTTCATCTCGCCGTTCGGCACCGGCATGATCTACCAGACCTCGACCTCGCGGATCGGCTACGGCCTGGCGAGGAACAGGTACTACCCGCAGGCCTTCCAGTGGGTCGACAAGAACGGCGTCCCCTGGTTCAGCCTGATCATGGCGTTCATCTTCGGCATCTTCTTCCTGCTGCCGTTCCCGAGCTGGCAGGCGCTTGTCGGCCTGGTCACCGGGGCGAGCGTGCTGATGTACGCGGGTGCCCCGCTGTCGCTCGGTGCCTTCCGCAGGACGGTGCCGGACGCGCCGCGGCCGTACCGGGCGCCCGTTGCCGCAGTGCTTGCGCCGCTCGGCTTCATCATCGCGAACATGATCATCTACTGGTCGGGGTTCAACGTGATCTGGAAGCTCGGCGTCTGCATCGTGATCGGCTACATCCTGATCGGCATCTGCATGATGTTCGACCAGCAGCGGCCGCCGCTGGACTGGAAGTCGGCGCAGTGGCTGCCGGTCTACCTGATCGGCATGGGCCTCATCTCCTGGTTCGGCCAGTTCGGCTCGGGCGCGCCGCCGATCAACAACGGCCGCCTCCCGTTCTGGTGGGACATGCTGACGGTGGCGATCTTCAGCATCGTCATCTACTACTGGGCGATGTGGGCCAGGCTGCCGCGCCAGGAAGTGGACCGGCTGGTCGAGCTGCAGTCCTCGCGGATGGGTGACGCGCCCGCGCAGCCGCGGCACTGACCCACCCAGACGCCACGAATAACGGCCGGCCGCAGACCGGCGCGTGACCAAGGCCCCGCCCCGCTGTGCAGCGGGGCGGGGCCTTGGCGTTGGAACACGAATCCGTTCTTCTGCAGCTGGGAGTCCGCTGAATAACCGTGGCCTGGAGAGTCGTTTCCGCAGCCAACAGGCAGACCCCGGCGCCGGTACTCCCAGATACGGTGTAACTCAGCGGGCTCCCAAGACCGCGGCCGGCGGCGACGGACCGGCCGGTAGCGGACCAGTACCCGCGCCACGATCTTCTCGGCAGGCACCGGGCCGAAGCGGGCGCTGTCCACCGCGCCCGCGGCGGGGTTGTCTGACGCCAGCCACCAGCCGCCGTCCTCGCGCCACACCGCGCGCTTGACCAGCAGGAAGCCGGGGCGCTGCGGATGCCAGGCGAGTACCACCTGACCGGGGCGGATGCGGGCGGTGCGGTAGGCGAGCAGCCAGTCGCCTGGATACAGCGCGGGAAGCATGGAGCGCTCGGCGACAACGACACGCAGCAGCGGCCACCGCTTACGGCAGGCGCTCACGTTTAACTCCCGGCGGGCAGAGTAGTGTCAGAACAGCAACCCTACTGTTCAGGTACGGAGAAAGGGAATCGATGAGGCTGCTCACCCGACTGCTGGCGCCGAAGTCCGTCGCCCATGCCCACTGCGACCTGCCCTGCGGCGTCTATGACCCCGCCCAGGCGCTGATCGAGGCACAGTCCGTCAAGGCCATCATTGAGAAGTACCAGGCCAACGACGACCCGGCCTTCCGGGCCCGTGCGATCTACATCAAGGAGCAGCGCTCCGAACTCGTCAAGCACCACCTGTGGGTGCTGTGGACGGACTACTTCAAGCCGCCGCACTTCGAGAAGTACCCGCAGCTCCACACGCTGTTCAACGAGGCCACCAAGCTGGCAGGGGCCGGCGGTACGAAGGGCTCGCTGGACGTCGAGACGGCGGACAAGCTGCTAGCAAAGATCGAGGAGATCGCCAAGATCTTCTGGGAGACCAAGCAGAGCTAGCCTGGGGGCAGCCCCCGGACCCCCGCTGTCCGCGCGGGAGGGCCTGATCGCGAAAACCGCGATGTTATCAGGCCTTCCCGTGCGGACAAGAGCTGCGGCTGACTCCGACATACCGCAGGGTCCGCGGGGAGTTTCTCCGGCCCCCGGCCCAGACGTCTGGGCGAGTTCCCGCATCCTGCAACGCGGCAGCGCTACCCCCCGATCAAGGGCGGTCGCTGCCGCGTTCTGCTTCCTGGACGCGGTAAGTTGCAATCAGTGGCCGGCACGCTGCGCCGGCCCCGTGACATGACCGACGGAGAGACGTGACCGAAGACACCGCCGCACCGACGGCACCTCCAGGTGGCCGTGAGACGGCCGATTACGTGCAGGTCAAGATGCCTGCCGAGAGCGCTTACCTGTCCGTGCTGCGCACCGCCGCCGCCGGACTCGCCGCCCGGCTCGACTTCACGCTCGACGAGATCGAGGACCTGCGCATCGCGATCGACGAGGCCTGCGCGATGCTGCTTGCCCAGGCCATTCCCGGCACGGACCTGGAATGCGTCTTCGAGCTTGGCACCGATCTGGTGACCATCACCGTGTCAGTGACCGCCGCGGAAGCACGGATGCCCGCCCGTGACACCTTCGCGTGGACGGTGCTGTCCGCGCTCGCCGGCTCGGTAGACTCCGCGCTCGGCCCCGGTGACCGGGTCTCGATCGTCCTCGCCAAGCGCAGGGGCGGATGAGTTGAGCAGCGAATACGAGGTCCAGGTGACTGACGAGTTCGAGGTTGAGATCGCGGTAAGCGAGGAGGCGCCGCCGCCGCTGCCGCGGTCCGATCACTCCTCGCCTGACCGGACGCAGGCCAGGGAGCTGTTCGAGCGGCTCACCACGCTGCCTGCGGACGACCCCGAGCGCGCCAGGATCAGGGCCACGCTGGTGGAGCTGCACCTGCCGCTTGTCGAGTACCTGGCACGCCGGTTCCGCAACCGGGGCGAGTGGCTCGACGACCTGACGCAGGTGGCGACCATCGGGCTCATCAAGTCCATCGACCGGTTCGACCTGGAGCGGGGCGTGGAGTTCTCCACCTATGCCACGCCCACCATCGTCGGCGAGATCAAGCGCCACTTCAGGGACAAGGGCTGGGCCGTCCGGGTACCGCGGCGGCTCCAGGAGCTCAAGCTCTCGCTGACCAAGGCGATCGGTGAACTGGCGCAGCGGGAGGGCCGCGCGCCCACTGTCAGCGAGCTCGCACAGCATCTCCAGATGTCCGAAGAAGACGTGCTCGAGGGCCTGGAATCGGCCAACGCGTACTCGACGGTCTCGCTGGACGCGCCGGACTCGGGCGACGAGGACGCGCCCGCGGTCGCCGACTCGCTCGGCATGATCGACGACGCCCTGGAGGGCGTGGAGTACCGCGAGTCGCTCAAGCCGCTGCTCGAGCGGCTGCCGCCACGGGAGAAGAAGATCCTGCTGCTGCGGTTCTTCGGGAACATGACCCAGTCGCAGATCGCCGCCGAGCTCGGCATCTCCCAGATGCACGTGTCCCGGCTGCTCGCCAGGACGCTGGCTCAGCTGCGTGACGGGCTCACCGTCGACGACTAGCCAGGGGTTACTGAGTCCTTTTCGGCCCGCTCACGCCCCGGCGGCGGGTGCTTCAACAGGTTGGAAAGGATTCAGTCGTGGCGTGCGAGGGCTCGCATGCTGGCCGGCGCGAACAGCCCGGCGAGTCCGGCGACGGCCAGCGCAAGGGCGGGACCCCCCCAGGCGTAGCGGTGAGCCTCAAGCAGCCAGATGGCGATCAGGGCGGTGAACAACTGAGCCATCACCGCCGGCGTCCGGGTCCACGGGCGGAGACGGGCGACCCCTGACGCGATCAAGGCCACGCCGACAGCGATGACTGCCTCGAGGACGATAAACGCGACCGCGTTGGATGTCGTCCACATGTGGCCGGAGGCCGAGTCGACCGCGCCAAGCACAATGGCCACGCACAGGCCCGCCGCCTCGGCGGCCAGCGCCGCGACGGCCAGGAGCAACATCGGCGCGCCGGGAACGCGTTCGGCGAAACGCATACCCATAGTCTCGCATCCTTTCGGGGCACCGTTAACCTGAGCAACGTGCGCGCGCTGCTGATCATCAATCCTCGCGCGACTTCCATGAGCGGGCGCGACGCCGGCCTGGTGGTCCGCGCGCTCGGATCCAAACTCGAACTAGATACCAGACAGACACAGTATCGCGGTCACGCGGGTAAGCTCGCCGCGTCCTCCGGGGCGGACGGATACGACATCGTCGTTACGTTCAGCGGTGACGGGACCGTGAACGAGGTAGTCAACGGGCTGATGCGAATCCCCGCACCGGCGCAGCGGCCAGCTCTCGCGCCTATCCCCGGCGGAGGCGCCAACGTGTTCGCACGGACGCTCGGCCTTCCGCCCGACGCGGGCAGCGCGGTGCAACGGATCCTCGCCGCGGTCGCCGCCGGGGAACGGCGCAAGATCGGGCTCGGCTTGGCCGGGGACCGGTACTTCACGTTCAGCGCGGGCCTCGGCGTTGACGCGGAGGTCATCGGGGACATGGAGCGCCAACGGGCGCACGGCCGCCGGGCCTCGGTGACTGCTTACCTGCGGACCGCGGTGCACCGCTACTACCGCACCGACCGGCGCCGCCCGGCCCTGACCCTGCGCGTCCCGGGCGAGCCGCCGGTGAACGGGCTGTTCATGGGCGTCGTCACGAACAGCTCACCGTGGACGTACGTGGGCAGCCACCCGGTGCGCCCCGCGCACGCGGACTTCAGTTCCGGGCTTGACCTGTTCGCGCTGCGGCGGCTCCGTACGCTCACCACGCTCGCCGCTCTCGGGCACATGATGCGCTCGACTGACGGAGACCTGCCGACCGGGCGCGATGTGGTCAGCGCGTCGGCGCTAGGCGAACTCGCCTTCGATGCCGATCGCCCGATCGCGTATCACATCGACGGCGAGTACCTAGGCGAGACCGAATCGGTCGCGTTCCGGTTTACGCCAGATGCCATCTGTGTTGTAGCGTGACATATCTCTCTTACTGTGATGGATCTGACATAAATTTCAACTAGCCTGTTGGCCCCGCCCCCTTGCGCTCGCTCTGCCCGGTTGAGAGGCTAGGTTCCGTGCCTGGGGCGACGTAACTCAGCGCGTTCGAACACGGCTAACGCGAGTACGTCGCTTTTCGGGGCGTGACCGGGCTCTACCAGCCACCCGGTTACGATCCGCCCGGCACGACCAAGATCGGGAATATCACGATATTCCCGACATATCGCATAGCTCGTGAATTACTTCACAAGCACAGAGTGGCGTGTGGCGGACCGCACCGATGACCAGCCGCTACGCCGAGAAGGGGACATCATGGACTGGCGCCACATCGCCGCCTGTCGTGAGGTAGATCCAGAACTGTTCTTCCCGATCGGAAACAGCGGGCCTGCGCTCCTCCAGATTGAAGAAGCCAAGCAGGTCTGCCGCCGGTGCAAGGTGCTTGACGAGTGCCTCCGCTGGGCCATCGACACCGGCCAGGACGCCGGCGTCTGGGGTGGCCTGAGTGAGGACGAGCGGCGGGCGCTCAAGCGCCGGACGCTGCGGCTGCGCGCCCGCGCGGGTGTCTAGGAGCCCGCTGAATTACCGACGCTGGGGAGAGTCGTTCCGGGGTCACAGGCAGACCGGACGCCAGGACTCCCATGAAACGGTGTAATTCAGCGAGCTTCTAGCGGGCAGGCAGTCCAGGCTTCGCGCAGCCCGGGGACGAGAGTCGCCCCCGGGCGATGTGCGCGTACTTTGACTTCGGTTACTTCGGCTCATAGCGGACAGGCACGTCGACGACCGCGATGGTGCCCCCTCCGGCGCGCGGCCGCAGGCTGATCCGGCCGCCGAGTTCGCCCTCCACAAGCGTCCTGACGATCTGCAGGCCGAGGCTGGTCGTGTTCTCCAGGTCGAACGCTGGCGGCAGGCCTGCGCCGCTGTCCGTCACGGTCACGGTGAGCAACTCGGGTGCCCGCGCCGCCAGTACCTCGATGATCCCGGCATCGCCGGGCGAGCGCGGCGCCGACCCGAACCCGTGCTGCAGCGCGTTCTGCAGCAGCTCGGTCAGCACCATCGCCAGCGGCGTCGCCACGGTCGCGGGCAGCATGCCGAACTGGCCGGTGATCTTCGGTGTCACCCGTACCTCCGGCGTGGACACCTCGCCGGCCATCATGGCTACCCGGTCGGCGATGTCATCGAAGTCCACGATCTCCTCCGGTGCGTGGGACAGCGTCTCGTGCACGATGGCGATCGACCCGACCCGGCGCACCGCCTCGTGGAGCGCGGCCCGCGCTTCCGGCGCCTGCAGCCGCCGGGCCTGGAGACGGAGGAGCGCGGCGACGGTCTGCAGGTTGTTCTTGACCCGGTGATGGATCTCCCTGATCGTCGCTTCCTTTGTCAGCAGCTCGCGCTCCCTGCGGCGCAGTTCTGTCACGTCCCGCACCAGGACCAGCGCGCCGGTGCGCTGACCCGCCACGACAAGCGGGATCGAGCGCAGCTGTACCACCGTGCCGTTGACGTCGATCTCGGTCTCCCCCGGTGCGCGCCCCCTCGTCACCAGCATGAGCGATTCGTCGACCGGCGTGCCGGACGCGGTCAGCTGTGCGGTCGCACCGCCGAGCTCGGTCCCCACCAGGTCCGCCGCCAGCCCGAGCCGGCGATAGGCGGACTGCGCGTTGGGACTCGCGAAGGTAACCCGGCCCGCGGTGTCGAGCCGGAGCAGGCCGTCGCCCACCCGCGGCGAGCGGACCTGGGTGATGTCGTGTCCCGGGTAAGGGAACGTACCCTCGGACACCATCCGTGCCAGGTCGTCGCCGCCCGCCAGGTAGGTCAGCTCAAGCCGGCTGGGAGTGCGCGCACCGTTCAGGTTCGTGGAGCGTTCGATGACCGCGATCACCCGGCCGTTCCTCGTCACGGGGATGGCCTCTGCCCGCACCGGGACGCCGGACGTCCAGTCGGGGTCGCTCTCCCGGTGGATGCGCCGCTCCAACCGCGCCGTGTCGAGCACCGGCCGCTCCCCCGGAGCGACCTGCGAGCCAACGACGTCATCGGGGAACGAGGTCGGTCCGGTGGTCGGCCGCATCTGCGCGACGGCCACCCAGCCGGAGTTGAGCGCGCCATCTGGCGTGCGCAGCGGCACCCACAAGATGAGGTCGGCAAACGACAGATCGGCGAGCAACTGCCAGTCCGACACCAGGGAGTGCAGCCACTCCAGCTCCGGGCCGGACAGGCTGGTGAGGTTTCTGGCGAGGTCATGAAGTGTCGGCACGCCTCCCATGATGACACGGTCACCCGGGTAGATTTTCCACGCACGGGCATGACCTGGCATTATGCGCACAGGTAAGGCCCGCCTGCGCTGGCCGCCGGAACCGCACCAGGCGAGACGGGGGTGCGCGGGTCGCTCGCGGGACGAGAAACGGTTCGCGGACCAGAGTCATCCCAGAGCTTTCGGGGGTACGGGGGTCGCCCCCCCGGGAGATTGCTGTCATCATGGCCGGAATACCGCACAAGCGGGGAGGTACCTTTCATGACCGCGGTTCCGATGCCGGCCGAAGACAGCGAGGGCGTTCACAGCTCGATCGAGGACGCCGCCTCGCCGTCCACCCTGCTGCGGCTGCCCAAGTACTACCAGGTCAAGAAGCAGCTGCTTGACTTCACCGCGGCCATGTCACCTGGCAGCCCCGTCCCGCCGGAGCGCGAGCTTGCCCGGCTCTACGGAACCTCCCGCACCACCGTCAGGCAGGCCCTCGCCGAGCTAGTGATCGAGGGGCGGCTGCTGCGGATGCAGGGCAAGGGCACGTTCGTCGCCAAGCCGAAGGTCGCTCAGCCGCTGGAGCTCGCCAGCTACACCGAGGGCATGCGGCAGCACGGCCTGCACCCGCAGACCAAGATCCTCGACATCGGCTACGTCACCGCCGACGAGCAACTCGCCACGCTGCTCGACGTGCGGCCAGGCGGACGGCTGCTGCGCATCCACCGGCTGCGGCTCGCCGACGGCGAGCCGATGTCCATCGACACCTCGCACCTGCCCGCCCGCCGGTTCCCCGGCTTGCGGCGGCAGCTTGAGCGGCACGCTTCGCTGTACGAGACGCTCCGTACCGGATACGGCATCCAGCTCGCCGAGGCCGAGGAGACGATCGAGACCGTACTTGCCGACCCGCACGACGCACGCCTGCTCGGCGTGGACGCCGGCATTCCGCTGCTGCTGCTGTCGCGGCACGCGATCGACTCCACCGGCCAGCCCGTGGAGTGGGCGCAGTCGTGGTACCGCGGCGACCGGTACAAGTTCATTACCAGACTCCGCCGCACGCCGTCGGCGTGAGCGTCCGGTATCGTCCGGACAAGGCCATAAATCATTAGGCATATTGCCTAATTCGCCAACTCGGCGCAGCATGGTGGCAACTGTGTGACCGAACCCTTTCATCCGCCCCTTAACCGCGAAAATCACCCGAACCTGAACTAACGGGACGAGAGGGTCCATAAGTCACATCCGCCCGTGCAGTGTTGCCGAGAGGATCCCATGACGCACGCGACCCCGAGGTCCCGCAGCGCCATCGCTGCGCATCCAATCATTTCGACTGTCATCGCGGTTCTGGTGGTAGCCGACATCTTCTTCGCGCTTTACGTCCCCATTTACGCGCGGGTGACGCCGAAGCTCGGCGACTTCCCGTTCTTCTACTGGTACCTGCTCATCTACATGCCGCTCACGTCGCTCGTCCTGTGGATTGCCATGCAGTTGCAGAAGCGGCTCGGCACCCCGGCCGGCGAAGGTGAGGGCGTCCAGTGAGCCACGTCAACGCCACCACGTTCACGATCGTCGTCGTTCTCTTCGTCATCGTCACCGGTGTCGGGTTCATCGCCGCGCGCTGGCGGCGCGCGGAGAACATGATGCACCTTGACGAGTGGGGCCTCGGCGGGCGCGGCTTCGGCACGTTCATCACCTGGTTCCTGCTCGGCGGTGACCTCTACACGGCCTACACGTTCATCGCCGTACCCGCCCTCGTGTTCGGCTCCGGCTCCATCGGCTTCTACGCCGTCGCCTACACGATCGTGGTGTTCCCGATCGTGCTGATCTTCCTGCCCCGTCTGTGGTCGGTGTCCCGGGTGCACGGCTACGTGACGCCCGCCGACTTCATCCGCGGCCGCTACGGGTCCCGCGGCCTCGCCCTGGCCTCCGCGTTCACCGGGATCCTCGCGCTGATGCCGTACATCGCGCTCCAGCTCGTCGGCATCGATGCGGTGATTCAGGTCATGGGCGTCGGCACCTCGTCCAGCAACACCTTCGTCAAGGATCTCCCGCTGATCATCGCGTTCCTTGTGCTTGCGATCTTCACCTACGTGTCCGGGCTGCGCGCGCCCGCACTGATCGCCTTCATCAAGGACACGCTCATCTACGTGTTCGTGCTCGTCGCGGTCTTTTACATTCCGACCCGGCTGGGTGGCTGGAGCAGCATCTTCCACGTCACGCAGACTCACTTCGCGACAATCAGCCCGGCGACGAAGAAACCCCTGGGCTCGTTCGTCCCGCCGTCGGGCTCCATCGGCAGCACCAGGCTCGACTTCGCGTCCCTGGCCCTCGGATCGGCGGTCGCGCTGTTCCTCTACCCGCACGCGATCACCGGCACCCTCGCCGCCAAGCGCCGCAACGTGATCAAGCGGAACATGATCTACCTGCCGCTCTACTCCGTCCTGCTCGCGCTGATCGCGCTGTTCGGCTACATGGCGATCGCCGACCCGGTGACGGCGGCGAACGTCAAGAAGACAGGCAACGCTCAGCTGGCGGTCCCGTACCTGTTCCAGCACATGTTCCCGAGCTGGTTCACCGGCATCGCCTTCGCGGGCATCATCATCGGCGCGCTGGTACCCGCGGCCATCATGTCCATCGCCGCCGCGAACCTGTTCACCAGGAACATCTTCGTGGAGTTCTTCAAGCAGGACGCCTCGCCAGCGCTCCAGACACGGATGTCCCAGTGGGCATCCCTGGTCGTCAAGCTCGGCGCGCTGCTGTTCGCCGTGGAGCTGCCGCACACTTTCTCCATCAACCTCCAGCTCCTCGGCGGGATCTGGATCCTGCAGCTTGCCCCGATGCTCATCGGCGGCCTGTTCACCCGCTGGTTCCACCGCTGGGCGCTGCTCACCGGCTGGGCCGCAGGCATGATCTTCGGGACGATCGCGGCCTACAAGGTCGCGAATCCGACCACGTCGCACTGGGCGGGCTCGTCGGACATCGAGTTCGGGCACAGCATCTACATCGGCCTGAGCGCGGTGATACTCAACCTGGTCATCGTGCTGATCCTGACGCCGGTACTCAAGGCCGTCAGAGCTCCCGAGGGCGCCGACGAGACGCTCCCCCACCAGTACACCGCTGACCCGGATGAGGCACCCGTCCGCACGCCGGCGACCGTCTAGGAGCCCGCTGGATCAGACCGTTTCCGGGGGTCCTACTTGCCCGATCTTGCCTGGTCACGGGCATGGCAGCAACGCCCGAGCGTCGCTAATTCAGCAGCTTCCCATGAACCCGTGAAGGGCTAGCCAACTGCCGTCGGCCCCGCTCGCTTGCCGCCAGGCGGCGGGGTCGCGCGACAGCCAGAATCCGCATCTCCGCAAGACTGTTACGAACGAGTAGCGCCGGACCTAGGCCTTACTCTTTTTGACCTTGTCCTCGAGGTCCCACTAGGCCCGACGTGATCAAAAAGAATAAGGTTCACCAGTGAGTTCTCTATCTGGACACGCGGGCGCGCACGCCGTGGCGGTCGCGCAGCAGTACGGCGTGACGACCATGTTCACTCTCTCCGGCGGTCACGTCTTCCCGCTCTATGACGGCGCGGTCAAGGCCGACCCGCCGCTGCGCCTGGTGGACGTCCGGCACGAGCAGACAGCCGTGTTCGCCGCAGAAGGGAGCGCCCGGCTCACCCGCGCCCCCGGCCTCGCCGTCGTCACGGCAGGGCCCGGAGTCACGAACAGCGTGAGCGCGGTGACCTCCGCCTCGTTCAACGGCGCCCCGGTCGTCGTCCTCGGCGGCCGCGCCCCTGACTACCTGTGGGGCAAGGGCGCCCTCCAGGAGATGGACCACGTCCCCCTGCTCTCCCCGGTGACAAAGCGCGCATGGACTGAGCACAGCGTGGCCAGCGTCGCCGCGTCCGTCGACGAAGCGTTCCGCCTCGCGACGAGCCCGCACCGGGGCCCGGTGTTCGTCGACTTCCCCCTAGAGACCATCTACGGCGAGGCAACCGTAGATCTCCCCGAAAGTGACCTGTTCGCGCCGGCCCAGCCCGACTCCGAGGACGTGGCCAGGATCGCCGCGCTGCTCTCCGAGGCACGACGGCCCGTGCTCGTGCTCGGGTCGGACGTCTGGCTGGGCGGAGCGGACACCGCCGCCAGGCGGTCCGCGGAGACGCTCAGGCTTCCGGTGATCGCGAACGGCCAAGCGCGCGGCGTGCTGCCAGGCGGGCACTCGCTGCTGATGAGCCGGGCCCGATCGCTCGCATTCGCCGAGGCCGACCTTGTGATCGTGGCCGGCGTGCCATTGGACTTCCGGCTGCGCTACGGTTCGTTCGGCCCGAAGGAAGCGCCGGCTTCCGTGGTGCACGTGGCGGACTCCGCTGGCGGCATCGCGACGCACTGCGAGCTAGCGGCCTCCGCGTCCGGTGACCTGTCCTTGTTCTTCACGGCCCTCACCGAGGCCTGCGGCGCCCGCCCGGTCGGCGACATGGAGTGGCTAGCCGGCCTGCGCGGCACGGCGCGTGCCGCCGCGGCGGGGGACGCGCCGCTGCTGGAAAGCGAAGCCACCCCGGTCCACCCGATGCGCGTCTACGGTGAACTGCTACGCCAGCTCGACGACGACGCGGTGGTCATCGGCGACGGCGGCGACTTCGTCTCGTTCGCGGGCCGCCTCATCGAGCCGGCCTTCCCGGGAAGATGGCTTGACCCAGGCCCTTACGGCTGCCTGGGAACAGGCCTCGGCTATGCGATAGCGGCAAGGCTGGCACACCCGGCAAGCCAGGTCGTCCTGATGCTAGGCGACGGCGCAGCAGGATTGTCGCTCATGGACGTGGACACCCTGGTCCGGCACAACCTCCCGGTTGTCATGATCGTCGGCAACAACTCGGCCTGGGGCCTGGAAAAGGGCCCCATGCAAGCCGTCTACGGCTACGACGTAGCCGCCGACCTGAGACAAGAAACCCGCTACGACGAAGTGGTCCGCGCACTTGGCGGCGCCGGCGAACTAGTAACCGCCCCAGCCGAGATCGCCCCGGCCCTCAGCCGCGCCTTCAACGCCTCCGCCCCGTACCTGATCAACATCGTCACCGACATTCAGGCCGAGTACCCGCGTACCACCACGGGCGTGTGAGGCTAAACCGCGATCACCAGGCGGCTGAGCGCCTCGACGACCGGGGGGTCATATTCGGAGGCGGTGTCAAGGCGCAGCCGCTCCACCGCCTCGGCTGCCCGGGCCGGGTCGGCCGAGCTGCCGACGAGGTCGTCGTACGCGTTAGCGGCGCGGATGATCCGGCTGGACAGCGGCGGCGGCTGGGAACGGTCGGCGGGACGGCACGGGTCGGACTGCCGCCGCACGATGTCGGCGACAGTATCGAGCACTCGCGCCTGCTGGATCACCTCGGCGCCGTATTCGGCGATGCGCCGCTGCTCCTCCCGGGCCACGAGGACGGTAGCACCGCCCGGCACCGGGTCACGCAGCGAAAGCTGGCCGATGTCGTGCATCAGCGCTGCGTACTCAAGCTCGAGCAATTCGGCCTCGGCCATGCCCAGTTCGCGCCCGATGGCCACGGCGAGCCGGCTCACCCGGGCCGAGTGCCCGGTCTCAACGTACCCGCCGATCTCCGTGACCCGGGCGAGCGCGCGCACCGTCTGGAGATAGGTGGCCCTGATGCCGGCGTACCTGCGCAGCGCTACCTGGGTGACGAGCAGCGGTGCGGCGAACACGGCGACCGCGGCGAGCCCCATGACCTCCGCGGCGAACGCGATGAGCAGAGCGGACGCCCCGGTAGCGGCGACGACCGGCCACTGCACGCGCAGTTCGTCGCCGAGTGCCACGCCGAACCTGGTGCCTAGCTCGTCTGTCCGGACGAGGGCGGTCAGCACCGACTCCAGCAGCCGGGCGAGGATGATAAGCCCGAGCATGACCGGCAGCTCGGACCACCACCGGCCGCCGATCAGCCCGGCGTTGGCCAGCGGGCGGAAGGTGGCGGCCACGAACGCCACCGCGAGCAGCCGCGTGGCCATCGCCGTGAGCCTGGCCGGGCGGCCGACGGCCAGGTGCGGGAGCGCACCGACCGTCATGGCGACCGCGGTCACCGCGATGACCTGAGCTGGCGCGGGGCCGGCCGGGGAGTCGCCGGTGCGGAGCAGCAGGGCGTAGGCCATCGCCCCCGCGGTGGCGATGGGTGCCGCTTCCCGGTTTCCCGGCAGGTTCAGCCGCAGCAGTTCGCCGAACGCGATCAGCGCACCGAACGCGAGCGCCGCGTGCACGCCATGGACGCCGCCGACGGCGGTCTGCGCGACCGACCAGACGAGCAGCAGCCCGGCGAACGTGGCCAGGATCCAGTGCCCCGAGTCGGGTGCGGGACGCGGAAACCCGCGCGGCTCATACCAGCGGCCTGCCACGATGTCACAGGCTCTCGATGATCCGCAGCGGCTCCTCGGTACCGGCCGGCTCAGGCGCCGTCCAGCCGTCCCGCTCGATCGCCGTGACGAACGCATCGACGAAGGCGGGGTCAAACTGCTTGCCGGCCCATTTACGCAGCTCGGCGATCGCTTCTGGAACCGGCCTGGCACCCCGGTAGGAGCGGTCGGAGGTCATCGCGTCGAAGGCGTCCGCCACGGCGAGCACCCGCGCGAACTCGGGGATCTCGTCGCCCGCCAGGCCCATCGGGTATCCCCTGCCGTCGATCCGCTCATGGTGGTGCATGATCCCGGCGAGAGCCTCGTCGAGGAAGCCGATCTCCCGGACGATGTCGAGTCCCCGCATGGGGTGCAACTGAACGGCCGCGTACTCGTCGTCGGTGAGCGAGGTGCGCTTCTGCAGCACCGAGGTGGGGACGCCGAGCTTGCCGACATCGTGCAGCATCCCCGCATAGCGGATCGCGCCGACCCGCTCGGGACGCATTCCGATCTCGGTCGCGATCATCACCGCGCCCCGGGACACCCGCTCGCTGTGCCCCCTGGTGTAGAAGTCCTTGGTCTCTACCGCTTGGCACAGAGCGCTGACCGTAGCCTCGTAGGCCCGCTGCTGCGCCGCGAACTGCGCCACCGCCCAGCGGGCCACGACCACCGGGATGAGCACCAGGACCGGGGTGAACGGCCCGAGGACCGACCACAGCGCCGCGATCAGCACGCCGAACGCGCCGTATCCCAGATCGGTGAGCCAGAGCTTCAAGTCGAGCCCGTCCCGGCCCACCGCTGCCCCTTGCTCCCTGGTCAGCCAGAACACTCCGTGCAGGAGCATGAAGTTGACCGCCACGTGCACGACAGCGGCCGCAGCGAACGGCCCGATGATGCCGGGGAAGGAACTCGGCCCCGGAGTGCCCACGGGACCGCCGAACGCCAGGTAGGTCCGTCCGGCGAGGTAGGCACTCAAGACGTACATGCCGGTGTTGAACATGCGCTGGGCGACGTTGGGGCCGCGCCGGACGCCGAGCAGCGTGCCGCAGCTGACGATCGCCGCACCGACGGGGCCGCACAGGACGACGGCGGCAAGCGATGCCATGGTGTTCGCCGACCAGGCGAGACCGCGGCGGTTCAGCAGGGTGGCGGAGGACTCGCAGACGACGAGGAGCAGGCAGAGCACCCCGATCTGGGTCCAGTCAAGCCCGGTAAACGGCCCAGCGGCAAGCACGATCGCGGCGGCGACGACCACGGCGCCGATGTAGAGCCACGCGATCCGCGAGAGCTTACCCACGCTCCCCCCTCGTAGCCAGCCGCTATTGACCCGAATCGCACCTGTCGCCGTCGCTACCCCCAGGAGACCCCGGAAGCCCTCATCGGGACTGTCCTCCCTCGCGCGGAAATGCTAAACGGCCGCTTACGGTGTGCCGTCCAACACAGGATAACGTGGCCATGCTGATAAGCGCAGACCTAAATACCTGATCATCGACGAACAGTAAGCGACCGCTTACGTCAAGCTAGCTTTATTCAGTTACTTCAATCTCCGCGCGGACCTGCCTGATACGGACGAGCACCTTGCTGCGCAGTTCGCTCGGCACCGGATCGCAGCCGCAGTGCTTGGCCACGAGGCGCTTCACTGCTTCCTCAAGGCCGTACTCCCGCAGGCACGGCCCGCACTCGTCCAGGTGCTGCCTGATATGCTCGCAGTCCTCGTCCGATACCTCGCCGTCCAGGTACCAGTAGACCCGCTCAAGTACCTCGCTGCACGGCGTCTCGTGAGGCTTTCCGCAGCTCATTGCCCACCCTCCTCGGCATTCGCGCGGACCAGGCCCTGCTCGGCGGCGTAGTCCTGGAGCAGCTCACGAAGCTGTCGGCGGCCGCGGTGCAGTCGTGACATCACGGTACCTATCGGTGTTCCCATGATGTCGGCGATTTCCTTATATGCGAAGCCCTCGACGTCGGCGAGGTAGACCGCGATCCTGAACTCTTCGGGCAGCGTCTGCAGCGCCGTCTTGATATCGGAATCGGGCAGTCTTTCCAGCGCCTCTGCCTCGGCTGACTTGAGTCCACCGGAAGTGTGCTCTGCCGCCCGGGCGAGCTGCCAGTCCTCGACCTCATCGGAACCGGACCGCTGCGGTTCACGCTGCCGCTTACGGTAGGTGTTGATGAAGGTGTTGGTCAGGATCCTGAACAGCCATGCCTTCAGGTTGGTTCCCTGCTGGAACTGGTGGAAGGACGCGTAGGCCTTGGCGAACGTCTCCTGCACCAGGTCCTCGGCGTCCGCCGGATTTCTCGTCATCCGGAGGGCGGCCGAGTACAGCTGGTCCAGGTATGGCATGACATCTGCCTCAAAGCGCTCACCGCGCTCGGCTAGCGTCTCTGGCACGGGACCCACCCCCTCTCGGTAACCGTAAGAGGATACCTTCCCCGGCCGGCGGCGGACGGGCCGGCGTGGCGGGGCGAGTGTCGCAGAGGCTGTAGCCATGCCGCAGATAACACCGCCGGGTGCCGCACAATTCCGGTTTCCGCGGATGGAACCCCTGGGAGCTGGGAAGTGTTAACACAGTGGGGTGCCACGGATGAGGCACCCGGCCAGGAGTACCCGTGCAAGCAACCGCAAGGGCCGAGCAGGACACCGGTCCCGTCGGCTACCCCCGCTTTCACGCAGCCGTCGCCCGCGCTCAGCTCACCAGCTGGCTGGCAAGCGGCAGCCGGTTCCTCATCGACATATCCGGTCCCGCTGCGCACGCCGCCGAGGTCGCCGTCCGGGCAGGCCACCGGGTGCTGCGCGTCATCGACCCGCAGTCACCCTCGCCGCCGGCCGTAGCCGACCGGGCGAGCGGCCGGCTGTCCGCCGTGACCGCCGACGGGACCGGGCTTGAGTTCCTCCCCGACGGCTGCGCCGACGGCATAATGGCCGAGGACCGCACCCTCTCCAGGCGGCTCGCCGCCGAAGAGCTCGTCAGCGAGATCGCGCGCGTGCTCAGGCCCGGCGGGCAGGTGCTCGCCTGCGTGGACTCGCTCACCTACGGCATGGCCGTGCTCGCCGAGCAGCACCGCTGGCCGCACCTTGTCGACCTGCCAAACGCCGACGTGGTGCTCATCCCGTGGCCGGACGGCACCATCACCCGCTGCTACGGCGCCGAGCAGCTGTTTGAGCTGTTCGCCGGCGCCGGCCTGGACGTGAACTGGATCAGGCCGCGGACCGTGCTGTCCCCGGAGACGGTCAGCTACCTGCTCGCCCGCGACCCGTCGAGGTTCGGCGACCTGGTGAATGCGGAGCTGCGCGCCCGCTCTGATGACTCCGTGGGTACCCAACTGGTCGCCTGCTGTACTAAGTCCGCAGGGGTCTAGCCAGGTAAGCGACGGCGGTCGCGCCTGGCCTGGCAGGGCACGCAGCGGGCCGTGGCCGGGCGGGCTTCGAGGCGGGGCTCTGGGACCTGGTTCCCGCAGTCGACGCACCGCCCGTAGCTGCCGTCGTCGATCCTGGCGAGCGCGGCGAGCACGTCGGCGCGGTGCGCCATGGCGGCCTGCACGGACGCGGCGTTCCTGTCTGACTCGGTCAGGTTCGAGCCGGAATCACCCGCTTCCGCCCCGCCACCACGGACAAGGTGGTGTTCACCCATAAGTACCGAAACCGTCCTATCCAGGTCGGCGCGCATTTCCTCTAGGCGCTTACGGGCAACGCTGATGTCCATCGGCGGTCCTCGGGGGATGAAGGTGAGGGTCAGAAGAGCGACGAACCGGGCGACGCATCACCGAGGGGTTCGATCAGGGACGGGCCGTTGTTCCTGACGGTGTTGACGGCCGTCGACACGGGGTGGGACGTCAGGCCTCCCGACCCCGATGACGTCGCGGGGCACATGGCCGCGACGAGCAGGTCTCTCTCGTTGTTGGCCGGATCGAGCCAGTCCGCCCAGTTCTCTGGCGCGACGACCATCGGCGTCCGGTCATGGATCCGGCCGATATCATCCGTGGCCTGCGTCGTGATGATCGACGCCGACCAGTACCAGGCGTCCTCGTGGTCATCGGGGACCGCCGAGTTCCGCCAGAGCTCGTAAATGCCGGCGAACGCCAGGATGCCGCCATCCGTCCGGTAGATGTAGAAGGGCTGTTTAGCCTTCCCGTCGGTCATCCACTCGTAGTAGCCGTCCGCAGGGATCAGGCAGCGGCGCTTCGCGAACGCCGCGCGGAACGCGGGCTTGACCGCCACCGTCTCCGACCGCGCGTTGATCATGCGGGCACCGCCCGATGTGTCCTTGGCCCAGCTCGGCACCAGGCCCCAGCGCACCAGGCGGAGTTCCCTCTCATCCTTGTGCGCGAGCACGGTGTAGATCCGCTTGGTCGGCGCGACGTTGTAGTCGGGGTCACGGTCGGCGGGCACGGCGTCACGCGTGGCGGCGAACTCCTCGAGGAGCTCAAGCCGCTTACGAGCAGAGACGAACCGACCGCACATATGACCTTCCTTTAAAAGAATCCTCTTCTTTTTGGCGCCGCCCGTACAGTTCCTGAACCCAGCACATCAAAAAGAAGAGGGATCTTTGGCCCGGTACAAGCCGGATTGACTCTTCTTAACCGCAAAACGCCTCCGGCAAACCCAGGCACTATGTCCAGGCCGCCACCCTACGCCAGCCGATACCCTCAAGGGTATGGACTCCGGACGCTGGCGCGCCCCCGCGGCGCATGGACCGGTGCGCGCGACCCTGCGGCTGCCCGGTTCGAAGTCGATTACTAACCGTGCGCTCGTCCTTTCGGCGCTCAGTGACTCACCGTCGGTGGTGTGCGGCCTGCTCAGGGCCCGCGACACCGCCCTCGCCGTCGGGGCACTGCGCACCCTCGGCTGCTCGGTCGACGCCGTCGACGAGCGGGGCACGGACGTAACCGTCGTACCCGGTGCCCTTGCCCCCGGCTCGGCGGTAAGCGTCGACGTGGGCAACGCAGGCACGGTCATGCGGTTCCTGCCCGCGGTGGCGGCACTGACCCCGGCCGAGGTCGCGTTCGACGGCGACCCGCGGGCACGGGAGCGGCCCGTCGGGGCACTGCTGTCCGCGCTGCGCTCGCTTGGCGTGCGGATCGACGACGGCGGGCGCGGCGCCCTGCCGTTCACCATCCATGGCACCGGATTTGTGCCCGGCGGGCCGGTGACGCTGGACGCCTCCGGGTCGTCCCAGCTGGTCTCCGGGCTGCTGCTGGCCGCGCCGCGGTTCACCGACGGCGTCGAGGTGAGGCACTCGGGGCCGCCAGTGCCGTCGGTGCCGCACATCGAGATGACGGTGCGGATGCTCCGCGACGCCGGGGCGTCGGTGGAGGTCAGTTCCTCCGACGGCAACCGGCCGGACTTCTGGCGGGTCGCGCCAGGACCGCTGAACCTCGGGGACTTCGCCGTGGAGCCTGACCTGTCTAATGCAGTACCGTTCCTGGCGGCGGCACTGGTCACCGGCGGGTCGGTGACCATCCGCGACTGGCCGGCGGCGTCGCTTCAGGCCGCCGACGCGATCCTGGACGTGATCACCCGGATGGGTGGTTCCGTCTCGCACGGAGACGCCGGCCTGACCGTCACCGGGACCGGCACGATCAACGGAATCGACGCGGACCTGCGCGACATCCCGGAACTGTGCCTGCCCCTCACCTCGGTGGCCGCGCTCGCCTCGGGCCCGTCGACGTTCACCGGCGTGGGGCACACCCGCGCCCAGGAGACCGACCGGCTGGCCGCGATCGCCAAGGAGATCAACGCGCTCGGCGGTGACGTCGGGGAGCAACCGGACGGTCTGACGGTCCGGCCCCGGCCGCTGGCAGCTCCGTCTGGACACGGATTCGAGAGCTACGACGACCACCGGATGGTGATGGCGGCGGCCGTGCTCGGCCTCGGCGTACCGGGCATCGAGGTACTGAACGCCGCCACTGTCGGCAAGACTTTCCCCGACTTCACCACCCGCTGGGAATCGCTCGTCGGGGGGGAGTCCTGAGGCAGCGGTCGGCCTACCGCGACGAGGACGACGTCCGGGTCCGCGCGGGCCGCGGCTCCAAGCCGCGGACCCGGCGGCGCCCGGCGCACGAGTCCGCGCCCGAGGCCTTCGTCGTCAGCGTCGACCGTGGCCGCTACGGGTGCGTACTCGTGCTCGAGGACACGGAAGACCCAGGCACGGAGTCCGGATCGGCCGACGCGCGGCTTATCACCGCCATGAAGGCCCGCGAGCTCGGCCGCGGCTCGGTAGTCGTCGGCGACCGGGTCGCCCTGGCCGGCGACGTCTCCGGCGAGGCGGGAACGCTCGCCAGGATCGTCAGGGTCGAGGAACGGAGCAGCGTGCTGCGCCGCTCTCCGGACGACACCGACCCGCTGGAACGGGTCATCGTGGCGAACGCGGACCAGATGGTGATCGTATGCGCGCTCGCCGATCCTGAGCCCAAGACCCGGTTCATCGACCGCTGCCTGGTCGCCGCCTACGACGCGGGCCTGGACCCGCTGCTTGTGCTGACCAAGGCCGACCTGGCGTCGCCGAGGAAGATCCGGGCGTTCTACCGGCCGCTCGCGATACCGATGCTCACCACCAGGCAGCCGCTGCCGGGGCAGACCCTGACCCGGTTGCGGAAGGCGCTCGACGGCCGGCTCAGCGTGCTTATCGGCCAGTCGGGCGTCGGAAAATCATCGCTTGTCAACGACCTCGTGCCGGACGCGGGCCGCGCGGTCGGCCGGGTCAACGCGGTGACCGGGAAGGGCAGGCACACCTCGTCGTCCGCGATCGCCCTGGGCTTGCCCGGCGATTCCGGCTGGCTGATCGACACCCCTGGGGTGCGCGGCTTCGGCCTTGGCCACGTGGCGGTGGACCGGGTAGTCGAGGCGTTCGGCGACCTGGCCGAGGGCACCGCCGCCTGCCCACCGGGCTGCGACCACCTGTCGCCCGGGTGCGCACTCGACGAATGGGCCGCGTCGCATGACGCGGTTGCCCGCCTGGAGTCTCTCCGCCGTCTGCTCCGCAGCCGCGAGTCCGCCGACTAAGACGACGCGGATCCGCTGCGCGAAAAGCCGGGATCAGCGGTCCCCGACGGTTACCGTGCCGCCGGAACGCCAGTAGGTGCCGTCCGGGGTGCGCGACATGAGTTCCTCGTCCACCAGATAGCGGCGCAAGGTCACATGGTCGTCATAGAGGGCCTTGAGGATCTCGTTGACGGCCAGCTCCGGGTAGCGGCGGCCCGGTTCGAACGCCTGCGCTACCCGGTCGAGCAGCAGCATGCGGGCCGCGCGCCTGGCCGGAATGACCGAGATCCGGCCGTCCCGCACGTAGGGGCGCAGTTGGCTGGGCAGATCACGGGTGAGGTCCGTCAGTGCGATTATGCATCCGTGTGACGGCGGATTGTGGCCGCGGCACGCTTTCGGCTGGTGGGCGGGAGATAGTAGCTGTACCGTTTCGCAGGTGGGAAGCTACGACGACGACCTGCGGTTCGCGCACGTCCTCGCTGACGCCGCCGATGACATCACGACCAAACGCTTCCGTGCGCTGGACCTCAAGGTCGAGGCCAAGCCCGACCTGACGCCGGTCTCCGACGCCGACCGGGCGACCGATGACTCCCTGCGCAACATCCTGCGCAGGTCCCGGCCGCGGGACGCCGTGCTTGGCGAGGAATCCGGGCTGACCGGTAGCGGCCCGCGCCGCTGGGTCATCGACCCGATCGACGCGACCAAGAACTACGTTCGCGGTGTTCCCGTCTGGGCCACGCTGATCGGGCTGATGGACGGAGACAGGGTGGTGGTCGGCGTAGTGAGCGCGCCCGCACTGGGGCGCCGCTGGTGGGCAGCGGCGGGAGGCGGCGCGTGGTCGGGACGATCGCTGACCAAGGCGTCCCGGTGCCAGGTTTCGCAGGTCACCAAGCTGTCGGATGCCTCGTTCTCCTTCTCGGGCATCGGAGGCTGGGCGGCGGCGGGCAGGCTGGACGGATTCCTGTCGCTGAGCCAGGCGGTCTGGCGGACCCGCGGCTTCGGCGACTTCTGGTCGCACATGCTTGTCGCCGAGGGCGCCGCGGATATCTCGGCGGAACCAGAGGTCTCCCTGTGGGACCTGGCCGCCCTCCAGGTGATCGTGGAGGAGGCGGGCGGGCGGTTCACCAGCCTCGCCGGAGTCGCCACGCCCGACGGCGGCAGCGTTGTCTGCACCAACGGCCGCCTCCACGACGAGGCGCTCGCCCGCCTCGCCGGCGGGCAGCACACGTTATTTTCGAACAGCGGGGTGCTCGCCGTGCCGGCTCGGAGCGCGCTACGCTGGAGAAAAGTCATTTCGCCGTAACGCGAGATACTCTGAAGTAACGCTAGCGATCGTCGCGGCCGTCACAACAATCGATTTTGCGGGGCAGACACCCCGCGACGGGACGCCGGGCGGTGAGTTCCCGCTCCAACCGTCCGGCCGCGCCCGGCTGGTTTCCCCGGCCACCCGGGCGCTGCGGCGCCTGGTCCGGCATATTCCCCCGTCCTGACCGGACCAGGCGCCCGCTTCTGCCTGAAGGCGCCTGACGCCTAGCTGTTTGCCGTCATTGCCGGGATGGGTCGAACTGGCGGGCGATAATGGGGGCGTGGGCGACCTTGTGGCGGCGTTGAGCCTGGCCGGCGTGGGGCCGGGGGATCTCGTCGGGCTGGTCGTGCGGGCGGACGGTAATGCCACGGTCGCGGCTGGCGGGGACGAGTGGGACGGGCCAGCCGAAGAGGTCGGGAGCGCCGATAAGAAGATCCGGCCTCGCTGGGCGGTGTGGTCGCAGGAGACGGCGCGGATCCTGGCACGGCACGGGGTCCGGCTCGCCACCTGCTGGGATGTCGCGGCGGTGCACCGGCTGCAGTACGGCGGGTGGCGGGCTGATCCCAGGTACGCGTGGGCCTGTCTGCACGGGCAGGCGGCCGATGAGGTACCGGTCGCGCCTGACGTACCCGACCTGTTCAGCGCGGTCGACGACGGTGCGGAGGCCCCCGTGCTCGGAGCGGCCGCGGTGCTCGAGGCCGCCGGGCTGCAACTCGCCAGCCTGACGGAAGAGAGGGGCGGGAACAGGGTCAGCACGGCCCGCTCTGAATCCACCGCCGAACTGCTGTGCGCGGAGTTGTCTGCGGACGGGCTCCCCGTCGACCGGACGACGGCACAGGGTCTGCTCACCGGGATCATCGGGCCGCGACCGCGCGGGCCGGCCGACGCCGCCGCCATCCGGGCCGCGCGGGATGCGCGGGTACTGCGGCACGTGCCCGCCGGAACGGCCGCCGACCTGCGCAGTCCCGCCCAGGTCAAGTCGCTGCTCGCGGCGGCAGGCATCGACGTGCCTGACACCCGCGCGTGGCGGCTTGAAGAGTTCAAAGACCGCTCGCCGCTGGTCGCCGCCCTGCTCGAATGGCGCAAAGCGGAACGGATCGCCACCACCTACGGCTATGCCTGGCTCGATGAGCACCTGGGACCCGACGGACGGCTGCGCGGCGCGTGGACCGGGTGCGACGGGGCGGCCGGGCGCATGACCGCGTCGAGCGGGCTGCACAACATGCCCGCCGTGCTCCGCCAGGCGGTGCTGGCCGAGGCTGGCCACCTGCTCGTCCGGGCCGATCTCGGGCAGATCGAGCCCCGGGTGCTCGCCGCCGTCTCCGGCGACGCCGCGCTCGCCGCGGCCACCGCCGCCGACGACATGTACCTGCCGGTCGCCGCGGAACTCGGCGTCGACCGGCCGACGGCCAAGGTCGCGATGATCGCGGCGATGTACGGGCAGACGACGGGGCACGGCGGGGCGGCGGCGCGGCGGATGCGCGCCGCCTACCCCGTCGCCATGGGCTACCTCGACGCGGCTGACCGGTCCGCCAGGGCGGGCCGTGACCTGCGCACCTACGGCGGCCGGCTGCTCCGCATGTCCGGCGGCGGCAACCCAGCGGGGCGGGGCCGGTACGGGCGCAACGCCGTCGTACAGGGCGCGGCCGCCGAACTGTTCAAGATGTGGGCCGTGACGGTCCGCGCCAGGACCGCGGCGCTTGGCGCCCAGATCGTGCTCTGCCTGCACGACGAGCTGCTGCTCCAGGTACCCGCCGGCCGGGCGGAGCAGGGGGCGGAACTGGTCGGCGCCTGCCTCGCCGAAGCCACCAGGCGGTGGACACCGGGCGGCGGGATCAGGTTCATCGCCGACATCACGATCGCGGAGAACTGGGCGGGCGCTAAATCCTGAGCCTGTCTTTAACGGCCGTTGCCAAGAGTCCGCTGAATTAGCGACGCTCGGGCGTACGGTCATGCCAGGTGGCCAGGCAAGACCCGGCAAGTAGTACCCGGAAACGGTCTAATTCAGCGGGCTCTTACCGGGTCGCGGTACGTCACAGAACTGCTACCGGCGGGCGCGGCGGGCGCGGGCCAGTGCGCGCGAGAACCGTCCAGGCTGATAGCGTGGCGACCAGAAAACTCGACACGGGAGGGGGCCCGACGTTGCCGCGGTATCGCAGAGTGGTGGTCAAGCTCAGCGGCGAGGCCCTTTCCGGGCCCGCAGCAACCGGCGTCGATCCCGCGAGCCTCGCCCGGGTCGCTGACGAGGTACTGTCCGTGCACAACCTTGGTGTCCAGGTCGCGGTCGTTGTCGGCGGCGGGAACTACTTCCGCGGCCGGATGGCCGAGGGGTGGGGAATCAGCCGGGCGGAGGCCGACAACATCGGTATGCTCGGCACCGTGATGAACGCTCTCATGCTGCGGGGCGCGCTCACCGCACGGACCGACGCGGAAGTCCGGGTGATGACCGCGGTGCCGATCCACAGCGTCGCCGAGCCGTTCATCCGGCTCAAGGCCCTGTACCACCTGGAGCGGCACTTCATCGTCGTCCTGGCCGGCGGCATCGGCCAGCCCTACGTGACCACCGACTACCCGGCCGTGCAGCGGGCGCTTGAACTTGAAGCCGACGCGCTGCTCGTCGCCAAGCACGGGGTGGACGGCGTGTACGACTCCGATCCCAAGATCAATCCAGACGCCGTCCGTTACACCACCCTGACATACGAAGAGGCCATCGCGGCCGACATCAGGGTCATGGACACTAGCGCCTTCGTGCTCGCCAACGAGCAGTCGCTCACCATGCACGTCTTCGACGTCGGTGCGGTCGGCGTCATGAAGTCCATCTGCGAGGGCGGCGACGACGGCACGAAGATCACCGCCAAGTAGATCTCTAGCTCTCCAGCCTGCGCCAGACCGGGCGCGGGACCAGTTTCATCACCGCCGCAAGGCCAGCAAGCGATGCCGGTACCCACAGCACCGGGTTCTTACCGCGCCGGCCATCGCCGCGGAGCGCGGCCGCGACCGCCGCGCCGACCTTCTCGGGGGTAGTCGCGAGCGGGGCGGGCTTCATCCCCTCGGTCATCCGGCCCGTCACGAAACCCGGCCGGACGAGCAGCACCCGCACGCCGCTGCCGTGCAGGGAATCGGCGTAGCCGCGGGCGAACGCGTCGAGCCCGGCCTTCGCCGCACCGTAAACCGAGTTGAACCGGCGCGGCCGGACCGCCGCGACCGACGAGAGGACCACGATCGTGCCGCTGCCCCGGCGGCGCATGGCCTCGCCGAACGCGAGCAGCGCCGTGACGTGCCCGGTGAGGTTGGTCTCGATCATCGCCGCGGCCAGCCGGACATCCCGCTCAGCCTGCTGCTGAGGGACCAGGATGCCGGTCGCTGCGATCACGAGGTCGGGCACTCCCCCGGCGCAGATCTCATCGGCGAACGCCTGGTGGCTGCCTGTCTCAAGCGCGTCATACCGGGCCACCGTGACGGGACGGTTCAGCGTCTTCCCCGCCGCCTCGAGCCGCTGCGGGTCCCGCCCGGCCAGGATGAACTCGGCGTCCGGGCCGGGGCGCAGCGCGGAAAGTATCGCCAGGCCGATCTCGCTCGTGCCACCGAGCAGCAGAACTCTCATTGTCACTCCACGTAGAGGCCGACGCAGAACAAGACCAGCCATACTGCCTCACAGCACAGCATGACCGTGTCCCGCGTGATCATGTCTTCTACCGCGCGCACCGTCCGGCGCGCGGTGAGCACGCCGAACTGGATGAGCGCGGCGGCCAGCGGCAGCGCGGACGCCAGGTGCCACGGGCGGGCCCCGGCGTCCTCGCCGAGCGCCCACATCAGGTAGGTCGCCAGCATGCCGAACCCGATAACCACCTGGGCGACCCGGAGCATATCCGCCCGGTACCAGCGCATCACCGGGCGGTGCCTGACGGCGGCTGGTCCCAGGCTGGTCAGCTCCGTGTACCGCTTGGCCACCGCCACGCCGAGCGCGCCGAGGCTGCAGACCAGCAGGAACCAGATAGACAGCGGCTTGACGTGGGTGGCCGCCGCTCCGCCGAGCACCCGCAGCAGGAACCCGGACGCCACGATCAGCATCTCGACGTACGGGACATGCTTGAGCTTGAACGAGTACAGGAACGACGAGCACAGGTACGCCGCGGCCGTGGCCACGAGCAACGGTTCGCGGATCGCCACGCCGGCGCCGACCGCGACCAGGGCCGAGCCCGCGGCAAGCGCGAGCGCGTGCTGCTCGGGGAGGGCGCCGGAGGCGATCGGCCGGTTCCGCTTCACCGGGTGCCGCCGGTCACGTTCGACGTCGGCGACGTCGTTGACGAAGTAAACCGCCGCTGAAGCGCAGCCGAAGGCAACCATGGCGAGCAGCGCGTAGCCGAAGCCGTCGTTGCGGCCGAGCGATGCGGCGGCCAGCGGCGCCGCGAACACCAGCAGGTTCTTCGGCCACTGCCGGGGCCGGGTCGTCCTGATGGCCGCGCACAGCCAGCCCGCCGGCGAGACCGGAGCGACGGCCGCGGCGGGCAGGGCGGGCTGAGGCCCCGTGTCCTCGCCAGGGGACACCGTCTTGTCGATGGTCACCGCGCGTAGACCGCCGTGAAGTCACGGGTGGAAGGCGTGTAGTACGAGTAGGGGCTCGGCTGCTGGGTCGGCAGCAGGGGTACCGGCGTCGGGTCGCTCGGATGACCGTCGGCCTGGTAGTAGTCGAACTTCATCCACGCCGGGTTGATGTCCATCTGCATGCCCTCGACCGCGCCGGCCCGCTGGAGCAGTTCACCCAGGTCCTGAGCGTCCAGCGCGGGCCCGTACACGAAGACGACCCGGCCGTCACTGGTGATGCCGATCCCGGACCGCCAGACGTAGTACCCGCCGCCCAGCGTCGCGCCCCAGTTGGCCATCACGTCCGAGTTGGCGTCGGGCGACACCTGCCCGTGGTCCACCAGCAGCTTGAGGTTCTGACGTACGCCCGCGATCGAGGAATTCATCGTGAAGTCCCGGCCCCACTCGCCGATCTTGATCGTGCCGTTCTTGTAGTAGACGACCGACGCGGCGCCATCGGTGAGCGAGCCGTGGTAGACGCCGTTCAGGTAGAAGCCGCCGCCCGCGGTATCCAGCTTGAACCCGCCGTTGAACGTCGCGAGCAGGCCGGTGCGCTGGCCGGCCGGGATGTCGTAGGGCACGCCCCAGTTGGCCGCCCCAGGGTCTTCCGTGCCTGGCCGCAGCGAGAACTTGACCAGCCGCTGGTCGAAGGACGCGATGCCGTTCACCTCGGAGGTGTAGGTGGCGTCGCGCAGGAACGTGGTCAGGATCGCCGGCTCGCCGTTCACCTTCTCGACCACGCGCCACTGGCCCTCACCGGGGATCGAGCCGCCCGCCAGGGATTTCAGCGTCGCCGGGATGTCGGGCACGAACGCCGGCCTGGACCCGGTCTTCGGGGTCTTGCCGGGAGTTGCCGGATTGACCGCCTCATCGCTCGGCACGGCGAGCGAGAACGACGGCTTGCCGCCCTTCGGCGGCGGGTTGTAAGTCAGCCATTCGCCGAACGTCACGACGGGGCCGAGATAGTGGTCCCGCGCCCATTCCGCCACGTTCGCGGCCACGCCCTGGCCGTTGTTCTTGAAAGCCGCCTGCCCGACGGAGAACATCACCCAGACGAGAAAGATCGCAAGCACCGCGCTGACCGCGCGGGCGCTGCGGTGGCGGAAGAGCCGGCGAGTGCGCCGGAAGCGGACCTTGCGCGCCGGGGGGAACGGTTGCGTCTCGCTGCCGTCGTATCCCGCGTCCCCGCCGGAGGCCCCGTGATCGGGCCACTCAGGCGAATCCGGGCGCAAGCCAGTGCCGGGCGGCTTCCGCGACATATCCCATACCTCCCGCGTAAGTCGATCCCGCAGGGAGGCTAGCTAACCAAATACCCGCACTTCGGGTTTGTTACGAGTTTTCTCCGGAGCTATCTATGCGGGAGCGCGGGTGGCCGCGCCAGTGGTCAGAATATGCGGTCGGTCATTCTGTGCGGGCTCAATTTGACCGTTACGTCCCAATTCGCATCTCTGATTTCCCTCATAGCCTGCTTTCTGGTGGCCGCGTCCATCCGGTCGATGAAGAGCACGCCGTCCAGGTGGTCCGTCTCGTGCTGTACGCAGCGGGCGAGGGTCTCCGTCCCGACGATCTGGATCGGGTCACCGTGGTCGGTGAACCCGCGCGCCACGGTGTTCAGCCGCCGCTTCACGTCGTAGTAGATGCCGGGGAAGGACAGGCACCCTTCCTCGCCGACCTGCTCCTGGTCGTCGGGGAAGTCAAGGACCGGGTTCACCAGGTGGCCGCGCTCGCTGCCGACCGCGTAGGCGAACACCCGCAGCCCGACGCCGATCTGCGGCGCGGCGAGTCCCGCGCCCTGCGCGTCGTCGAGCGTCTGGGTGAGGTCCTTGACGAGCGCGCGCAACTGCTTGTCGAAGTCGGTGACCGGATCGGCGGCGGTGCGCAGGATCGGATCGCCGAACAGCCTGATGTCGCGGATTGCCATGTCATCAGGGTAGTCCGCGCCGTCGTCTAGGCCCCCGGTAACAGCTAATTTGACAGATGGTGGTCAAGGAATATACAAATCTAGTTATAAGTTTCTTACTGGCGAAGGGCGAGACCACACAGGGTGGCAGCCCTCCCAAGGAGGTAGCGATGTACCTGACGACTCTCGACCCGATCAGCCGGGACTTCGACCGCATCGTCCGGCGTGCGTTCGGCGGCAGTGTTCTCAACCACGGGGCTCTCAACCACGGCGGCTCCAGCTACGCCGCGGCCATGCCGATGGACACCATCCGCCGCGACGGCGAGCTGGTGCTCCGCTTCGACGTGCCCGGCGTTGACCAGGACAAGATCGACGTGACGGTCGACAAGGGCGTGCTGACCGTGAGCGCGACGCGCGAGGAGACCAAGACCGAGGGCGAGAACCCGGTGGTCCGCGAGCGGCTGTTCGGCAGCTTCACCCGGCGCGTCCGGCTTTCCGACACCCTCGACGCCGACGGCATCGAGGCCAGCCACGCCGACGGCGTGCTCGAGGTCCGCATCCCGGTCCGCGAGACGGCCAAGCCGCGCAGGATCGCGGTCGGCACCGGCAGCGAGGCCAGGGAGCTGGACAGCTAATCCGGCTGCGACAGCTGATACGCACCGAATGGCCGGCCGGCGTGCGGACGCTGGCCGGCCGTTTACCATTCAAGTCGGACGGCGTGCCGGGAACCCTGGCCGGCGACGCCCGGGCCGGCGGCACGTCCCATCGGGAAGCCTCAGGGAGGTGAGACATGGAACCGTTCGATGACGAGAATGCCCCGCTGTTCACCGTGGGCCAGGTCGCGGAGATGCTCTCGCTGAAGCAAGCCTTCCTGCGCCGCATCGACGACCTCCAGGTCGTCTCACCGCAGCGCTCGGCAGGCCGCCAGCGCCGGTACACCCGCGTGGAGATACGGATCATCCGGCAGGTCGCCTCGATGGCCGACGAAGGCATGACCATGACCGCCATCAGGCGGATCATAGAGCTCGAGCAGCAGCTGGCTGAGGTTGCGCGCCAGCGTGACGAGCTGGCGGCGCGGCTGTCCGAGGCGTCCGAGGACCGTATGCGGCTTTCTCAGCAGCTCACCACGCTGCTGGGCCGGCTTGGCCGCGACCGGCCAGCGGAAGACTAGCCGCCGGGCGCGGCGGCGACAGGCGCTACACCCGCCGCCACCGCGCCTCGCACCACGAGAAGAGACCGAAGACGATGAGGCCGATCGCGACCAGGAGCAGCAGCCACGGTCCGAGCGGTGTCCCCGCCAGCGCGCGCAGCGACGAGTCGACTCCCTTAGCCTCTCCCGGCTGGGCGCGGACCGCGGCCACGACGAGGAACACGCCCGCGGTGACGAACACGACGCCGCGCGCGACGCCGCCGATCCGGCCGAGCCAGTCAACGACCCGGCGGGTGCGTGCCCCCATCTCGCCAAGCATGAGGTTCTTCAGGAAACGTTCCCGCCATGCCTGGCAGCCGAGGTACAGGCCGCCGCCGGCGAGCGCGAGGCCGATCACGATCACCGCGATCCGGCCGCCAGGGTGCCGCATAACCGCGGCCGTCAGGTCCACGGACTGCTGGTTGCTCGACGGCGGGCTGCCCGCGCCGAGCGCGTACTCGAGCACGCCGTAGCCGAGGACCGCGTAGACCACCGCCTTCGCCAGGGCGCTAAGCCGCGAGAAGACCGCCTTCCGCCGGTCCGTCTCAGAGGTGCCGTACAGCGCTTCCGACAGCCGCCACAGCGTCATGCCGAAGAACCCGACCACCAGCACCCACAGCGCGACCTCGCCCGCTGGTGTCCGGCCAAGCGCGTGCAGCGCCCCGGACCGGTCCGCCTGCTGGCTGGTCTTGCCGAACGCGATCTCCACCGCGATCCAGCCGATGACGACGTACATCAAGCCGCGGGCGGCGAAGCCTGCCCGGGCGAGGAACCGCATCGCGGAGCTCCTGGCCGCACGCCTGCCAGCGCTTCTCACCGTGGTCTGAGGGGCGTGCCGGCGCCCCGTCCTCGTTGCCATGGCCTTCCGGCTTCCCGGAATGCGTCCCGTTATGCGAACTCCGCTCGGCCGCTAACTGACCCGGCAGAGCATTTCGCCGTTGGGGACGAGGAACCAGCCGTCTTCGTCCGCGGCCCAGGCGCGCCAGCCGTCGGCGATTTTCTCCAGGTACGCGGGTGTCGCGTGGCGGCCTTCCGTCGCGGCGGCCGCGAACGCCGACTTGACCGTGCGGTCGGCCCACAGGCCGCCCCACCACGACCGGTCCGCCTCGCTCGCGTAGGTCCAGTTGGAGGAAGAGCAGGTGATGTCGGTGAAGCCGGCCTCCCTGGCCCAGGCGTGCAGGCGGCGTCCGCCGTGCGGCTCGCCGCCGTTGCCCCGGGCGACCGTGATGTAGAACTGCCGCCACTCGTCAAGAACCGGCAGCTCCGGATACCAGGTCATGCCGCCGAAGTCGGCGTCGCGGACCGCGACGAGCCCGCCGGGCCTGGTGACCCGCCGCATCTCGCGCAGCGCGCGCACCTGGTCGCCCAGGTGCTGCAGGACCTGGTGTGCGTGCACCACGTCGAAGCTGGCGTCCGGGTAGTCCAGGGCGTAGACGTCACCGGTCGCGAAGTCCAGGTTCTCCCGGCCGGAGTTCGCGGCGCGGGCCTGCTCAATGATCTCGTGCGCCGCGTCGATGCCGGTGACATGGCCCTGCGGCACGCGGCCGGCCAGGTCCGCCGTGATCGTGCCCGGGCCGCAGCCTACGTCGAGGACCTTCGCGTCCGGGGCGAGGTGCGGCAGCAGGTAGGCGGCGGAGTTCTCGGCCGTGCGCCACTTGTGCGAGCGCAGTACTGACTCGTGATGACCGTGCGTGTAGACCTCAGGCATGACGACACTGTAGAGACAGTCTTGAATTATGAGCAACTTTGTCTCGGTATATGGACAGCTCGAGGACATGGCGGACCGGGCGGTGCCAGCTCAGATCGTTCCTCTTACCTGTTCAGGAACCTCTCGGCGACAGGCGGCGGCGCCATCGCCAGCCACCCGTCGACCAGGGCTTCCCTGAGGTCCTGCGGCGTGACCTCGTCCAACTGGACCAGGTAGGCGTTGAAGCCGTCAAAGTGCTGGATGGTGAAGACGCCGTCCTTGCCCGCGGCGAGGATCGCTTCCTTCTCCGCCCGGTCGGCGGTGCGGACGGCGAGGATCGGGCCCTGCGGCGGCTGCGTGCCGCCGTACCGCCTGATGTCCGCCTTGCTGAACGGGCGCTCCCAGGCGAACATCTTGCCCGCCACCTGCCAGGCGCGATGGCCCTGGTGCCGCTCCGCGCCCTCGGTTACCTCGGGCAGTTCGGCCGCAAGGCGGGCCACATCATCGAAGGTCTGCACGAATAGACGGTACTGCCCGGTCCCGTCTTAGTCGTTGAGCAGCGCCGCGGCGTTGTCGTGCAGGATGGCGGCCTGCTCCTCGTCGGTAAACCCCAGGTCGGCGACCGCGCGGACGGCGGCAAGCGGGTTGTCGAGCGGGTAGTCGCTGCCGAAGACGACGCGGTCTACGCCAACCTTGCGCAGCACCCAGGCGAACTGCTCGCCGAACGGGCCGTTCGCCAGCATCGGGCCGGTCGCCGAGACGTCGACCCAGACGTTCCGCCGCCACCACGGGTAGCGGGCAAGGATGTCGTAGACAAGCAACTGCGCGAAGCCGGGACCGTGCGCATGGGCGAGGACGAGCCTGCCTTCCGGCACGGCCATCGCGAGGTTGACGAACTTGCCCGGCTGGTTGGCGTCCCACGGCGAGTAGGCGTCGAACAGCACGGGCAGTCCCCGTTCAGCGGCCTTCCGCACCACGAGCGCGACGGCGGGGTCGGCGACATCGAACTGCTGGGTGTTCGGGTGCAGCTTCAGCCATGCGGCGCCCGCGTCGGCAACCCGGTCGATCTCCGCGATGGCGGCCGGGCCGTCGGCCGGGTGGACCGAGCAGACCGGGTAAAAGAAACGGTCGGAATCATGGGCGAGCTTGATGACGGCGTCATTACGGGCCCGCGTCCGGTCCGGGTCGTCACGGTGCGCGATCGTGAGCGCGGCAGCACGGCGGACCGTGGAACCGCGGACCAGAGCGCGGTACGCCTCTGGCGGGTGCGGTTCACTTACGATCTGGCTTTCGGCGTCGATCATGGGATGCGTGTGCGCGTCGATGATGGGGCCGTCATACACGGGGCAAGACCATAACCCGCGATTGCGCCGGAAACCTAGCGAAGTTAGACGCTTGTGACTTTGTTAACGTGCCCAAATTAGCGAGGCTAACGATCCCGCTGCCCGCCGCCTGTACTTCCTCCAGTGCTACTTGTCGAGATACAGGCAGAACGGGTGCCCGGCCGGGTCAAGCAGCACCTTGCAGTTGTCCTGCGGCTGGCAGGCGGCCAGGGTGGCGCCGAGTTCCAGCGCCCCGCTGACCGCCTGCTCGAGGTCGTCGACCGCCACGTCGACGTGCATCATCATGAGCTGCTTGCCCGGCTGGGCGGGCCAGACGGGCGGGACGTAGCCGGCCGCCTCCTGGAAGCTGAGGTAGGAGTTCGTCTTCCCGACCTGGATCGCGGCACCGTGCTCATCGCGCTGTACGACCGGCCAGCCGAGCACGGCCGCGTAGAAGTCGGCGAGCGCCTGGGGGTCGGGCGCCTCCAGGCACACGCCGAACCAGTCGGTCCTGTCCCGTCCGCGCATCGCGCGCCTACAGCCCCATGTCTTTCGCGATGATGGTCTTCATGACCTCGGAGGTGCCGCCGTAGATGCGGTTGACCCGGTTGTCGGCGTACAGCCGGGCGATCGGGTACTCGTTGATGTAGCCGTAGCCGCCGTGCAGCTGGAGGCAGCGGTCGATGACCCGGCTGGCGACCTCGGTGCAGAACAGCTTGGCCGAGGCCGCCTCGGCGGCGGTCAGTTCCCCGGCGTCGTGCGCCTCGAGCGCCCGGTCGGCGACCGCCTGGGCGGCGTCGACCTCGGCCTTGCACGCGGCCAGCTCGAACTTGGTGTTCTGGAACGAGGCGACGGACTTGCCGAAGATGTGCCGTTCCTCGGTGTACTTCTTCGCGAACTCCACCGCGGCGGCGGCCTGCGCGTAGGCGCCGTAGGCGATGCTGAGCCGCTCCTGCGGAAGGTTCTGTCCCAGGTAGGAGAATCCCTTGTGCTCCTCGCCGAGCAGGTCCTCGACGGGGACCTGCACGTCCTGGAAGGACAGCTCGGCGGTGTCCGACACCTTCAGGCCGATCTTGTCGAGCTTGCGGCCGACCCGGTACCCCTCGGACTTGGTGTCCGTGACGAGCAGCGAGATGCCGTACCTGCGGTCGTCCTCCCTGGCCGGCGCGGTGCGGGCGCAGACGATCACCCGGTCCGCGTGCACGCCTCCGGTGATGAACGTCTTGGCGCCGTTCAGTATGTAGTGGCTGCCGTCCTCCGACAGCTTCGCGGTCGTCTTCATGCCGGCCAGGTCCGAGCCGGTGCCCGGCTCGGTCATCGCGATGGCGAACATCATCTCGCCGGAGATGAACTTCGGCAGCCACCGCTTCTTCTGCTCCTCCGTGCCGAGCTTCATCAGGTACGGCAGGCACAGCGCCACGTGGACGCCGGACCCGCCGAAGCTCACCGCAGCCCGCTGCAGTTCCTCGATCTCGATCGCGGAGTACTTGAAGGACTTGATGCCGGCACCGCCGTACTCCTCAGGCACCTCGATGCCGAACAGGCCGAGCTCGGCAAGCTTGTAGTAGAAGTCGCGCGGGACGATGCCTGCGTCGTACCAGGCCTGGAAGTTCGGCACGACCTCGGACTCGATGAACTCACGCAGGACCTGGCGGAAGGCCTCGTGGTCCTCGTTGAAAACGGTACGACGCATGATTACTCCTCAGTAGGGCAGGAACTTCCATTGTGCTTCGGGTGCCCGGCTTTGTCCCGCACGGGGTCGGATGAAAATGCTGAAACGGGACACGGCCGCCGCTAGCGCGGGGCACCGCACACGCGAGCCAGGCGCCATCGCTTTACCTTCCCGGCGCGCGGGCACGGCGCTTAGCTGAGACTGCCGCCTAGCTGAGGCTGAGCAGGAAGCTGGCCGTCGTGGTCGTGCCGTGCGGGCCGTGGGCGACACCGACATGGTCCGCGATCTGGCCGACGAGCCACAGCCCGTGCCCGTGCTCGGCGCGCCAGGGAGCGGGACCGTCTGTCACGGCTGCCTTGTCCGTCGCTCCGGGCTGGCAGTCGTCGCTGACCTGGCAGTACAGGAACTCGCTGTCGGCCCATAGCCGCAGCCGGCCGTCCCCGGCGCCGTGCACCACGACATTAGCGGCCAGTTCGTGGGCGACCGCGGTCACGTCGTACACCCGGCGCCGGTCGAGTCCGGCCGCCGCGGCGTGCGCGGCGACGGCCGCGCGCAGCGCGTACAGCGTGCCGGCATCGAACGCCTGGTCCAGCGGCGTGAAGCCGGCGGGCACCACATCCCCGCCGGGCCCGCCCTGCTGGCGCTCTTCAGCGGTCACCGGCCACCAGCCGGATACCCGGGGCCTCGGCGAGCCCGATCCTGGCGAACCCGGCGGCGATCTCGGGCGGGCACCGCAGCGTCACCTTGCGGGACAGGGACGCTATCGTGCGGGCAGCGTCGGCGATGATCATCGTGCAGCGGGCGTCGATGAACGCCAGCGCGGACATGTTGATCATGATATCGCCGCCAAGCCGGACGGCCTCGGCTAGCGCCAGGCCCAGCGGCTCCCAGGCCTGGAAGTCCAGTTCGCCGGCTATCCGGATGCCCGGCGGTGCGTACTGGCGGCAGATCCGCAGCAGCGCGTCCGCGTGGTAGGTGGCCGCCGCCACCGCGCGAGTGTGGAATCCGGCGACCGACGCAAGCGTCACCGGGTCGAATCGCTCCCGGTCGTACTGGCACAGCACCGCCGCCGTACTGCCCTCAAGTGCGGCCGCGATGCCCTCCTCGAAGTCAGGCAGTTCCTCGATCCCGGCAACCGGGCGCAGCGCCCAGCTCATGTCCAGCGCCACGCGCAGCCCGGGGAACCCCTGCCGCCGGCAGTGCTCCAGTTCCCCGGCCACCCAGCCGACCGCCGCGTCCGCGCGGAACGCGCGCCCGGACAGCAGCTTCCCCTCCCAGTTCGCCGTGGTCATCTGCCCGCTGGCGATGGCCGGCTCCACCGCTACCCCGCGGCGCCCCAGTTCCCCGGCCGACAGGTCAGGCCCCACGTCGCTGAGCCAGACCACCTTCAGGCCCGCGGCCAGCCCGTCCCTGACGAACGCCGCGGTCAGGTCAAACAGTTCCTCGGACTCACCAAAGGTGAGGCAGGCGTGATCCTCCGCCCCTAGCTCAGTCACCTGCACGCCTGCGTCCGCCGCCACCATGCCTCCAGCCTGCACAGCTACCAAGCCCTTTCGGAAGACCGTACCGGGCACCGCGCCGCCCACGCGGCATATCACTAGACAACAGCCGCCAATCACTACCCGTGCCCCGCCCGCTCATGCCCGCCCGGGGCGGTCAGGCTACCCGCTTGCCGTGCGGCCGGCCGGAACCGGGCGCGGCCAGCAGCATGCTGTTCAGTCTTGCTGGCATGGCGCGGGTAGCAGGATTCCGTGATCGCGTCATCTGGCGGAACCGTCCGGGTGCCTTCGCTGCCGCGCCCCTCTTCCTCGCCAGATTGCGCGCTGAGTGCTGAGGCCGGCGGCGCCGACCACGATCAGCACGACCACATTCAGCAGCAACTGCACAACGGAACCACCCGCTTCGCTCCAGTGGCCAAACGCTACAGAGACACCGATATCGGCGGCGGCGGGGATGGTGGTGACGGAGATGAATACCCCGATCAGCGCGCTGGCCCGCGCCTGGGTCAGCGAAACCACGCCTACTATCCCGGCCAGGATCGCGACCACTAGCGAGAACCAGTTAGGGGAGTTGATCAGATCCGAAACAGGCCTGATGCCGTGCAGGTACGCCGGTGGCGCCTGGCCGGCCGCGCGGACCGCCACAGCGAACGCGAACGTCACCACGATCGCGGCCGGGAACCCAGCGCCCAGGGCCAGCAGACCGTCACGCACCGGCGGGCGGTGCCGTTGGCTGATTCCCAGTGCCACCGCGATGATCGCGCTGTATTCCGGGCCGACCACCATCGCGCCCACGATCAAGATCTGCGAGTTGGTCAGGATGCCGACCGCACCGATCATTCCCGCGATGACAAGCAGAATGAAGAAGCTCGGGGAATACACCGCGCCGGCCCGGATGGCCGCTTCCACCATTTCCCACACGGGGGCGATCTCGCTTGCGGGAGAACCAACCCTGCCGGGGCGATGAGCGGCCCGGGTCAGGGAAGCATCCACCCGCTCCACGACGACGGCGTCATCCCGGTCAAGTCTCAGCTCGCGCAGTGCCCGGAACACGGGATTAGCGGCATTGTCCTGCACATCGAAAAGAACAGCGTCGCCGTCCGGCCGGCGTGCGGCTCCGTCGAGGACGATCAGGTTCTGGACGCCGGCCAGCCCGGCAAGTCTGTCGAGGAGCAGCGCGGTTTCGCTGGCCGGGCTCACGATACGGATGTGCAGCATCACGGACTCGCGAGGACGGGTTCGAGGAGGATCATGGTGTCTCCGCTCTGCCGCGCCGGCGTGCCGGCCGTGTTCACGCACGCGCATCAGGGAGGAAGTATCCGCGCCGTTCCCGCCCGCCGCCTCCCCTCCGCTGGGTGAAGTGGCACATCGCGTGACGGATCCCCGTGGACTGCAACAGGCCGGACCGCGAGCGGGCGACGCGGCATTCGCCGCGCGGCCATTCCGCACTTCCCCAGCCATGCCGGATGAGCTCGGCAAACGCGCCAGACGGCTGGTAAGCCGCTGCCTTCGAAACACGATTGCCCGGGCCGTGACCCAAACGCGGGGCCTGGCCCCGGGAGGTCGTATCAGGAACAGGGTCAACCGCTGGTTTCCCGGTCACGGCGATCCGTTCGTCGTCCGGCGACCGGTTGACGTCTGTGGTTTTCCGGCCTAGTGCCCGTGGTTTCCGGCTTGATGACCGTGGTCGCCAGCCTGATGTCCGTGGTCGCCGGCCTGGTGCTGGTGGTTTGCGGCCTGATGACCGTGGCTTCCCGGCTGGTGACCGTGATTTCCCGGTTGGTGTCCGTCGTTTGCGGCCTGATGGCCGTGCGTTCCACCTTGCCCTGCCGGGTGACTGGGATGATGTACGGTCTGCCGGCCGGGCCGGCGTGAAGACCGCCGCGGGGACTGGCCTGCCCTTCCGTACACGCGCACGAAGATCAGAAGGATGAGCACAATGAGGACGACCACAAAGACCCATCCGTACGGGATGTAACGGGGCCCCCTGATCAACGCGAGACCGGTGAGCATCACCCTGCTCCCGCCCGGTAGTTGCGCGTGGTCATGCCCACGCTGTCAACTGTCACGATACGTCGTAAATACCAGGCCGGTCCACCTGCGAGAGTCCGGGCCCGTGGAGAAACCCGGGCGCTGCCGGACGAAGTCAGAACAGGGCGCCCGCAAATAATTACTTGTCAAGCGAGTCGGCGGACCGGGGCGCGGCGGGAGAGGACCGGCATCCGCGCCCCGGAGAATATGGCCGCTAGAGCTGAGCGCTAGAAGTTGTACTGGAGGTAGTTAGCCTTCGTGAACTCGAGCGGCTTCGAGAAGATGATCGTGCCGGGTGCCGGTGAGTTGGAGACGGTGAAGGTACCGAGGCTGCCCGCGGTGAAACTGCCCCCGGCCGCCGGCATAGTCCCGTCGTAGACATCACGGGCGACATAAGCGATCAGTTCGCCTTCCTCCACCTCGTTCCACAGGAACAGGCCGGTGAGCGACCCGTTGGCGAAGTACTTCTGGTTCGGGTTGGGGTCACCGATGCCGAAGACACCGATCTTCCCGACCTTGCCGAGCGCCTGAACGGCGGCGAGCGCGCCGGGCACGGCGTTGCCGTCGATCGGGATGAGCGCGAGCAGGTCCGGGTTGGAGTTGATCAGGTTCGTCGCCTGGGTTTGCGAGATCGACTGGTTGCTCTGGCCGTAGCCGATCGGGCCGATTTTCAGGTTCGGGTACGTGGCGGCGACGTAGGTCTTCATGGCATCGATCCAGGCGTTCTGAATGGTGGCGTCCGGCGTGGAGGACAGGATGCCGATCGTGCCCTTCGAGCCGAATTTGGCGACGACCGCGTCGATCAGGGCCTGGGCCATCGCCGGATAGGCGGTGTCCTGGATGAAGTACGAGCGGGCGCTGGCCGTCACGTCGGAATCGAAGCCGATGACCTTGATGCCGGCCTTCGCCGCCGCCTCGAGCGCCGGCACCTCGGAAGTCGGGTCGTTGGCGGAGTACGCGATCACCTGAGGCGGATGGTTGCTGTGCACGAGTCCCATGATCACGGCGGCCTGGTCGGGGCCGCTCGCGTCGACCGAGGCGGTGTAGTCGATGGTCTCGTTGAGACTGGCGGCGACCTGCTTGGCACCCTGCACGTTTGCCTCGAAGACGGAGAGGCCGAGGAGCTTGGGCACGATCGCCACAGTGATGGGCTGGCTTGACGACGCCGGCGATGCTGATGACGACGCGGACGCCGCCGCTGATGTGGAGGCTGGCGCGGAAGTACTCGACGACGAACTCGTGACCGAGCAGCCCGCGAGCACGAGGGCGGCAGCCGGCACAGCCGCGAGCACGGTCAGTCGGAGCGAGCGTCTGGAGGCCGCGGCTGGGATTCTTCTGGACATTTCGTACTCCTTTTCGGGCGTGACAGATCCCTCTTTTTGGGTGTGGTTGACTGACCCGCAGGCAAGCGAGCGCGGCGGGCTGTTCAGACGGTCAGAAGGTGCGGCTCACCCGCACGCGGGGCTAACCATGCACGTCCCGGGTGGGGCCGCCGAGCGTGCGGAGACGGCGCAGCCTTATGTCCAGCCGCTGCCGCAGGTTGCGCTCGAAAGAGAACTTGACGACGAGGGCGCCGACGAGGACGAGCCCGGTGATCATCGTGATCGAGAGCGAGCTGTCGCCCTCGATCAGCATCCCCTGGCCCAGATAGCCGAGCAGAAGGACGGCCAGGACCACCTCCCCGATGCGTCCACGGCCGCCGAAGATGTCTACCCCGCCGAGGATGACGGCTGTGATTCCCGGCAGCAGCAGATCCGTGCCGATGTCGGGCTGCCCCGAGTTGTAGTAGGCGGCGAGCAGCACGCCCGCCACCCCGGATGCCGCTCCGCACAAGGTAAACACCATGGTCAGCGTGCGGCGAATAGCGATACCCGAGTACTCCGCCGCGCGCAGGTTATAGCCGATGAGGGTTATCGACCGGCCAAGGCCCGTGTAGTTCACGGTCACGATCACGGCGAGCGCGATCACGAGGAAGACCAGCAGCGCGATCGGGATATCGTTCACCGCGCCCTGCCCGATCAGCGTGAACGCGCCGGGGAAGCCGAACGGCGGTGACGCGCCCGCGACCGACGTCGCGATCGACGTGACGATGAACTGCGTGGCGAGCGTCACGAGCAGCGAGTCGATCCGGACGAAAGCCACGACGACGCCGTTAAACAGCCCGAATACCGTACTCACCGCGACCGCGAGCAGGATCGCCTCGGTGGGACTGCCGCCTTTTTCCAGCACGGTTCCGGCGAGGACCGCCGCGAGGCTGGCACTAGCCCCGCATGACAGGTCGATGTTGCCGGTAAGGATCACCATGGCCAGCCCCATGGCAAGCACACCCGTTGGCGCGAACTGCTCGGAAAGGTCCAGCATGCCCGTGCCATGGCCGGCGAACTGCCTGGTAGTCAGCGTGAAGTAGACCAGCTCGGCGATGATCGCCAGCAGCAGGGTCAGTCCCCAGGCAGGAACCCGCCAGCGGCGCGGCAACTCAAGCGACGCCGAAACCTGCGGGGCAGGGGTCGGGGCGGCTGTCATCGGGCACCCTCCTGGGGCTGGTGCCAGGTCTGCCGACCGGCCGCCTGGTCGTCCGTTGACTCGGCCGCCCGCGGGGGCGAGGCTGGTGGTGCCTGGCGGCGGCGCCTGAACTGGCCGCGATACCCGCCTGGGCGGCGAGAACGTGAGCGGCTGTCGTAGACCACGGCGAGCAGGACCAGGATGCCGACGCCAGCAGGCTGCCAGACGTCCGAGACGTGCGCGAAGCTCATCGCGGTCAGGGTCACCGTGAGGAAGACGCTGCCCACGAACGCACCGAACGCGCCGCCGACCCCGCCGGTAAGCGCCGTACCGCCGATGATCGCGGCCGCTATGGCGGTGAGGTTGTCGTTGATGCCGGTGGTGGACGAGGCGCCGCTGGTGTAGATCAAGAAGGCCACGCCGCCAAGCCCGGACAACAGGCCGGAGACCAGGTAGGTATAGAAGAGCGTCCGCTGAACGGGGATGCCGGCCCGGTAGGCCGCCTCCGCGTCGTCGCCGACCGCGTAGATCGACCGGCCGAACGTCGTGTGCCGCAAGACGAACGCCGCGATCAGCACGAACGGCAGTGTCAGCAGCAGGATCACGGGAATGCCCGGCAGCAGCGTGTTACTGCCGAGGTTAGTGATCGAGCTCGGGATGGTGTCGACCTGGTTCCCGTTGGTGACGACGAACTCCAGGCCCGAGTAGACGCTGAGGGTGCCGAGCGTGGCGATAATGGGCGGAAGCCGCACCAGGCCGACAAGGAGCCCGTTGCCGAAGCCGAGGACCAGGCCTACGGCCGCACCGAGCAGTACCGCTGGCAGCAGCGTCATGCCGTGGTCCTGGATACGGAAACCAACGACGATCGCGGACAAGCCCATGATCGCGCCGACCGACAGGTCGATCCCCCGGCCGATCATCACGAACGACTCCCCGAGGGCAAGGAACGCGATGACCACAGAGTCCGCGAAGATGAACGCGATGTTGCCCGACGACCAGAAGTACGGGTGCGCGGCCGTGCTCGCCGCGACGACCACGATGATGACCGCGGTAACCAGCAGCTCACGTCGGCGCAGCAGCAGCGTCCAGGGAGGAGCGGCGCTCAGCTCATGCCGGGCGGACGAGGATTCCGCGGGCCCTTTCGTCGTCATCACGCGCCCACCGCGAGCTGTCCGAGGGCCTCGAGCGTGATCGCGTCGCCGGACACCTCGCCGGTGATACGTCCCTCGTACACGGAGTAGACGCGATCGCAGATGCGGACCAGTTCTTCCAGTTCCGACGAGATCACGAGGGCGGCGAGCCCGTTGTCGGCCAGCGATTCGATGATCGCGTAAATGCTCTCCTTGGCGCCGATGTCGACACCCCGGGTGGGCTCGTCGAATATCGCGACGGCAGGTTTCACCAGCATCCAGCGCGCGAGCAGCGCCCTCTGCTGGTTGCCGCCGGACAGAGTCTTGATCGCCGCGGCGATGGACGCGGACCGCACGTCCATCTCTCGTGCGGCGCCCTGGGCGAGATGGAGCTCCTGCCGGGGGCGCAAGAAAGTCCGTGCCACCTTGGGCAGCCGCCCGAGGGTGGCCGAGGTCGCGTTGCGGGCGATGTCCACGTCGGCGAAGATCCCGTGCCGTCCCCGGTCCTCGGCGAGGTATATCAGCCCGGCGTCGATGCACTTGCGCGGGCTGGCGCCGGTGATGTCCCTTCCGTTGACCAAGACCGTGCCGCCCGCCGTCCAACGGATGCCGAACACCGTCTCCGCGAATTCTGTGCGCCCGCTGCCTACGAGTCCGGCCAAGCCGACGATCTCCCCTGCGCGGACCCGGACTGACATGCCGTTGACCTCAGGCGGCGAATGCAGGCCGACGACGTCGAGCATGATCGCGCCGACGGCAGTCCCGGCCGGTCCGGGACCCGTCCCCGTTGCCGGCGAGCCCTTGCTCGTGCCTGCCTCGAGGGAGTCCAGTGACCCGGGAGAGTGGGTGCGTGGTGCGGGCCGGGTGCGGCGCGTGATCGTGAGCTCGCGGCCGATCATGGCGGTAACCAGGCCTTCCCTGGTCCAGCCGCCCCGCTCGGCCCGCGCGACGACCGCCCCGTCGCGCAGCACGGTGATCCGGTCGCTGACCGCCTCGATCTCGTCGAGCCGGTGGCTGATGAACGCCAGGGTAAAGCCGTTGTCCCGCAGTTGGCGCATGACCTCGAACAGCCGCTCGGCGTCGTGGGCCGTCAGCGGCGAGGTCGGCTCGTCGAAGAAGATCGTCCCGCAGCCGCGCGACAGTGCACGTGCGCACTCGAGTAGCTGCTGCTGTGCCAGGGACAGCCGGCCTGCGGGCACCCGCGGGTCGGCACGCAGACCGACGGCAGCGATCAACTCACCGGTCGTGTCGTTCATCTGCCGCCATGCCACCCGGCCTGACCGGCTGGTGGGCAGCGCGCCGAGGTAGAGGTTCTCCGCGACGGACAAGTCGGGCATGAGGCGCGGCTCCTGTGGTACCAGGTAGATGCCGTGCCGCTGCGCCTCCCTCGGGCTGAGTGCTGGCACCGGCTTGCCGTCGAGCAGCAACTCCCCCGCGTCCGCCGGGTACAGGCCGGCCAGGACTTTCAGCAGCGTCGACTTCCCCGCGCCGTTCTCGCCGATCAGCGAGTGGATCTCGCCGGGGCTGAACTGGACGGTCACGTCACGCAGCACGGAGACGCCCCCGAAGCTCTTGCTCACGCCGTGAGCCGCGTACTCCGCGCCTTTGCCCGCAAGCAGGCCCGTCGCGGGCAGGACGCCGCGCTCGGCACGGTCAGCCACTATTGGCCTCCTTGTTTCACGGCGATTGATATCGATGGGTTCAACAGAGACGGCACGTAAAGTTGTGAGCGTTAACATTACGCAGATAGTGAATCGGTCCGTCCCTCACGT
>Ga0335073_10000518_pt1 | contig 49415 bp, 40 predicted proteins | sample Lox_Sample_22_FD_207093 | JGI IMG/M metagenome (GOLD analysis project Ga0335073, IMG submission 207093) | Soil microbial communities from Loxahatchee National Wildlife Refuge, Florida, United States - Lox_Sample_2.2 | ecosystem: Environmental > Terrestrial > Soil > Wetlands | place: USA... | reverse complement strand
GCGGCCATAGATTCCGTGGACCGTCGCGCCCTTGAATATCACGGCGTCCAGCAGGTCGAGAGTCACGGGCTCGCTGGGAATTCCAAGAAGTGATGCGCGGCCGCCCGGGCGCAGCATCTGGAATCCCTGCACAATGGCGCGCGGATTCCCGCTCATTTCCAGAAGCAGGTCCGCGCCTCCGTCGGTTGCCTCCCGCACGCGCGCGACGACGTCCTCCTTCGTGGGATCCAGTGCCTCGTCCGCACCCATTTGCTTTGCCAATCCGCGCCGGTGAGTGTTCACTTCGGTGGCGAACACCAGCGAGCAGCCGCACGCCTTGGCGATGGCGATCGACATCAACCCGATCGGCCCGGCGCCCGTAACCACGACGTTCTGCCCGGCAATCGGGCCTTCGAGCACAGCATGAACGGCATTGCCGAGAGGGTCGAGAATCGCTGCGTAATGCACGGGAATCGCCGGATCGATTTTCCAAAGGTTTCGCACGGGGATGCGCACAAACTCCGCAAAGCAACCGTCGGCATCGACTCCGAGAATCTTCACATTCTGGCATACGTGGCTCTGGCCTGTGCGACAGGCGCGGCAGACGCCACAATTCACGTGCATTTCCGCGCTGACGAAGTCCCCAGGCTTGACCGAATGCACTTCATCGCCGATCTTCTCCACTACGCCGCAAAATTCATGCCCAAAAGTGATTGGCGGGTGGATGCGCGAGGCGGACCACGGGTCCCAGTCGTAAATGTGCAGGTCGGTGCCGCAGATGGATGCGGCGCGCACGCGGACCAGGACGTCTGTAGAGCCAATGGCGGGGACCGGTACGGGCTCCACGGCGGCGCCGCGCGCCGGGCGAACTTTCCGCAGAGCTTTCATTGTCGCCATAGGCATGGTCTCTCAGCGATTCGAGCGTCAATTGCCAAACCCAACCATGCTAGCACAGCCCGGTTGGGCAGCAAAAAACGCAGGTCAAGCACGACCGGTTCCGCTACAATCGCTCGCTGCCGTGAACAGGCGGACGATAGCCCGCTCAGGTTCGGCAGCAAGGACGGACTTTGAGTTTTTCGCAAAGGTTGCAGGAAATCCGCACTGGCTTCGAGCCTGCCTTTTGGGTTGCCAATATCAGCGAGCTATTTGAGCGCCTGGCCTACTATGGCGCGTTCGCCTCGCTTGCCACCTATCTGCATGAATCACTCGACTTTTCGGTTGAGCGCACCAGCAGCCTGACGGGATTTTTCGGCGGACTCGTGTGGTTTCTCGCAATTCTGGGCGGCACCGTAGCGGATCGCCTGGGGTTTCGAAGAGCGCTTTCAACCGCCTATCTGATTCTCGCAGTAGCCTATTTTCTCATTGGCTCGATCGGCTCTTCCTGGATGGCTCCGCTGCGCGCGGCCGTGCCGCTGGAATGGCTCGTGCTGGTGATCCTGATTCTTCCTGCACTGGGAATTTCGATGGTCAAGCCGTCCGTGGTGGGAACGACGGCAGACGCGGCGAACGACAACGTCCGCTCGATCGGATATTCGATCTACTACACGGTGGTCAACATCGGCGGCGCCGCGGGGCCGTTGATCGCCTCCTACGCTCACGAGCATCTTGGCGTGCGCAATGTGTTCCGGCTTTCGGCGCTAAGCGTCTTACTCATGTTCTTTGCCGTGCTGATTTTCTTTCGCCAGCCGAAGCAAGTGGTTCAGAGGCGTTCGCCGACTTTTCGGGAGACGTTCCGCAATTTCCTCGCGGTCCTCTCGAACCCGCGCTTTCTTCTTTTCCTCCTGCTTTTCTCGGGCTATTGGATCGTGTTTTGGCAGGAGTTCATTGCTCTGCCGCTCTACCTCCGCACCTACGTCGATCCTCACGTGGACGTCGAAAGAATTCTTATGACTGATGCGACGTGCGTGATCTTCTTGCAGATGCTGGTCAGCCACCTGATGCGCAAGGTTCGGCCCTACACCGCCATCGTCCTGGGGACTCTGGTCTCCGGGCTTGCCTGGCTCATCATCGGATTTCATGCCTCGGTGATTGCCGCTGTTCTTTCGATCGTGGTGGTTGCCTTGGGTGAGATGATCCAGCAGCCTCCCTATTACGAATATATTTCGAGGCTGGCTCCGCCAGGGCAACAGGGAACTTATATGGGTTTCGCATTTGTTCCGCTCGGCATCGGATCGCTGGTGGGGGGAGCGTTGGGCGGAGCATTGATTCATCACTACGGGGAAGTGCTTCACCATGCCGAGCGAATATGGTGGGCGATTTCTGGAATAGGAATCGTTACGGCGGCGCTTCTGTGGATCTACGGAATGATATTTATGCGGGAAGCCGGGGCCAGCGAGAGCCGCTAGTTCACCATCCGGCGCAGACTTTCCACCGCTTGTCGCGCAAGGTCATAATCCGGCTCGATGCGCAATGATTCCTGGAAATACTGCCGTGCGCGGTTGATCTCGCCCTTCGCATAGTAGGCGCGGCCCAGATTGAAATAAGGGTAGTGCCGCGGCTCGTAGCGTGGAGCCCGCGTGGCGCTTTCGAGCCACGGAATCGCCTCGTCAAACTTCCCGAGCGAGATTAAATACGCGCCAATGTCGTTGTAGGGATTGCCGAAGTCCGGGTCGACTTCGATGGCGCGCTTGCATTCCGCGATTGCATCGTCCACCTTGCCCTGAAAATGGTAAGTCCAGCCGAGAAAGGTATGCGCTTCGGCCGTAGGGCAGGCGTCGAGCGAATCTTTGTAGAGGTCGACCGCGCGGTCGTAGTCGCCTTCCATCTGCGCGCGGTAACCCTGTTGCAGCAGCTCCCACGCGCGCTCCATCGCATCGCCCGGCATATTTTTCTAGGTAGCACAGCGGTTGTGCGGTGTCAAACAACGATGCCAACAGCGCACCAGCGAGTTTAGCCGCGAACGGCGGGGGCGGGCTCGCGGAGGCCGGCGACAGCCTGTTCCGTGGTGATGAGCGTCGCGCCAAGAGATTTCAATTCGTCGAACGTGCGCCGAGCTTCTTCGGCGCTCAACTGTTCGATGGCGTCGGTAACAATGGAAACCTTGCGCCCGCGTTCGAGCAGGCCCTTCGCGGCGCCGCGCACGCAAAATTCCGTCACCACGCCGAAAACGATAAACTCCGCATCGCGGCCCAGGCGTTCGACCACTTCATCGGCATGAAGCGTCTTGAAGACGTCGATGGTCTGCTTTTCGAGGACGATTTGGCCTGTGCCGGAAAAAGTATCCGGCAATTTGAAAGACGGCTCGTTGGGAATCGTCAGGATCTGTTCCTCGCGAGCCTCGGGAAGAATTTCCGCGCCCGGCGTGCCCTTCAGGCAGTGCGGCGGGAATTGCGCAAACTCAGGGTCGCTCATCGAGTGCGCGTCGCCGCTCGACACCAGCAGGGCGCGGCCCGCGCGAGCTTCGTCCACCAGCCGCTTCACGTTGGGAATAATTTTCTCCGCGCCTGCAACGTACAGCTTTCCTCCCGGCAGCATGAAGTCCGCCTGCACGTCCACTTCCCAGAAGATTTTCTTGGCCGGTGTCATCTCTCTCCTCTCGAAATATTATCGTATCGCAGATTTCTTCACGCGGCGCCGCACTTTATCGAGCATTCGCTCAAGGCTCTTGCTGTACTTCACAGGATACGCAGCCTGGCGATCGATGCGGCGGTATTTCTCCGGCAAGCGCGCAAGTCCCGCGGCGCAGCGGGCGCGCAGCACGGAAATGGGCTCGGGCGGAAGGATTCGCTTGCCGCCGCGCATCACCTCCACCAGGAGACGCTTGCCGCCGTTCGCGGATTCATCTTCGAGGGCAATGCGGTCGCCTGTGTATTCGCCCTTTCTCGACGAGTCGCGAAACACCTGCTTGCGTCCCGGATACGTCACTTTCGCCGCCGTCAATTTCGCGGCTTCGCGGATTTTGCCGCCGCGCTCGACTTCCACCAGCTTATAGACCAGATTCAGATGGGGTGCGTCTCCCGGGGTCGCGAGCGCCGTGCCAACGCCGAAGGAATCGAATTTCGCGCCCTTATTCAGCAGCTCGCTGATCTTGAATTCGTCCAAATCTCCCGAAGCGAAAATCTTCACGTCCTGCCACCCCGCCCGGTCGAGCTCTTCGCGTACCCACCGGCTGTCTTTTACCAGGTCGCCGCTGTCCAGGCGAACTCCAGCAGGCTTGCGGCCCATGGCGATGATTTTTTTCACGGCGCTGCGCGTGTCGTAGGTATCGAGCAACAGGTAGGCGTTGTAGGGAAACACGTCGAGGAAGTGGCGAAATGCTTCGGCCTCGTCTTCATGCGCCATCACCCAGGAATGCGCTTGCGTTCCATACGTATCGACGCCGAAAGTTTGCCCTGCGAGGACGTTCGACGTGCCTGCGCATCCGCCGATTGCCGCGGCCCGCGCCGCCATCATGCTGGCCAGCGGGCCGTGCGCGCGCCGCGCGCCGAATTCCACCACAGCGCGGCCCTGCGCCGCCGTCACCATCCGCGCCGACTTGCTTGCGACCATGGTTTGATAGCTCATTGTTGCCAGCAAATACGTCTCGACGATTTGCCCTTCGATGATAGGCGCATGGACGCGGAGAAGCGGCTCGCCGGCAAACGCGAGCGTCCCCTCCGGCATCGCCCAGACGTCGCCCGTGAAGCGGAACTTTCCGAGGTAGTCGAAAAATTCTCCGCGAATGCTTTTGAACACTGGATGCTTGCGGAGGTATTCGATTTCTTCAGAAGTGAACTGAACGTTTTCGAGGAATGCGAGCGCCTGCTCCAGGCCCGTGGCTACCAGGTAGTTTCTTTGCCGCGGCAGATTGCGCACGAACAGCTCGAAAGTGGCCGTGGCGTCGAAGCCGGTCTGCAAATACCCGGCCGCCATCGTCAATTCGTACAGATCCGTCAGGAGTCCCGAATGCTCTCGTATCACAGCTTTGCTATCCCCGGTCTCTTCGCGATGTCATCCCGCCATCGACCGCCAGCACTTGCCCGGTGACATAATTGTCAGGTTCGAGAAAAAAGCGCACCGCACGGGCCACGTCTTCTGGCTGGCCGAACCGCGGTATCGTTCCATTTTCCACGTAACGATCATATTTCCCGGATTGCACACTGGCCTCCGCCATCCCGGCCACGGTCGCTCCCGGGGCGACGACGTTGACGCGCACCCGATTCCACTGCTGTGCCAGAATTCTTGCGGCATGCACCAGCGCAGCTTTCGGTGCGGCATAGTTCACGCTGCCGGGAAAGGCAGCGAGCGCCTGCATGGTCGCCAGCAGAACTATGCTCCCGCTCGATTCGTTCTTCTCCATTGCGTCGCCCAGATCCTTTGCCAGCAGCAGCGGCCCCGCAAAATTCACATCGAACGAAGCGGCAAGAGCTGCGCGGTCGAGGCGGTCCCAGGGAACGCGCGCGGGGTCTCCGGAGAAGATTGCCGCCCCGGCTAAAGCACTGCCCGTCTTTTGGGTCGCCGCGAGAAATTTCGCGCGCACGCTCGCTTCGCCGATGTCGCCCTCGACCAGCGACGGAGGGCATCCGCAGTGCTTCTCGACGGCTGTGGCGACCGCCAAAGCGCGCTCGCGGTTCTTCCTGTAGCCAAGAATTAGATGCGCGCCTTCGCCTGCCAGAAGCAAAGCTGTCGCAGCGCCCAGTCCACCGGTGCCTCCCGCAAGGACGACCGTGCGGCCGGCGAGGGTGTTTGTAGCGAACTCAAACCGCAGTTCGCGGTAGGCGGAGTTTCTCTTTTCGTCCCAGAATTTCGAGCTCATATCAGGGGCGCTTCGGAGTTATATGTGGGTCGAGTCGGCCGGTGTAGAACTCCCAGGCTTTCACGTTGAAAAGACAAAACCCCCAAGCCTTCATCCCGCGTCGCGAGACGAGCATGCTTGAGGGTTTTTCGCAATCTCTGCGCCGGGCCGGTTATTTCAGGACGGCGTCTTTGAAAGCCTTGGCGGCGCGCAACCGGACGACAGTCTTTGCCTTGATCTTGATCGTCTCGCCGGTAGCAGGGTTACGTCCCAGCCGCGCCTTGCGGTGCGCCTTGACCGCGCGGCCCACGCCCGGGATCACGAACTTGCCGGCACTCTTGGTTTCCTTCACGGCCAGCTTGAACAGCTCGTCGAAGAATGCTGAAATCTGCTTCTTCGATACGGGCTTCTCGTCCGTGCTGACCTTCTCAGCCAGGGTCGCCACGATCTTGGACTTGCTCAACGGATTTGCCATCGAATTCCTGTTCCTCCTCAGAAGTGACTGCTTGACGCCTCCGGCGGTCCGGAGGCCGCGTGGCACTATAGCCGCACTTGGGGGGTAACGCAAGCGAAAACATTGAAAAACCCTCGAAAAAATGGGCCTTTCAGGCGATTCCGCGTTCCACTTCCGGACTTCACCCTTTGGCAAGCTCTTGGTAGAAGAGCGCCACTGCTCTAATTCCGCCGAAATAGTTTTCCAGCGAGAGGTGCTCGTCGGGGGCGTGCGCGTTTTCGTCCGGCAAGCCGAAGCCCATCAGAACGCAGGGGACCTTGAAGGTGTCGTACATTTGCGTGACGAACGGAATCGACCCGCCTTCGCGGATGAAGGCAGCGTTTTTCCCAAAGCCTTTTTCGAGAGCATCGATCGCCTTTTGAAAAATCCTGTCGGTGTAGGGCGCCACCCATGGTTTCCCTGTGCTCAGGACTTCGAACTTGCACTCGACGCTCTTGGGGAGCAGCTTCCGGAAATGCCGTTCCACAAGCTTAGCGATCTTGGCAGGGTCCTGGTTGGGTACGAGCCGCGTGGAAAATTTCGCGTAGGCCTTTGAAGGAATCACGGTCTTCGCTCCTTCGCCGGTATATCCGCCCCAGATGCCGTTTAATTCCAGGGTCGGTCGCGTCCACAACTGTTCGACGATCGTATGGCCCTTTTCGCCGCACAACGCTGAAGCGCCGACGGTCTTGCGAAAATCCTTTTCTTTCCAGGGAAGGGAATTGAGGGTTTTTCTTTCCTGCTTGGAGAGCGTCGCAACGTCGTCGTAAAAGCCGGGCACGGTCACGCGGAAGTTGCGATCATGGAGCTTGGCGATGGTCTCGGCGAGAATGGTGATGGGATTCGGCACTGCACCCCCGAAGACCCCTGAATGCAGATCTTGGATGGGACCTGTGATTTCCACCTGGTAATAATTTAGTCCTCGAAGCCCGTACGTGATGGATGGAACTCCCTTCGCGAGCATGGAAGTGTCCGAGACGATGAGCGCGTCCGCCTTGAGCCGGTCGCGGTTCTGCTTCACGTAATCCCACAGGCTGACGCTTCCAACCTCTTCTTCGCCCTCGACCATCATTTTTACGTTGATCGGAAGGTTACCAAAAGTTTTATTTAATGATTCGAGCGCTTTCAGATGAATGTGGACCTGCCCCTTGTCATCGGCCGTGCCTCGCCCATATAGATTGCCGTCGCGCACCGCAGGTTCGAATGCCGGACTTGTCCACAAATCCAGAGGCTCCGCGGGCTGAACATCGTAGTGGCCGTAGATGAGGACCGTTGGCTTACCCGGAGCGTGGAGAGATTCGCCGTAGACGAGAGGATGCATTTTGGTCTCGGCGATGGTCACGTTCTCGAGTCCCGCTTGGCGGAGCTTTTCCGCTACCCACCGGGCGGCTCGCTCGATATCTCCTTTATTTTCGGTTTTGGTGCTGACGCTTGGTATACGCAGGAATTCCTTCAGCTCGGCCAGGTGATCTTCGCGCCGAGCCTCAATATGTTCCAGTAAATTCATCCCGTTCCCCCCATTCCCCTTGAACAAAAGACTGCTGGCGTGCCACGCGGCCCCCAGGAAAGTCGCCGGGCCGCGCACAAATTAGCTATTTTATTAAACCTTACGCAAGTCCATCAAGCTTAACAGAGACTGCCATTTTGGACACGCCCCGGCCTCCCCACGTTGACTCTCTCCGGTCCCCATTGCACGATACCCGCATGAGCGCCTCGCAGTCCGGCACGCCTCAGTATAGCGATCAGCGGCGCAGTTCACGGATGTTTACGCGAATACCCGTGCGCGCCAGCGGGAAGGATATCGAGGGGCGCAAGTTCCGCGAAAACAGCCAGACCATCGTCATCAACGCACACGGCGGCCTGCTCTATCTGCACGAAACGCTCAGCCTCGGCGAAGATCTTGTTTTGACGAATCCTGTGACGGAAGAAGAGCAGGAATGCCGCGTGGTCTACGTCGGCGACACATCGGAGCGGGGCACGCGCATCGGCATCGAGTTTCTCGCACCCTGCCCGCATTTTTGGGGCGTCGATTTCGCCCCTCCGGACTGGCCCGACCATTCCTCGCCGCATTCCTCACGGTAAAAAGCCGTCCGCAGAAGGTCCAAGGCAGAATCGAAGTCTCGCCAAATCGTCGAAGCCATCTGTTACAAAGCAAAAAGGAAAGTTTTTTGGAGGCTTTCCCTTACCTCCCGAGGATGAGAAATTCAAATCGGTGTCTTGCGAACGGGGCTCACCGTCCTTGCGGCTTGTCGCCGTACGCCGAAAGATCCACAGTTTTCCATTTGCCGGCGATAATTTCCTCACGAATCTGAACCGCTGTCTTTCCTTTCGAATATTCCGTTGCGGCAAAGACAGCCTCTTTCTTGCATAGGCTGCACCCGCTGGCGTGATAGCCTGTGTAGCAATCGAGGAGGCTTTTGTGCCCGTCTTCTTTATCGCAGCCGCAATAGCAGGGCTGCTGGTAGAGAATCGCTTCCACTCTTGCCGCGAGAGCGTAAATGTTCCGAGTCTCGCCGTCAGGGAACCTCGACGGATCCAGGACGGGGGGAAGAGGTCCACTGGGAGGGCTTGCGTGGAAGGGCGGAACGGGGTTCTTCGCGGTGTCATGGGCAGCGGGATTCCCGCCCTGCTGAGCACGCACAGGGCTTAAGCCACAGATCAAAGAGCCCACAATACAGCACAGAAGCACAGTCCCCGCACGACTTGCTGTCTTCATGATATTTCCCCTGCAATCGACTTGATCACGCTCGACTTCTTCCATAAGTCCCGAATTATACCCCTCTCCTCCTCACTCCATTCTATGGACGGAAGGATAATACTTCTCGATCATGCGACCGGTCATCAGGCCGCCTTCATATTCGGGAATCACCACTTCATCCGCCCCGGAATTGCGGATGGCATTGGCGTATCTTTGTTGCCCGGCGCGCGTAATGATTTTCACCTTTGGATTGAGCGACCGGGCAGTGACTGTGATGTAGAGATTGTCCGCATCGTTGTCGATCAGCACGCAGATGCCGCATGCACGACGGATCCCGGCCGTTTCCAGCACATCATGGCGCTTCGCATCGCCATGGATGACGTTCATGCCGTCCTTCAACAGCTCGCGATATAGACCGTCATTCGTTTCGATCAGGACGAACGGAATTTTCATCCGATTCAGTTGATCGATCGCTGTCCGTCCTACTTGTCCGTAGCCGCAAACGATGAAATGATTGCTCAAGTTTTCGATCGACGCCTCATTTAACATGGCCTTCCAAGCCTCCATTCCCTGTCTGCGAAAGAGCGTACCGAGCACGCGCTCCGCCACCCAGATTTGAAACGAGAACACTCCGAAGAAAACGAAAATGGCAAACAGTTTTGTCGCGTTCCTTGCGTCGTGGTAGTCGATAGCGTGCGGGTGAATAATCCAGAAGAGGGCATCAATCCATCGGATGTGCTCCAGATGGACGTACACCCCAGCGCAGACGGCGCAGAATCCGGCGAAGACGCCGACCGGCAGGAGCATCCGGCGGATAAAAATCCGCACGACGCGATTGAATTCCACAGAAATTTCCGGGCCTCGCGCCTGATCGTATTGCCTGCACTCGTCTTGGAGGGGCGTCAGGTATACAGGAAACTCCAGACTATCACGATTTTCCGATTCATTCTGCGGCCACCTTGCACCGTTCGCAGGTGCCTGGCTCTTCAATCCAGCTCTGACTCACCTTCCGTAGAGGGACAAGGTGGGGGCGGTCCAGATTGAAAGAGAGTTCAGAATCCGAGGGTCCTGGACCTCACATACCTCGTAATCTTGATTGCCCACTCTACCCCAGAGGAATCGGAGGAATGGCAGCTAACCTACCTGCTGCTTGTCACTTACATTGTAACCTAGATTTAATATGCTAGTGACTCATCGTTTATCCCTTCTCCCTACTTTCTCTTCTGCCGCTCTTCTTCTCTTCGTGCCGGAGCGGTTTTCGGGTGGGGATGCGGTTGCTTCAACCGGGGTGTAGTCCCAAATTGAATGATACGACGGGACTGTTGTGCGGGATCTCGCGAACTTCGAGAGGTGATTTCCCTCGACACAACTGCCTGTTGCCTCTGTTGCAGCTAAGAACTAGCGGTCGCCGTTTTTCCCCGTTATAGACCAATCAGAGCGCTTTGATCTTATCGGGTAGTCTGTCCAGAAACTCGGGTCAAGTTTCTCTCTCGGGTTGGTTTCTCGCTTTAAGCAGCTCACTTTAAGGAGGAATGAATGCGAGTACTTGTTGCATCAATTCTTGCCGTCGGCCTTCTCGCCTCTCCGGCATTTGCCGGAGACGGTGGGAAAACCGATGGCAGCGGCGGCGTACCAGCGCCGTCAAGTTCCACTCCGTCTGCAGCGGCGGCGAACTCCGCCCCTGCGGCCGCTCCCAAGCCCGCCGCTGCTCCTGCAAAGCCGGATGCTTCTAACACGGAAAGCGAGCTTCAGCAGCTCCGGGATCTCATCCTGTCTCAGTCCAAGGAGTTGGAAGCGACGCGCCAGCAACTTCGCGAACAAAAGCAGCAAATGGAATTGCTGGAAGACAACATGAAGGCAGCCACGCCTTCCGGCGATGCCCTCGAGGCGGATCCGGCGGCGGGCATCGATCCGACAACCGTCCGCGTCTCCAACGCTCCGGCCACAGGTCATTCGGCTTGGACGGGAGCAAGCCCCGAAGGGGACGAGCCAGCCTCCATTCACTTTAAGGGAGTCACGCTGACCCCCGGCGGCTTCATGGCGGCTGAAACGGCGTTCCGCAATAGGGCACTCAGCGCGGACGTGAACACCCCGTTCACCTCCATCCCGTATCCGGGTTCGTCGAATGCTCACATTACGGAGTTCAATGCGAGCGGCCGGCAGTCGCGCATCAGCATGTTGGTGCAAGGCAAGATCTCGAATGCGACGATCGGCGGATACTACGAGGCGGACTTCCTATCGGCCGGAACCACTTCAAATTACAACCAGAGCAACAGCTACACGCTTCGTCAACGCCAGTTTTGGGGGCAAGCCAAGTTCGACAATGGCTTCACCTTCACGGGCGGCCAGATGTGGAGCCTCGTTACTGAAACCGGGCACGGGATGGACAACCGGACGGAACAGCTTCCAGGAACGATCGACGCGCAATATAGCGTCGGCTTCAACTGGGCGCGTCAATACGGTGTCCGTGTCACAAAAAGCCTGATGGATAACAAGTTCACGGTGGGTTTCTCGATTGAGAATAGTGAGCTTACGCCCGTCACGGTTCACGGAAATCCCACGGGAACTTCGACATCCGGTGCAACGCTTGTCTCCTGCCCCGATCCTGGGGTCGGCACTTGCAGCGCCGCTGGGACTGTAAGCGTCGGCGGCACAACGACCACCTACACCAACTATCTCCTCGGGCAAGCTGGTTCGGGCGGCGGTTTGCTGAACTCCCTCGCCAATTACACCTATACCAAGACTCCGGATTTCATCTTCAAGGCCGTATGGGAACCTGGCTTCGGTCACTATGAGATCTATGGCTTGGTGAGCAATTTCCGCGCGCGCATTTTCCCATGCGCCACGGCTTCCGCGACGGCTCCCTGCGCGCTCGATCCGACCGTTGTGGCTCCTTCTGCGGAAGGCGCCTTCAACAACACCCGGACCGGCGGCGGAATCGGCGCCAGCGCCCGGTGGCAACTCTTCTCCAAGAAAGTTACGCTTGGAATCAAGGGGATGGGCGGAAACGGCGTTGGCCGGTACGGCAGCGCACAACTGCCTGATGCAACCGTTCGCCCGGATGGAACTCTTGCTCTTCTCCACAACTGGATGGGGTTGGGCACGCTCGAGTTCAATCCGACTCCGAAACTCCAAATCTACACGAATGTCGGTGACGAGTACGTTTCTCGTGGCCAGTATTTCAAGACTGGCGCAACCACTCCCAACGAAGGGTACGGCGCCATCGGCTTCAGCAACACAGGTTGCTGGACTGAGACTCCGCCCACTACTACGACGCCTGCGGGCACCACGGCTGGCGCCGGCTTCGTTCCGGGCAGCCTCTCAAACTGCACGGGCGATACCCGGAACATCATTGAGGGCACCATCGGCTTCTGGTACCGCTTCTACCAGGGCTCGAAGGGTCGCTTCCAGTACGGGATGCAGTATTCCTACGTGACTCGCACCGCGTGGTCTGGTGTGGGCTCCACGGCGCACCCGACGGGGGCACCTGCTGCCAACGACTCGATGGTGTTCACTTCGTTCCGTTATTACCTGCCGTAACCAACCCGAGAATGGCGAGGCGCAAAAGCGCGCCTCGCCATTTCTTTTTCACCTCCGGCAGTCCTGTTCAGTTTTTTCTTCCTCTCTTGTTTTTTGCGAATCTCACCGAATCGTTCACCGGGCTGTTCCCGCGGCAATTCTTGTTGACGTCCGCGCCGTTCAGGTCTATTCCTGTTCGCAATGACGCACGAGAAGCTCTTTTCCCCCCGGGAGGCCGCTCAAATTCTGGGCGTTAGCTATCCCACGCTGAAGGCTTGGATCTACAAGCGCAAGATTCGCACTGTGAAGACCGCGGGCGGACACCACCGCGTGCCCGAAAGCCAACTCGATAAGTTTCTTCACCGTGTGGGAGAACGCGGCGAACCCGCTTCGCGCCGCACCGGTTTTCGCCGCGTCAGTGGGCGCAACCAATTGATCGGCCGCGTTACGGACGTGAAAGTCAGCGGGCTGATGGCCCAAGTGTCTCTTTCCATCGGCGGACAGCACATCACTTCTGTCATCACGGCGGATGCTGTGCGCGAGATGCGCCTGAAAAAAGGGGAGACGGTCGCCGCTCTCATCAAATCGACAGAGGTAATGATTCTCCGTGTCTGAAAGTGCCGCTCACTCGGTTCACTACGCGGGCGCACCTCTAGTGCGTTCGATTCTGTGGTTTCGTCTCTACTGCTGCTGTTGTTGCTGTTGACCCGGCTGCTGAGGACGCTCCACCAGTGCTGGGGCTGGGGGCAGGTTTGCGGCGGGTTTGTTCATCTGTTCGTGCCCATCTTCATCGAGCGCAGGCCGGACGCGGACATCTACGGAAAGCCTCTGTCCCGCTTGTCCCTTATAGACTCCGCGCACAGGAGCGACATCTCCGTAGTCTCGGCCGTAAGCGATGCGAATATGCCGCAGACCCACTGGATGTCCAAGCGTAGGGTCGAAGGCGCGCCAGCCCATGACCGGAATCAGGACTTCCGCCCAGGCATGAGATGCCTGACCCCCAATCACTTCCTCCTGCTTTGCGTCGACGGCAGCGGCAGGGCCTGGAACGAGATAACCCGAAACGTAACGGGCGGGGAGCCCGCGCATCCTCACGATTCCGAGAAGCAGATGCGCAAAATCCTGGCACACGCCCGCCTGGATCGAGAGCGAATCGCTGATCGAAGAATGCACATGCGTCGCACCCTTCACATACCGGAACCGGTTGTGAATCAGGTTCGAAGCGCTTTGCGCAAATCCCGCTGCCGTTCCCCCGCTAGCTTTTTCCGCTTCCGTCACGAATCTCTCCAGGTCAGGCAAGTGAGGAACGTAATCGCTCGGCGCTATGTGGTCGTAGTATTCCTCATACAAGTCCTCGCGGCGAGAATCCGTTTCTCTGAGCGATATGGTTTCCGGTGCGGGCGACGTATCTTCGTGCGTCAGCACTACCGATTCTGCTTCGATCCGCAACTGCCGGTGTTCAGAAAGAATGTTGAACTGGTGCACCCAGTTTCCGAACGAGTCGCGAAACGCCGTCACACGCGAGTCAGGATGGGAAGCAAGCCGGAAAGAAAGGCAGCTTTGCCTCTCATCGTGGGTGGGCCGCAAGCGGACTTCGTTGTAACTCTCTGAAACCGGTCCGTCGTAATGAAACTGAGTTGTATGCACCAGCCGGTAACGGTTCATGCCACCACCGCATAGTAGAAGTAGGTTCGCGCGATATCGAAGCCGATCGCCTCCGTCATCCGCAAAAGGCTGCTGAGATAGTTGTGCAACCCCTGCTGGAAGACTTCTTCGATCTTGTCGTAGCGCAGCCGCTCCAGCAGCTTGCCCGTCAGGCGCTCGGCTTCGTTTGCATAGGAGCCCGGTCCCGTCCCGCTGATCGCCCGCAGTCCGGACTGGACTTCCTGAATGCTGAAGCGAATTGAACGCGGGTGCTGTGGGTGAAGGATCAGCATCTCCGCCACGCGCTCCGGCTCAATCACTGATCGGTATTGTCGGTGATACGCCTCGTACGCTCCCACGGATTTCAGTACTGCCATCCATTGATGGTTTCCCGGCGCTTCCGCCGCAGCCTCAGCCTCTAGGAGATTGTGATACTGCACGTCCACCAGCCGAGCCGTCATTTCGGCCCTTTCGAGCGACCATCCAACGCGCAGAAATTCCCAGGCTTCATCGTGCGGCAGCGTCGCATCCGTTACGCCGTGAAAGCGATGGCACGCGAACTTCACCTTTTCGCAGAATCGGTGCGGGCCGGAGGCGATTTCCTCGGCCGGATTGTATCGCGCGACCATCAGATACAAGCCGTTGATGTCTTCCCACATCTCCCGTGAGATCCTGTCGCGCATCGTCCGCGCATTTTCGCGCGCTTTCATGATGCACTGCACGATCGAGCTTGGATTGCTCGGATGGAATGCAAGGAACTCGAAGACGCTCTGCGAGTCCGTCTTTTCGTAGTACTGCCGGAAACGCGCTTCTTCTCCCGCCATGGCGATCAGCGGATCCCAGCGCAGCCGGTAGGAATGCTGCGCCTGTTCGAGCAGCGTGTGGTAGGTCACGTCGAGGATGCGCGCCGTGTCTTCCGCGCGCTCGATGTAGCGCGCCATCCAGAACATCGAGTCCGCGATGCGCGAGAGCATCTCAGCATTCTCCCCGCAAGACCCAGGTGTCTTTGCTGCCGCCGCCTTGGGATGAATTTACCACCAGCGAGCCTCGCTGCAGCGCCACACGCGTGAGTCCTCCCGGAACCGTGGTCACTTTTTCGCCGTCGTACAGGCAGTAGGGGCGCAGATCCACGTGGCAGCCCCACATTTTTCCCGTTTTCGAATCGTAGGAAGGAACGCGCGAAAGCGGAATCACCGGCTGAGCAATATAGTTGCGCGGGTTGGCCTGTATGCGCTCGCGAAATTCTCCCAGCTTCTTGCCCTCCGCCGCCGGCCCGATCAACATCCCGTGCCCTCCCGATTCGCCGACGTTCTTTACGACCAGTTCGTCCAGATGTTCGCACACGTACTGCCGGTCGTCGTCCTTCGAGCAAAGATAAGTCTCCACAGACCGTAAAATTGGCTCTTCGCCCAAATAGTATCGGATGAATGTGGGAACGTAGGCGTAGATCGCCTTATCGTCTGCCACGCCGTTGCCGATCGCGTTTGCCAGCGCCACGTTTCCGGCACGGTATGCCGCCATCAGGCCCGGCACGCCCAGCAGAGAATCCGGCCGGAAGCAGAGCGAGTCCAGGAATTCGTCGTCCACGCGGCGGTAGATCACGTCCACGCGCTTCAGTCCGCGAATCGTCTTCATGTAGACAATTCCGCCGTCCACCACCAGGTCGCGCCCTTCCACCAGCTCGATGCCCATGTTTTGCGCCAGAAAGCTGTGCTCGAAATAGGCGCTGTTGTAAATCCCCGGCGTCAGCAGGACGATCTGTGCCTCGCTTCCACCGCGAGGCGAAAGGCTCTGCAAGATCTTCGAAAGCTCCGTCGGGTAATGGTCCACGGGCAACACTTCTTGCGCCTGGAACAGGTCGGGAAATGTGCGCGTCATCACCAAACGATTTTCGAGCACGTAGGAAATGCCACTCGGCGTCCGCACGTTGTCTTCCAGTACGCAGAATTCCCCGGTCTTGGAATCCCTCACCAGATCGATGCCGCAGATATGCGTGTAAATCCCACGCGGCACTTCCACTCCCAGCATCTCACGGTGAAAATGCTTGCACGAGTACACCAGCGAGCGCGGAATCTTCTTGTCCGTCAGGATCCGTTGCTTTCCATAGACATCCTGCAGAAACAGGTTCAGCGCCACCACTCGCTGCGCCAGCCCGCGGTCCACATGCTGCCACTCCGATTGCGGCAGGATGCGCGGAATTAAATCGAAGGGGAAAAGACGTTCGGTGCCGCGGCCGTCGCTATACACCGTGAACGTGATTCCTTGCAGAAGGAAGGAGAGGTCGGCCAGCTTGCGCTGCTCTTCGAATTGAGCGCCGGCCATTGTCGCGAGCTTTTGATAGAGCTTGAGATAATGTCGGCGCGGCTCCGCGGCTTGGACAAACATCTCGTCATAGAAATTGTCCGTGCCGTATCCCGTAAAGAGTCCTGGTTGCATTGCGCGCAGCGGCGCTGCCATTGCGGCAATCTAGCAGCGATTGGCGCATTCTCCGCCAGCAAAAAAAGTGATGCAACCTATAACTATTTTGGCGATTGGGTCTCTGCCGTTTACCTATTCGAAGCGAATCAGGACAATTTCAGGGGTCGTCCCAACGCGCATCGGAGGACCCCAGGTTCCGGCCCCGCACGACGTGAATACCTGCATTTCCCCAAACCTGCTCAGCCCGTATGTGTAGCCGCCAAACACGCGCCGCGTGAACCAAGTGAACGGAAACATCTGCCCCCCATGCGTGTGACCGGAAAGTTGCAGCGACACACCGTGATTTTCGGTAATCGCCATCCCGTGCGGCACGTGCAGCAGCATGACGCTCGCCCGTGAAGGATCGACGCCAGCCCTGTCGAGAATCCCCTGAAGCTGCTCCGCAGTCCTCGAATCGCTATAGTTCACGCCCAAAATCTGCAATCCGTCCACGTCGACGAGTTCGTTCTCGAGTGCACGAATGCCCGCCCCCTTCACCGCTTCAATGTACTTTCGCGGGTTCGTGAAGCCTTCATGATTTCCCGTCACGAAATACGTTCCGAACGGTGCGGAGAAAGCATTCCACGGTGCCACAAGCGCGCCTGCATCGGCCTTTCCGCCGTCGTAGAGGTCTCCAGCGATAAAGACAATATCCGGTTTTTGGTTCCGGATTAGTTTGATGACCCTCCGCAAAAATCCCGTCCCCCGCACGTGCCCGAGGTGGAGATCCGTCACCAGCGCTGCTGTGCGACCTCGCCACGCTTCCGGCAATCCCTGCAGCTTTACGCCGACGCGTCGCACCCTCACCCACCAGGCATTGGCGATGCCGAATACGCTCACCAATATCCCCGCCGCGAAAAGCCAGTCGCCGATTTCCGGCCGGTTTGGCTGCATTTTGAGCAGCAGCTCTGCGCCGTACACGATCCAGCAACCCGACGCCGCAAGTACCAGGTAATTCAGTGTGCCGATCCACGTGGCAGAGAGCGTGTAGAACCATCGCACAGGAGGGTTGTTAAATCGGAAGCTCAGCATCGATGCCGTGACAAACGTTATGGAGAGAACTCCAAGCGCGATTTGCAGCGCTCGCGCTTCCTGCAGTGTTCCCGGCATCGAGAAATACATCCAGGTCTCGTAAACTAGCCAGTGCCCAAAAAACAGCAACAGTTGAATGGTGACGACAAATCCCGCGATTCGTCTTCTCAACCCGTTTTCCCCTCGCTCGTCTGTTTCGAGTCGCTCGCTTTGGATTTCTGCTGCTGCAATCGCACATTTCCGCACGTCGCTGCCAAGCTCAGTCTATTCTATACGCACGACCGCGCCTCTCCATTTCAATCCATTCGTGTGGCTGAGCGTTAGTGCTTCTACTTTGACGCACCGCCGATCTCTCTCACAAACCTTGCCTCTTATGAGGGGGCAACTTTGGCGACTCGATGCCACAGTGCCAGACGAGACTGGGCCGCTCTGGCGGCGTAAGCTACAATATTTTGGAGGTTTGCGCCCGGAGGGGTGGGTGAGCGGTTGAAACCGGCGGTCTTGAAAACCGTTAGGCCCGAAAGGGTCTCGTGGGTTCGAATCCCACCCCCTCCGCCATTTTTTCGCCTTCGTCCCGCTCCTTTCCGCAATCAGTCCGTCCACTTCGCGTGCCCATTCTCATAGTCTTGATTGATTCGTATGCTCTTCGTAAGTTCTCCCCGGCAATTCTCAGCCCCGCGCTAGAATTTCTCAGGTGTTTCCTAGATGAAAATCTCCCGGCCTTCTTTTTCCATTTTGGCCGCCTGGGCTTTTTTTGTGGGCGGCTACGTCCTCGGATCGCTCCTGATCCCACAGGGACGTGCTCTCTCCGTATTCGCCGATGTCTTCCTCTGTTTCATTCCCCTTTTCGCGAATGCTTGTCTGCTTTGGAACGCGGCTTCTCCCTATCGTCGGCGCAACGCTTTCTGGATGCTGATGGCGCTCGGCTGCACATTGTGGCTCGCCGGCCAGCTGGTTTTCGTCTACGAAGATCTCCAGGCGCATTCCAATTTCAACGGCCCGTTCCCCGGAGACATCCTTTTTTTCCTCCACACAGTTCCATTTATGGCCGCTCTCGCTCTGCTCCCACACGCACGCAGAATGGCGGAAACTCTCCGCTATGGGTTTCTAGACCTTCTGTTGCTCGCAGTTATCTGGCTCTACATTTACATCTTTGTCGCTCTTCCTTGGAAGACGGTTTCACCGAACATGGCGCTCTTTCACACGCGCGACCTTGAAACCTATATGCTCGAAAATCTCGTTGTTGTGGCCGGCTTCGGGGTTTTGTTCTTTCGCACTCGCAACTCCTGGCGCGCAATCTATGGCAATTTCTTTGGCGCCTTTTCTCTTTACACGGCAGGCTACGTGCTTCTGGATCGGAACTTCCTCGCGGGCAAGTTCCATTCCGGCAGCATTTATGAAACTCCTCTCGCTGCCGCCTTCGTCTGGCTCGGAACCACAGGCATTATTGCTCGTCGTCTGCCGCTCGAGCCTGAGTCCTCCTCCGATCCCCATCGCCTCGACACACAATGGCCGGCGCGTCTGGCCATGCTTGGCGTTCTCGCGCTCCCCGTCATGGCCGCCTGGGCCGTTTTTGCCGGGAACGTCCCGCAATCCGTCCGCGAGTTCCGCCTGATCGTCACGCTCGTCGGGATTTTCGTCGGCACAGCTCTGGTGTTCCTGCGCCAGCACCTCGTCTACCAGGAGCGCACCGCCCTGGTGCAGGAGCTCTCCGACTCGCTTGAAAACGTTCGCCGCCTGCAAACGCACTTTGTCCAGTCCGAGAAACTTGCTTCACTCGGCCAGTTGGCCGCTGGCGCTGCTCATGAAATCAATAATCCCTTGACCGCGATTCTCGGCTACGCCGATGTTCTCATCCTTGAGCACGGCGAAAAGACGCGTCCCCATACGCTCGGCGAAAAAATCCGTGAACAGGCGCGCCGCACCAAGGAGCTCGTCAACAATCTCCTCAGCTTCGCGCGGCAGGTTCCGGCCGAAAAGCAATTGCTCGACCTGAACACCGTCCTCGCCGGAGCAATTCAGCTCCGCACACTCGATCTTCGCGACCGCAACATTCGCATCGAATTCGAGGGCCGCACCATTCTTCCTGCTGTTCGCGGCGACCCCAATCAGCTTCTGCAGGTTTTTTATCACTTGATCAGCAATGCCGTGGACGCGATGGAGACGATTGGCGGTGGTGTGCTCCTCATCCGCTCGCTCCGCGAACGCAATGCGGTCGTCATCGAGTTTTCGGATACTGGCCCCGGCATGAAAGAACCGGAAAAGGTTTTCGACCCCTTCTATACGACGAAAGCCGTCGGCAAAGGCACGGGTCTTGGTCTTAGCATCTGCTATGGTGTCATGCAGGAGCACGGTGGCCGCATATTGGGTTTCAATCGCCCCGAAGGAGGCTGCACATTTCGTCTGGAGCTTCCCGCCGTTCTTGCCGTTTTCCCCCAATCCGCGCCGCCTCCCACCTCCGTCTCTTCGCGATAGCTCCGTTCGATCTCCCCCGCCTCTCTTCGCCACATTTTCCGCGCTCCTTGTCGCTGTGCTAAAGTTCTCGCCTCGCTATGGACGCTCTCGCCATTTCCACGCGCGCCCTCACGCGCACGTTCGGGTCTCTTGTCGCTGTGCAGGATGTCAATCTCGACGTTTCCCCGGGGCAATTCTTTGGATTTCTAGGTCCCAACGGCGCCGGAAAATCCACCACTATCAAGATGCTCACCGGCCTGCTCGCTCCAACATCCGGATCGATCTCCATCCTCGGCATTGACCTCGCCGCCGGCCCGATCGAAATCAAGCGCCAGATCGGCGTCGTTCCCGAAGGCATGGCCTTGTTCGGGCGTCTTACGGGCGCGGAGTATCTGAACTTCGTCGGCCGCATGTACGGCCTCGATCGCTCGACCGCTGCCAGCCGGGCCGCCGAGCTTCTCGACTTCATGCAGCTTGCTGAACAGCCGAAAACTCTCGTCACGGACTATTCGCACGGCATGCAGAAAAAATTGGCTCTCGCCGCCGCCGTCATTCACGGTCCGCGCATCCTGTTTCTCGATGAGCCCTTCGAAGGTGTCGACGCCATCGCCTCTGGCACGCTCAAATCCATGCTCCAACGCATGATCTCCCGCGGCGCCACCATCTTTCTCACCTCGCATGTCCTCGAAATCGTCGAACGGCTCTGCAGTCACGTCGCCATCATCCATCGCGGGCGCCTCGTCGCCCAAGGCTCTCTCGAAGACCTCCGCGCTGGCGTCGCCGCGCAGTCCCATGCGGCTCTCGCGAATGCTGATGCTTCGCTCGCAACTGGCGAACAGCCCCTCACTCCCGGCGAAAAACTCACTCTCGAGCAGATTTTTCTCCGCATCGTTGGCGGCTCTCGCACCGTTGGCCAGGAACTCTCATGGCTCGGCTGACTTCCGCGCAGTTCCGCGGTCAACTCGCCGCTATCTCGCTCCTCCGTTGGCAGCTTTTCCTCAATTCCTTGCGGACTCTCGGCGGACGCCTCGAAATGGTCTCGCGCGTTTTCTCCTCTTTCGGCTTCGGGATCTTGGGACTTGGCGGAGCGCTTGGCGCCGGATTCGGCGCTTGGGCGCTTGTTTCGCGCGGCCACGTCGAAGAAATATCGTTTCTCCTCTGGCCGATTTTTTTGTTCTGGCAGATGTTTCCTGTGATGGCCAGCGCGTTCTCTGAAAACATCGACTTCTCGAATCTTCTCCGCTTTCCTCTCTCCTTCCGTTCCTATGCTTTGGTTCGCATCGTCTTCGGCGCGTCCGATTCCTCCACGCTCGTCGGCGCGGTGTGGCTTTCCGGCCTCCTCGTTGGCGTGGCCGTTGCTCGGGTGTCGCTTCTTCCTCTGGCCGCGCTCGCTTGTCTGCTGTTTGCTCTGTTCAATCTGTTTCTCTCCCGTGCCATTTTTTCCTGGTTTGAACGCTGGCTCGCCACGCGCCGCGCCCGCGAAGTCCTCGGCGTCGTGTTCTTGTTCTTTGTGATTGGCCTTCAATTTATCGGACCAGTGGCGCGCCATTTCTCCGGAGAACGCGTCGTCCAAGTTCGTCAGATTTTGCTGAGAGTCCTTCCTGTCGAGCGGCTGCTTCCTCCTGGGCTCGTCGCGGCTTCGCTGGCTCGCTCTGTGAACGGCCAGATTCTTCTTTCCATCGGTGTATTGCTGATCCTTGCTGCCTGGACGTTCACTGCCCTCTGGTTCTTGGTCGTCCGGCTCGCTGCCCAGTATTCCGGAGAAAACCTCAGCGAAGCTCCATCTCGTCCCATTGTCGCAGCCTCGCGCAAGGCTGAGATCGTCGCTCAATCAGGATGGAGCGTTCCTTTTCTACCCAGCCGCGTCGCCGCCATGCTCGAAAAGGAGTTTCACTATCTCGCGCGCAGCGGCCCCGTGCTGTTCACTCTCGTCATGCCCGTCGTTGTTCTCCTTATCTTCCGCTTCACGCCGTCGAGCTCCTCGCGCGATCAATCGTTTCTTGTCCGCGCGCCGGACCTTGCATTTCCCGTCGGCACTGCCTACGCCGTCCTCATTCTCACTAATATCCTTTACAACGCATTCGGCGCCGATGGCAGCGGCATTCAGCTCTTTTTTCTTCTTCCCGTTCGTTTCCGCGACATTCTTGTCGCCAAAAATATTGCCTACGGCTTTGTCCTCGCACTTGAGACCCTCTTCGTTTGGATCGGCACCGCCTTGATCTTTCGCCCTCCCGCCCCCGCTGTCACGCTCGCCACTCTCGCGGGCGCTCTCTTCGCTTATCTGGTCAATACGGCGGCGGGAAATCTGATGTCGCTCGTTTCTCCGAAAAAATTCGATACCGCAGTTTTGGGCCGTCAGCGCCTTCCCACCTCTACCGTCTTGGCCAGCCTCGCCATACAGGCCGCAGTGGTCGGTCTCGCCGCGCTCACTTTCTTCCTTTCCCTGCGCTGGGCCAATTTGTGGACGGCCGCCCTTTTCCTGCTTGCGCTCGCCGTTCTTTCTTTCATCGGCTATCTCTATTCGCTTCGCGCCGTCGACCGCATCGCCTTCTCGCGCCGCGAATCGCTTCTCACCGCGCTCACCCGCGCCTAGAGGAGAAGGGAAGCGCTCGTTGGCTCATGCCTGTCCCGCCGCGCCGGTGTTGCTCTTTTCTCGTGAACTGCCTGATTCAATTTGCCCGCTGCCGTGGCATGCGATAGATTCTCCGCATGCTACGCCGCTCTGCGATTGCCGTTTTCCTGCTTGCTGCGTCTTGCGTCTTTTTTCTTTCTTCCGCTCCGGCACAAACCGCCCCATCGCGCGCCCTCAACCCGCAGCCGCTACGCCAGGCGCTCGTCTCGCTTAATACGGCAATTGCCGTGCCTGGATACGAATCCGAGCTTTCTTCCTCGCTCGCTGACGCTTTCCAGTCCTTCCATCCCGTCACGGATAATCTTGGCGACGTCATCATCACCTTCGGCAGCGGTTCGCCTCGCCGCCTGATCGTCGCTCCGCTCGACGAGCCCGGCTTCGTCGTCAGCGGCATTACGCCCGATGGTTATCTCCGCGTCCAGCGCCTGCCGCAATTTGGTCTCCCGCCGGTTTTCAATCAGCTTTACGCCGCACAGCCCGTTGAAGTGCGCATTGCCTCCGGCAAATGGATCAACGGAGTCGTCGCCGGCCTCTCCGTTCACCTTCAGCCTGGCCGTTCGAACGCCCCCAAATCGAGCGACCTCGACAACATGTACGTCGATATTGGCGCTTCGTCGGCAGAAGAAGTTCGCAGGGCCGGCGTGGATATCCTCTCTCCGGTCGCGCTCGATTGTACGACGATGGATTTGAGTTCGCAGTTCGTAGCTGGTCCCGCCGTGGGCGATCGCTTTGGAGCCATCGCTCTTGCGCAAGCCATCTCGCAAATCGATCCCGCCAAAGTGAAGGGAACTCTCGCATTCGCCTTTGTCGTCCAGCAGCACACCGGCGCTCGGGGCCTGCAACGTATCCTCACAACGATTCCGGCCGACGAATTGATCTATGTAGGTGCGTTGTCTCCTGGCGCTCCCGTCGTGGGCGTGGAAAACATGCGCCGCGCTCCGCGCCGCGAACCTGGCAGCGGCGTTCTCCTTGGTCTTGAAGGCACGAATGGCGTTCTCTCCGGTCTTCCTGCAGATTTGTACCAGCTGGCATCCAACTCCAACATTCCCATTTCGACCGACTATTCCTCCGAGCTCCTCCCGCGCAGCTATTTGCCTCTACCCGCTTTTCCGGACCGTTGGGCTCACCTCGGCATCGCTGTTGCATGGCCGGATACCCCGGTACAAGAAATTGCCACGTCCGACCTCGCTCAACTCGTCTCCTTGCTCATCAACTACGCCAACGGATCAAAGCCCGCGGCTCCAAAAGCCTCCACTGTGCCTGCTTCCGCCTCGCCTCCTACTCCCTCTTCGGCAAAGCCGCTACCCGTCTCCGAAATTCTCCACATCCTCACGCAAACCTACGGAGTTAGTGGTAAGGAAGGCCCCGTCCGGGAACAGGTCGAGCGCCTCCTGCCTTCTTGGGCCAGTCCCGATACCGACGATGCCGGCAATCTGATCCTGCAGGTCGGCACGGCACCCGCCGGCACTAAATCGCCGCGCATTCTCGTCGTTGCTCATCTCGACGAAATCGGCTTTACCGTCAAATCCATTTCGAAGGATGGCCGCCTCGAAGTCGCTTCCGATGAAGGCGAAGATCTCAGCTTCTATCTCGGCCATCCTGCTCTCGTGCATTCCGCCAACGGCGACCACTCCGCCATCATGGAACTTCCCCCCAATTGGGAGCGCCCCGACTTCGCTTGGCCCGAAAACGATGCCTCCGCTGCCTTTCGCGTTGACGTCGGCGCGCGCTCTCCCGCGGAGGCCGCCAGACTCGGCATCCAGCCCGGCGACACGGTCACGATTCCCAAGCTCTACCGCCCGCTGCTAGGCGCGCGCGCCAACGCGCGCAGCTTCGATGATCGCGTCGGCGACGCCGCTCTCATCTCCGCCGTCTGGTCGCTTGGCGGCCCGCTCCAGGACCGCGATGTCACTTTCGTCTGGTCGACGGGCGAAGAACTCGGTCTTGTGGGAGCGTCTAAATTGGCCAAACGACTTGCTGCCGAAGGCCGCGCGCCAGATTACGTTTTCGCGGTCGACACCTTCGTCAGTTCGGATTCGCCGCTCGAATCGAAGCGCTTTGCCGACGCTGATCTCGGCCGCGGCTTTGTCGTTCGCGCCGTCGACAATTCCAATATCGTCTCCTCCGCGTTGGTCGGGAAAGTCGTCAAGCTTGCTCGCACCGAACACATTCCCGTTCAGTACGGTGTCACGGGCGGCGGCAACGACGGCGCTGCGTTTGTCCGCTACGGGTCAGTCGATATCGCTCTCGGCTGGCCGCTCCGATATTCGCACTCTCCCGCAGAGGTCATCGACGTCCGCGACGCCGACGCCCTCGCCCACATCATCTCGGTCATTGCTCGGTCCTGGTAGCTTGTCTGTCTCGCTCGGTTGCAATGGGCGTGATTCTTTCATTTCCCTTTTTCGCCTCTGTGTCTCCGTGCCTCTGTGGCCAATCGCTCCCGCCCATCCGCGAAAGCCTGTAGAATGTCTCCGCCATGCCGGTAAAAACCATCATCGAGCCCTTCCGCATCAAATCCGTCGAGCCCATTCGCCAGACCACCCGCGCCCAGCGCGAAAAGCTTCTCGAAGCCGCCGGCTACAATCTCTTCCTCATCTCCTCCGACGACATTCTTATCGACCTCCTCACCGACTCCGGCACCGGCGCCATGTCTTCCGAGCAGTGGGCCGCCGTCATGCGCGGCGACGAATCCTACGCCGGCTCGCCCAGCTTCCACCGCTTCAAGGACTCCGTGCAGTCCATCATGGGCTTCCGCCACGTGATTCCCACCCATCAGGGCCGCGCCGCCGAACGCATTCTCTTCGGCGTTATGTGCAAGCGCGGTGACGTCGTTCCCAACAACACTCATTTCGACACCACGCGCGCCAATTGCGAATTCGCCGGTGCCGAAGCCCTCGACCTTCCCATCCCCGAAGCCCTCCAGCCCGCGCTGCAGCATCCCTTCAAAGGCAACATGGACACGGCTCGCCTCGAGCAGACCATCGCCCGTGTTGGTGCCTCCCGCGTGCCTCTCGTCATGCTCACCATCACGAATAATTCCGGCGGCGGCCAGCCCGTTTCGCTCGCCAATATCCGCGCCGTAAAGCAAATTTGCTCTCGCCACAAAATTCCGCTCTATATCGACGCCTGCCGCTTCGCCGAAAACGCCTATTTCATCAAGATCCGCGAAGCTGGCTATGAGCGCAAATCCCCGCTCGAAATCGCCCGCGAAATTTTTTCGATTGCCGACGGCTGCACCATGTCCGCCAAAAAAGACGGCATGGCCAATATCGGCGGCTTCCTCTGCTCCAATGACGACGCAGTCGCTCAAGCCGAAAAAGATTTGCTGATTCTCACAGAAGGTTTTCCCACCTATGGAGGTCTTGCCGGCCGCGATCTCGACGCCATCGCCGTCGGCCTGAACGAAGCTCTCGAAGAAGACTACTTGCGTTATCGCATCGCCTCCACCGCCTATCTCGGCAATCACATCGCCGCTGCCGGTGTGCCCATCGTCCAGCCGCCCGGCGGCCACGCCATCTACATTGACGCCCGCGCGTTTCTCCCGCACATCCCGCCGTCGCAATTCCCCGGCGTCGCTCTCGCCGCCGAGCTGTATCTTGAGGGCGGCATCCGCTCGGTCGAAATCGGCACGTTGATGTTTGGCAAGACGGGCGCGGACGGCGCCGAGCAGCCCGGCGCCATGGACCTTCTTCGCCTCGCCATTCCCCGTCGCGTCTACACGCAGTCGCACGTCGACTACGTCGTCGAAGTCATTCTCGAAGTCTGGCGCCGCCGCGAAAAAATCCGCGGTCTCGCTCTCACGTATCAAGCCCCGGTCCTCCGCCACTTCACCGCCCGCTTCCGACCTCTCTGACTCAAAATTTATTAATTGCCATGTCGAGCCCGCGGTTTGGCTGCCGTAGGCAGGCTCCTGCCTGCGGGTCGGCAGATTGAATGACTCCTCAAACCGCGCTCGCGGATGTACAATCCCGCCAGTACTCGCGAGGCTGCTATAGACACGGGTTTTGAATTCCTTTGGCTGATGTTGGGCGCTTGCGTCGTCATCGCATTTGTTTTCTTCATCCTCGCCCGCCATTGGCAACAGCTCCTCCAACGCCAGACTCTCGCCATCCGCCAGCTTTCTCGCCGCGTCCAGGACCTTGAAGCCCTTGGTGATCCCGCCTTCCGCCGCCGCTTGGAAGCTTCCGCGCCTGTCCCTCTCGAGCAGCTTTTGACTCTCACGTTTCGTTTCAGCGATGTGTTTTGGAAGGAAACTCTAGGTCTGCGCGAGGAAGACGAACGCTTCGTCCACGATTTCGGCAGCTTCGTGGGCTCCGTCAAGCTCGAACGCTGGCGCAGCCATACCGTTATCAACATTAACGAGGTTCTCCCTGCCAGCCAGTCCGCTCGTTGGCAAACGCGAACCGTTCACTTCTTTTCAAGCCCCTCCGCCAGTGACGAAGGCGTAAAACTCTGGGAGCTCTTTCTCGGCCCTCCTGGCTCTCTCGCACGGCGCGCCGACCTCCTCGAACTTCAAATCGTCACGCGCGATCGTTTCGATTGCATCGTGCTCTCTCTCCAAAATTCGCGCTCCGATTCTTCGGAATTTTGCTCCCCGGAAGAGCCGCTTTTCGCCATCCCTCTCGACCGCGCCCTGCTCAGTCCATTCCGGAGCCCCGAACCCGCATCCAGCGATGCAAATGGCGTTGGCGACACCACCCCCGCCTCCGAATGTTCCTGGAAAGGTTTTTATTCGTTTCAGGACGAAATGCTCGGCTTCGAATGGCAGCTCTGGATGCAGGACCTCACGCAGAAAGCCGAATGGGAGCGCTGGAAAATTCTCGACGCCGCCCGCGCTTCCTGAAAGGGCTGCTTTCTAGGGGGTCGGAGCTTCAGCTCCGACATAAAAATCCGGTCGGGCAGCGAGCACCTTTTGCGCCGCACTTTGGTGCATGCAGTAGCCTTTGCAGCGTTCCGTTCACGACGCAACCAGCGACCCTAAAACCCCGCCGGCCTCTCCTCCGCCACGCCAAGCGCCTTTTCCATCGCCAGCCCCGCCTGTCCCACCGTCCCTTCCTCGAACAATCTTCCAATCAGCGTCACGCCGTGCGGCACTCTCCTCGCCGGATTAAATTTCGGCAGCGGCATCGCCGGATTCGGCGCCCAATCGCTCCTCGCTTCTGCCACCTCCACAAATCCTGCGCGCAGCGTCAGCGAAGGATGCCCCGTGTTATTCGTAATCGTCAGCATTTCATCCCGCAGCGAGGGCACCAGCAACAAATCCACATCCGCGAACACCCGCGCCATCTCTTTCGCCACTTTTCGCCGCATCCGGTCCGTCTGCACCATGTCCACCGCCGAAAGAAACCGCGACTGGCGGAACAAATTCGGCCACGCGTCGTAAGTCTGCATTTTCAGTTCGCTCAGTTCGCCGTCGAGCGTCAGTTTCTCAAACGACGCCGCCGACTCCGCAAACAAAATCACGTCCAGCGAATCGTACGGCCAGTTCGGAATCGAAACCTCCACCGGAACCATTCCCAGCTTCTTCACAGTTTCGAGCGCCGCCCGATCCACGTCCGTCGCGGGATTTTCCTTCATCCATTCCGGAAAATATCCCACGCGCAAGCCCTTCACCGTTGCATTCACATCGAAATCCAGGTAGCTCGCCACGCTGTTCACATCTCCCGGATCGGGCCCCGAGATCGCTTCCAGCACCAGCAGCGTATCCTCCACGCTTCTCGCCATCGGCCCCAATTTATCCAGCGACCAGCACAGCGTCATCGCTCCGGTCCGCGCCACTCGCCCGTACGTCGGCCTCAGCCCCGTCACGCCGCAGCGCATCGAAGGCGACACGATGCTCCCGCCCGTCTCGCTGCCGATTGCAAACCCCACCAGCCCCGCTCCCGTTGCCGCTCCCGGCCCGGCGCTCGATCCCGATGACCCTTCCTCCAGCAACCACGGGTTCATCGTCTGCCCGCCGAACCAGATATCGTTCAGCGCCAGTGCGCCCATGCTCAGTTTTGCCACCAGCACCGCTCCCGCGTTGTTCAGTCGCTCCACTACCGCTGCATTTCTCTGCGGCACTCGATTCCGATAGGGCTCCGCCCCGTATGTCGTCGGAATTCCCTCTGTATCCAGCAAATCCTTCGCGCCCCACGGAATTCCATGCAGCGGCCCGCGATATTTCCCCGCCGCGATCTCCGCGTCCGCTCGCTTCGCCTGTTCCAGCGCGTGTTCCCGCGTCAGCGTAATCACGCACCGCAGCTTCGGGCTGAATTTCTCCAGCCGCTCCAGATAAATCTTCGTCAGCCGCTCCGAAGTGATCTGCCGCTTCTCGACCCATCGCGATAGCTGCGTCACCGTTGCGAACGCAATGTCCTCGTCCTTGCTCGGCAACGGCCCCGGATCGTTCGCCGTTCGCACAAACCGGTTCTTCGACGGTCCTGCCTTTTCTCCCGGCAGCACCGGATTCCACAGCGAATATGGTGCGTCTTCAGCGTCCAGCTCCAGCTTTCGCGGGCCTGTCCTCCGCTCGTACAGCGGCGCGATATTCCCGCGCCAGCTGTCCGCCGCCTGCTTCTTCTCCGCCTCCGTCAGTTCCACCTGTTCGAGTTTTTCCGCCTCCGTGAACGTCTCCACGGTGACCACAGGCCCGGCCGCGGCCGCGGTTCCAAAGGCCGGCGGCTCTCCCGCCGGCGGAGCCGTCGTGCTCTGCTGGTTTTGCGCGTGCGCGGCTTTCGTCGCCGCCGTTGTCGCCAGCACCCCCAGCGCCGCCTTGGTCAGAAATTCCCTTCGCGAATCGCCCATGTCGCCTCCGGATGTTTCTCCGGCCCGCATTCTATCCATCCCCGCTCAAATTTGCCGCGAAATTGTCGCGAAGGAATTTTCTCGCGCACCCGCCACCCGAGCCTCGAGGCCCGCCCAGGGCAGGCCGATTTTGTTCACAGATTATCTTGCTCCATTGACATCCTCTGCTTTCCCACGCTACATGCTGGTTTTTTCCACAGTTCTCAGCGCCGAGAGCGCGAAACTCAGCTAGCCCAGGCCGAAAGGCCTTGGAGTACAGTGAGGTTGAGTGAGAGCGCCGTAGGCGCGACACGCCGGATGTTTCTTGCAGGCCTTCAACTGAGGCTGATTATCTCTTGCCGCTTCCAAAGATCATGCCCGACTCACGCTCTCGGCGGCATCAGCGTCGACCGGTTCCACAATCCGCGCAGCCCCAGCAAAATCAATCGAGGCTGCTGCAAACATACGCGCCACAATATCTTCCACGCCTCATCCCGCGAAAATCGCGCCAGCGATTCCCGCGCCGGATCGTTCAGCAAATCCACCAGCAGGCTGTAATCCTTCTGCTCGAAGTCGTGCAATGTTTTTCGCAGCAGCAGGTGCACGTCCAGCTCGCGCTTCAGCGCTTGCAATTCCTGGCTTGCGCCTCCGTTCAGGATCGCCTGCGCCACCCCCAGCGCCCCCCGCAGTCCCGTGACGATCCCTCCCACCGTCGACACCTTCACCTGTCCCGCCGCATCCCCCGCCAGATACACCGACCCATTCCCCACGCGCCGGTGTACGGGAGTCCATTTCGTATAAACCGGAATTCGTGCTCCCTGAAATTCCAGCGGCTCGAAGTTCTTCTTCTCCATGAATCGTTCAAGAGCCCGCCGCGTCTCTGCTCCTGTCTCGCCGATAATCCCCAGCGCCCCGTGCGTCTCCGACTCTGGCACAAGCCAGATGAAATACGGCGTGTCCTGTGGAATAAACCACACGCGCGACGTGTCCGCCGCCATCCCCTTCGGCAGCTGCACAATCGCCTGCATCAGCGGAACGGTCGGCACCGGCTCCCATCCGGCCGCCCTTGCCACGCGGCTCCGCGCTCCATCCGCTCCAACAATCGTCGGCGTGTGAATCTCCTCACGCACTCCATCCGCGGTCCGTTCCACTTCCAGGATCAAGCCGCGCCCGTTCGGGTGCAGTGCGTGGAATCGCCTTCCTAGCTCCACGGACGCTCCCGCCTGCCGCGCCTCGTCCGCCAGCCTTTGAATCAACGTCCGCCGCTCGATGATCAGGTCCGGATTTTTCAGAGGCACGGTCGCCATCCGCCCGTCCGTAAACAGCTCGAACCGACGGATGCGGTTCAATATCGCGCCTTCGCTGGTCGTTCCCAGCAAATCGCGCATGCGGTGCGTCACGATCAACGTCCGCTCCATCGGCTCGAGCCTTTCGATCCGCTCGAACACGCGCACGTTCATGCCTTGCCGCGCCAGCAGCGACGCGGCATACAGTCCCGCCGCTGAACCGCCCACAATCGCCACGTTTGGAGAAGGATTTTGCAGGGAAATGGAGGTAGAGAAATTCTTCAGGCCGTTCTTTTCCACCAGTATATTCTTCCGCCGTCGCTTGTTTCGTATTTCCGGCTTGAACGTTGTCCGCTTCTCGTTGCGAAGCGTCGCAGGGCTTCGAGAGCGCCCGCGCCAGTCGGCTGTGTCTGCCGGTCTTTCGCGGTGCAACCCTACGCTCGGGGCACCGAGTATACCTTAGCGTGCAGAAAGTCCCAAGATTTCGCTGCAAAATCTATCGCACAATCCCAAATTGGAACGCCACCCTCCCTCCACGCTTCCCCCTTCTCTCACGCACTTTTTCCCGCTCGCCTCTCACGTTTTTTCGCCTGTCCCTTCAGACAGGAAAACGTTCTAGCCCGAAAACTGTCCCCTCGTTCTATTTCCTCCCGCGTTTTGCCGATATAGCTTTCATGTCAACGGTTCGGCGGGTGCCGCCGGATCGGGAAGGAGCCTATGTCCCACTGGATTGGAACCACGTCTCCCACCGATGCGGGGATGAACGATTTCAAGGAATGTCTGAAAAATCTTCGCGACGGCCAGTCAACCGAAGCTCTTGTCCACGCGCGCCGCGCTTTGGGCGCCGCACCCAAGAATCCCTTCTACTTGTCCTATACGGGCCTGCTCGCCGCCTTGGCGGAGCGCCGCTTCGGCGACGCCGAGTCCCTGTGCCAGGAAGCTCTCGGCATGAAGGTCAACCACGCCCAGCTCTATTTGAATCTTGCCGAGGTCTATCGCCAGGCCGGCCGTCAGGGCGAAGCCATCATGGTCCTGGAAAAGGGTCTCATCTCCGCTGGCCGCGATTTCCGCATCCGCCGGGCGCTTGAAAAGATTGGCATGCGCCGCCCGCCGGTGCTCACGTTCCTTCATCGCAGCCATCCGGTGAATCGCACGCTCGGCCGCTGGCGCCACCGCTTCGCTGGTCCGTACAAAGCGGCCTGAAGATTCTGTGGCGGCGCGGCCGCCTTCTCTCCCGCTCGCGCCGCTTTCGATTTTCCCCCCAAGCGCCCGGGGTGGACACCCTGGCGAGGGTTCCATCCCGGGCGCGCCCCCTTTCACCTTGAAAGCAGCCGCGCTCGTCCGTAGGGGCACGGCATGCCGTGCCCGTGCCGCACCGCCTTCCCACGCGAAATGCAGCTTTCCCAGTCTATGCAGCGAACTACTCCCGGTTCATGTCAGCACTTTTTCTTTTCCCCAATGCGATCTGCCCCGGCCGCAGTATGATGTCCTCACCCCGGCTCTTCACCGCAGCTCTCGGGAGGATCCCATGGCGAAATACGGCAAATCCGCCGGCAAGAGCGTCGCGCGCTCTCTCCGCAAGGAAAAGGCGGGAACTCTTCGTTCTGGCAAAGGTGGAAAGGGCGGCAAGGTAACCAGCCGCAAGCAAGCCATCGCCATCGGTCTGTCCGAAGCCCGCAAACGCGGCGCCAAAGTCCCCCGCAAGAAATAGCCATTCGAGTCCGCTTCGCCGCCTTACTTGTGCCGTCGAGGGAGATCCCTTGGATCTCTTCTAATCCCGCCTTGCTTCTCCACTTCCTTGTCTTTCGGCCTCCAAGAAACAAGTCCACATCCACGGTCGTTTGACCCGAATGGTAAAATGCAACTTAGGACCATGAATCGCCATGCCGCCATCTTCGCCATTCTCGCAAGCCACCGGCCCTCCGCCCTTCGTTCGCGGTTCCGGCACCGGTAACATTTTTTCGCCTCTCTTCGCCTCATTAAGCTGCCTTCCCGCCCCCCATTTTTCCTTTTCGGTTCGCAACACACATGAAAACCGAAATCGTCGTAACTCATTGAAAACACTCATCCGAGTCTCTTCCGGTTCGCAACACTTTCGGGGTTTGCCACCTTGGCCGCTGGCGGCGTTTTGGCAGCCTTCAGCCTTGTCCGAGGGGGAGGAAATACTGTGTGCCCTTCACTGGCTGTCGCAGCCGATTCAGCAGCTCTTGCAGGTCTTCATTTCGTTCGACGAAATCGATTTCCGAGGTATCCACCACGAGCAGGTTCGACGCGGAGTAGCGGAAGAAAAAATGTTCATACGCGCGTGCCACGGCTTCCAGATATTCCTCCGAGACGCGCATTTCCGATGGGGCGCCTTTTTTCGACACGCGCTTCCGCAGCACCTCTGGTTTTGCCTGCAGATAAATCACCAGGTCGGGCGTCGGGACCGTCGGCGCGAGCATGTCGAAAAAATTCTCATACAGTTTCAGCTCTTCGTCGCCGAGGTTTATGTACGCGAAGATCTTGTCTTTTTCGAAAAGGAAATCGCTCACGATGGGCGCTTGCGATTCCTCCGGCTGCGCTTCTGCCAGCCGCCGGTGCCGCTCGTAGAGAAAATACATCTGTGCGCGAAATGCAGATCCAGGCTTCTCGTCGTAAAAATCCGCCAGAAACGGATTGTCGTCGCAGTCGTAAATCCGCCGCGCGTGCATCCGCTCTGCCAGGACTCTCGCCAGCGTCGATTTGCCCACGCGAATCGGGCCTTCCACCACGATGTGGCGCGGCGTTTTGAATTTCGGGGGATTCACGGCGCGGAATTATATCAGACGAAGTTTGATTTCCCGCGTGGGCCGCGGGCGCAGGTTCGCGGGTCAGGGCACAACGACGGCGGCACCGTCGATGGCGTCCGCTTCGATGGCGGCGAGCGCATCATTGGCGCGTGCGAGGGGAAATACAGTCGCCTTCGGTTCGATATGAATGTCGCTCGCCAGTTGCAGGAAATCCCGCGCGTCCGCGCGCGTCATGTTGGCAACGCTTCGCAGTTGCCGCTCGCCCCACAGCAGTTTGTCGTAATCGAATTCCGGCATCCGGTCGAGGTGAATCGCGTTGATCGCCGCCACGCCGCCTTTTCGCAGGCTTGCCAGCGCCGAAACCACCACGTTGCCGCTCGGCGCAAACGTGACGGCGCGATCCAATTCCGCCGGCGGCTTATCTTTGTCGCTTCCCACCCATGTCGCGCCAAGGGACCTTGCCAGCTGCTGATGCGAAGCCCCGCGCGTCGAAACGTACACCTCGCAGTTCCACGCTTGCAGCACGGCGATAATCACACTCGCCGAAGCGCCGAATCCGAAAAGCCCTACCTTTTCTCCTCGCTCCACACCGGCAACTCGCAAGCTTCGAAACCCGATGATTCCCGCGCACAGGAGCGGCGCGGCATGAAGATCGTCGAGCCCTGCGGGCAACGGATGCACAAAATCGCCCCGCGCGACTGCAAATTCCGCATAGCCTCCATTCACGGTGTAGCCTGTAAACGTGGGCGCGTCGCAAAGATTTTCCACTCCGCGCCGGCAGTATGGGCAGCTTCCGTCCACGCCGCCCATCCACGACACGCCCACGCGCAATCCGTTGGGCAAATCTCCCGCTCCGCCTTCCACAATTTCGCCAACGATTTGGTGCCCCGGAATCAGCCAGTCGCGCAGCGGAGGTAAATCTCCTTCGACTATGTGAAGGTCTGTGCGGCACACGCCGCACGCGCGCACACGCAGCAGGACCTGTCCCGTCATTGGCCGCGGCTTGTCAATCTCTTCGAACTGGAGAAAAGGAGGACCTTTGACACCGGGCTTGAAAATTGCGGCCTTCATCTCGGTTTTTCCTCCGTGCCGGTGCCGAGGCGCCACGGACGAAGCCCTATTAGCGCCAATGGGAGGGATTCTGCGTTACTTTCCTGCCGCGGCTACGCGCTCGCGGAAAAATTCGCAGGTTCGTTTCAGGCCGTCTTCCAGCGTTACCACCGGCTCCCATCCGAGCACGCGACGGGCCTTCGTGATATCGGGGCAACGCTGTTTCGGATCATCTTGGGGCAACGCATGGTATTCGATTGCAACGCTCGCTCCCACCAACTCCCGCACTCGTTCGGCGAATTCCTGAATGGTGATTTCCTGCGGGTTGCCGATGTTCACCGGCTCGCGCTCGTTCGATTCCAGCAAACGATAGATTCCCTCGATCAAATCGGAAACGTAGCAGAAACTTCGCGTTTGGCTCCCGTCGCCATAGACCGTGATCGATTCTCCCGCGAGCGCTTGGTAGAGAAAATTCGGCAGCGCGCGGCCATCATTCAGCCGCATCCGCGGGCCGTACGTGTTGAAGATGCGTACGATCCGCGTATCGGCTCCCCGCGCGCGGTGATACGCCATCGTGAGCGCCTCGGAAAATCGCTTCGACTCGTCGTATACGCTCCTCGGGCCTATCGGGTTTACGTGCCCCCAATAGCTTTCCGGCTGCGGGCTCACCTCGGGATCGCCGTAACATTCCGAGGTCGATGCGAGAAGGAACTTCGCCCTTTTCTGAACTGCCAGGTCGAGCGCGTTGTGCGTTCCCGCAGAACTCACCATCATCGTTTCAATCGGAAGCCGCAGATAATCCGGCGGGCTCGCAGGAGAGGCAAAATGCAGTACAGCGTCTACGGTGCCGTCGATTTCGACCGATGTGGATACGTCCCGCCGCAAAAACCGGAAGCGCGGATTTCCTTTGAGGTGCGCGACGTTGGTCTCGTCTCCGGTCGCGAGATTGTCCATGCACACCACGTCCCATCCGTTTTCGATCAGCTTGTCGCACAGATGGGAACCGAGAAAACCCGAACCTCCTGTTATCGCAGCTCGCAAGTAAACATTCCTCGTATTTTCACGGCCGAATCGCACCAATTTGACGTGGCTTGCATTATCCCTGAATTCGTCTTCAATCCGTGCGCACTTTTAGCGATTGGTCCCCGCCTGCGGTTTCGGCGGATAGCCGGTTGTGTGGTCCACTACGATGAGCCATCCTTCCGGAAATTTTCGGAATTGCAGTGTGAAGGCTCCCTCCGTTACGCCGTTTACGCGCCGCAAGCGGTATTCGCCGATCACATATGCCGCTTCCTGGCACTCCACGTGGACTTCGAGGCTGGTGAACGAAAGCAGTCCCATCGCGCCGGGATTGCGGAAGAGCTGCTTGTATCGCTGGAGGGCGGGCTTCCATCCGTGCAGCACGCCTCCCGCGCCGACGAAGGTGAGATCGTCCGAATTCCAGTATCCGTTCATATAGCCCGGAATGTCGCCGCGATTCCATGCAGTCAACTGCGCGCCGAGAACCTCGCGGATTTGCAATTCCGCATCGGCCGTGGCTTTTCGGTCGGAGTGTGCCGCCACACTCGACGCAACTGCTGCCACGAGTGCCAGGCCAGCTATGATTGCCACCAGCTGTGTTTGCCGCTTCATCCGCATGACAAGACTCTCCTTGATTTGGGCCTTTCGCAAAAAATCCGCTCGGCCAGTTCTCCGGACGAGCCGGAAGCACCAGCCATCTGCAAGTCGCAGTATTGAGCAGCCTTCCATTCTCCTTCGAGAGCAGCTCGTTCGTCGCCCACAAAAGTTTGTCCTGAACGGTACCTCCGTCCTATTGTGGCAGGCGGCTTGCCCCGGCAATATAGCCTCAGGAAACGGAAATGTTTATCTCGGCATTCATCTTCGTGATCTCGGCCGTAGCGGTGATCCAGTTCCTGGTCCAGAGCTGGCGGTCGGGTCTGCTTCGCGTGGCTAGCACCGAGCATGTGGTTCACGCGGATGACCCTGCCGCCCGGGTGTATCGCAAGATACTGGATACAAAGGACTTTGCCGAGGTTATCAGCTACCAGAAGGTCTGCCAGGATTTGAGCGGCGACAACAAAGGCACCCTTCGACCCGTTGTTGCTTACTACGATCTGCTTCGCGGGGTTCGTGCTTTGGGCGATGCGGCTGGGTTCGCGGCCGCGGCCGAATGGGCCAAGCAGGAAATGGCTATGCTGACAAGCTATGCGGCCAGCGTTGTTGTCGAGAGGCTGGAGCGCAATCAGGCTCTAGCTGCCGAAGTTCGCTCCTATTAAAATTCGCTTATTTTCCCCACCTCTCCCAGTCTCTTCCTGACTCCGGCATCCGAGTGTTGATTCTTCGGTCCTTCCTCCGAAAGCCGCCGCTTGTCCCCCATCGCCCGTTGCTATCATCGCAAATAGGTGGGGCTTGGGTCGAATCCATGAACATTTGTGCCTGCGCATGGCCCCCGAGGGTTCCTCAAGGAGCTGCAAGATGAGAAAGCATCTCGGGCCTTTCCTGGGAGTAGCGAGCGCGGTCGCATGCATTATTGTCCTTGCCAGTTGCGCCGCTCAGCCCACGCCATACATCTATGTGAGCCTCAAGCCCTCGACGGCGCAGACGCTCGAGGCCGGACAGACCCTCAATATCTCCGCCTCCGTTCCCAATGATTTGACCAACGCCGGAGTGAGTTGGTCCCTCAATCCTGCCACTGGCGCTGGAACCCTGGCCAACACCACTACAACAGGCGCCACGTACAACGCGCCGGCGTCCGTGACAGCTTCTACCAACGTGACGGTGATTGCTTCGGCCAACGTGAAGCCTGCTTCCGTCAACCAGCTCGCGATTACGGTTGTTCCCGGCCCCTCGTTCACCAATCCCATGTTGCCCAACGGGTACGTCGGAACCGCATATTCGCAGACGATCATGGTGACTGGCGGCGTTGCGCCGTACACTTGGACAGTCGCGAGCGGCTCGCTGCCGAACGGTCTTGCGCTGAGTAACGCGAACACAGCGACGGTGACGATTGGCGGAACACCCACGACGATCGGCACATTTAACTTTACGATCAAAGTGACCGACAGCGCGGGCGGCTCCTTCACTTCTAACGCCCTGTCGATCCAGATTCAGGCTTCCAACGCGCTCCGCATTACGACCACCTCTCCTCTGCCGAGCGGTACGGTCGGAACCGCCTACAATTTCACGTTTGCCGCCGCGGGAGGCACAACTCCGTATACTTGGGCGCTTGCCAACGGCTCGACACTTCCTTCTCCACTCACGCTCAGTTCCGCTGGAGTGATATCGGGAACGCCAACAGCGGCGTCCACCACGACATTCGAGGTGTCGGTCACGGACAGCGAGACCCCGCCTGTCACTGTGATGGGCAGCTTCGCGCTGACGATCAATCCGCAAGGTACCGGGAACCTTACTGGCGGATACGCTTTTGTGTTCCATGGCACCAACAAAATAACGATCTCGGGGATATCTGTCCCTCAGACTGTCGTCGAGGCTGGAATGTTTTCCGTAGGTACGAATGGAACAACAGTCTCCGGCGTATTGGATTTCAATACGACCGGGGGAAACAATTTCATCCAGCAATCCTTTACAGGAAGTCTTTCAACCGGATCCAACAACCGCTCGACGGTGACCTTCAACGGGCTTTCGCAGGGCTCGCAGACGTTTTCGATGTCGTTCGATTCGACCGGCAGCCACGGACGCCTGGTCGAACTCGACAGTTCCGGAATTACTGGATCCGGAGAAATCTTTAAGCAGAGCGTTTCCACCTGCACGACTTCGTCTTTCTCCGGAGACTATGTCTTCGGTCTGTCGGGAGGCTACGGCAACGGGGCCAGTCTCATCTTTCCCGCAACGTATGCGGGGCGAATTAGTTCTGATGGAAGCGGCGGACTTTCGACCGGAGAAGGAGATTTCAACACGCCGTCTAACACCGGAGTCGTGCAAGCTCCCATCCTTGGGGGAAATTACACGGTGCTCAGCAGCGGCGCTTGCCAGCTCACTCTCTCCGTCGGACCAGTGACGACGCTGAACATTTATCCCACGGCGGCGACAAGTGGCATCATCACACAGGCTGTGGCAGTTCAGACGGACCCGATTGCAGGAACGGCTGACCTGTCCATATTTGCCGGTGAACTCGATCAGCAGGTCGGATACCCATTCACGGGAAACACCAGCCTGACAGCCACGAGTGTCGGCGCGCTTGTCGGTCAGATTTCCTTCGACGGCGAACAAACATATGTCCCCGACGTCTTTGCGGCAGAATTGATTATATCCGGGAGCAACTATCAGCTGAACTATACGGAAGACCAGGGCGGGACGGTCTTCACGGCAACTCCGACGAGCAATCCCCCCGGGTACAGTGGCGGGTTTTCCATCGACACATACGGCCGCGTAACATTTGTGAATCTATCTGCACAGATGTACCTCATCAACGTCAATCAGGGCGTGTTCCTCACCACCGATACAACGCTTCCGGATCCGGTTCTGGGATATTTTGACCCGCAAACCACCGGGGTGTCGTTTTCGGCCTCGACCATCAAGGGAACTTTCGAGGGAGGCACGATCGGCGCGGCGAACTATCTGGTGCCGAATACGGCTGGCGAGTACACACTCGACGGCACGAGCGCGATTTCCGGAACGCAGGATACGAGCTCTACAACTGCAAATTCGCCGAATCAGACAGTCGCAGGCACCTATTCGGGAATCAACGCGACGACGGGCTTCGGAAATTTCACATTGACGTCGCCAAGTTCGCAGACCGGCGTGCTGCTAATCGTGTCGCCAACGAAATTTGTGGGCATCACTACGCCCACCGGAGTCAACGCGACGCCACAGGCCTTCGTTTTCGGCCACTGACGATTGCAAATCGCCTTGTACTTACCAACTATCGAATGGGCAGATGACGCTTTCGTTTTGAGAAACAGAAGGCGGGCGCAGCCCTTGTTATGAATTTCTGCGCCTTTCCTTGCGTTTGAAGCTGTTCGGCCACTCCGTGTAGACAATCAAGATCAACAGAATCTCGCTTGCGGCGAATGGATGCTGCGGACTATGCTGCGCGGCGCAGTCATATGAATGCGAGGTGAGCGCCATGGACAATTGGACGCGAAGAAGATTTTTTGCAGCGGCGGTCTTGGGAGGAATTGCGGCACGAACCAAGCAGCTCTTCGGAGGTGACATCACAGGAAGCAAACCGCCTGCTGGTGCAAATGGCGTTCGGGCAACAGCCGGAGGAACTCGCCCGCTGATCATTTCTGCGGGAAACGGATTTCCCCATCTGGATGACGGAATGGCTGTCCTGAAATCGGGCGGCGACACGCTGGATGCGGTGCTGGCAGTGGTCACCAAAGTGGAAGACGACCCGAACATAGACACGGTGGGGTATGGAGGATTGCCGAACGAGGAAGGCGTCGTGCAACTGGACGCCTGCGTGATGCACGGCCCGACGGCGAAGTGCGGCGCGGTGGGATCGATCGAGACGATCAAGAATCCGTCGCTGGTGGCGCGCGTGGTGATGGAAAAAACCAACCATACGTTTCTTGTCGGGCCCGGAGCGACGAAATTTGCCGTGGACGAAGGTTTTCAGCAGATGAATCTGCTGACGGACCGTTCGCGCGTGGCCTGGCTCGCGTGGAAGGCGAAGTCTTCGGAGAATTGGCGGCCGGGACTGGATTCCCCGCAATGGAAAGCCCAGCTTTCCGAATGGCTCGATACGCCGGAAAGGCTGGCGTGGCGCGCGCGCATCGAAGAAGTGGTGGAGCATCCGCCGACGGGAACGATTAATTGTTTGGCCGTCGACGCGAATGGAAACATCTCGGGAACGACAACGACATCGGGGCTCGCTTGGAAGATCAACGGGCGCGTGGGCGACTCGCCGATCATCGGGGCGGGATTGTTTGTGGACAACGAAGTGGGAGCGGCGGGTTCGACGGGCCGGGGCGAAGAAAATATCAAAATCGCGGGCGGGCACACGATTGTGGAGATGATGCGGCGCGGAATGTCGCCGACGGACGCATGCCTCGAAGCGTTGCACCGCGTGGCGGCGAACTATAAGGCGTTTCCCGAAAGGCTGGACGATTTTCATCTGCAGTTCTACGCGATTAACAAAGATGGGCAGCACGGCGCGAGCACATTGTGGGCGCGATCCAAGGTGTCAGGAAAACAAGTGGTGTACGCCGTTCACGACGGAACGAAGGCTACGCTCGTGCCGTGCACGCCGATGTTCGACAAGGCGGGCGGAGATTATTAATCCTGTGAAACAAAGCCTTCCTTGAAACTCTCAAGGGAGCGCTCGAATCCCGTTCACTTAGTGAACGAGGTCAGAAGCGAAGACGAGGCGGAAGCCAAGAGATTCAAGACGAGGAAGAGAATCGGCGAGTGCGGCGATGGTCTCCGGATGGGGATGGCCGATGGCGATGGCGGAACCGTCGCGCTGCGCATCGCTGGCGGCGAGCGAAATCTGGTTGAGAATTGCGGCGCGGGACGGAACGTCGTCGAGGAACACCTTGCGCGAAGCAGCGCGAACGCCAAAGCGTTCCGCCGTTGAGTATGCCACGGTGGCGGCGGTGGTGCGGCTATCAATGAAAAATAGGTTGCGGGCGCGCAGAGCCGGCATCAAAGCTTCCATGAGCGCCGGATCGGACGTGGCGCGGGAGCCCTGATGATTATTGACTCCCACCGCATGGGGAACAGTTTCCAGCATTCCTGAAAGAATTTCGTCGACTTGCGAAGCGGACATCCCCGGCCGCAATTCGATTCCCTCCTGTTTGATTTCTCCCATCGATTGCATCGGTAAATGAAGAAGGACCTCATCGCCGCGACGATAGGCTTCTTCGGCAATTTCACTCGACAAGGGCAAATGTGGAATCACGGAAATCGTGAGCGGAAAGGAAAGAGCGAGAAGAGAATCGGCGGCAGCGCGGTCGTAGCCGAGATCGTCGACGATGATGGCGAGAAGCGGACCGGAAGATGCGGACGGCCGCGAAGAGCGAGGACGAGAAGACGGGACTCGCGCGACGAGAGGAATGACGACGCGGACGGAATGCGTGAGCAAGCCACGAAAGGAGAAGTCGAAACGAACAAGGCCGCCGGAAGAGGATTCGGCGAGATCGAGAGAATGGCGGCGGGCAATCGTCGAGAAGGACTCGCGAAGAGGCGTGACCTGAGAGAAGTCGGGAAGAGTGACGAAGATCTGTTCGACGGGGATGTGAGATGAAGAAGAGAGTTCCGGACGAATGGCGATCTCGGATTTACGAGAAGTGGCGCGCTGGGCTGCCGAAGTAATTTCCTCGGTGATGATTTGCCGCTGGGATCTAGAAAGAGACTTTTTTGCGCAGCCGGAGAGGAAAAAGCAGATTGCGAACGACAAGCAGATGAGGGCGCGAAAGCCTGCCAAGGGAAAATCGAAGTTTCGCGGCAACAGGAGCGGGGAGAAACGCCCGCGAGACGGCAACACGACGTGCTAAGCCGCTTTCTTCTGGGAAGCGGGCGGCGCGGTGAGCACGTCGAGAGCCTTCTTGATTACGGGATCATTCGCCGAGACTGGTTCGGCGGAAACCGGCGGAAGCGTCTGATCCATCTGGGCAACGGAGTCGGCGACAGGGGGCGCGACGGAAATCGTGGGCGCAACGCCGTCGACAGGAATTTCTTTGCCTGCGGGCGTGTAGTAATTCGCGACGGTGAGGATCATAGCGGAGCCGTCGTCCATTGGGATGAGCTTTTGCTTCGAAGCAGTTCCGTAGGTGCGGTCGCCAATAGTTTCGGCGCGATGATTATCCGCCAAGGCCGCGGCGAGAACTTCTGCGGGGCCAGAGGTGCCGTTGCCGATGAGCACGGTGAGAGGCTGCGTCCAGACGACTTTCGAGGGATCGGCGGAAGAAACAACGGGAGAAACGGTCTGTCCCTTGAGAGTGGTAATTGTGCCGGAGTTGAGGAAAAGCTGAGCGGTCGAAATGCCTTCGCTGATATCGCCGAGGGAACAATCGCGCAGGTCGAGAATCAGCTTGTGGACGCCTTGATGATCAAGTGAAACGAGCTTTTCGCGGAGTTGCGCGGACATGCCGGGCGAAAACTCCGGGATGCGGAGATAGGTCACATCGTCTGGAAGCTTGTCTTCGACAATCTTGGGGGGCGGAAGAGCGGCGAGGGTCAGGTCGATTTCTTCTGGTTCGGTCTTGCCGTGTCGAATGACGGATAACTTGACGACAGAGCCGGGTTCACCGGAAAGAAACAGTTGAGCCTGCGCGATGCTCATCTGCGACGTGGTGAAACCGGCGATTTTTTCGATGATGTCGCCGATGCGGAGATTGGCTTTTTGCGCGGGGCTGTCGGGAAGCGTGGAGATGACCGAAATATAATCGTAACGCTTGGTCAGGGCGAGGCCCGCTCCGGCCGTATATTTCTTTTCCGACTGCACCTTGTAGTCTTTGTATTCCAGCGGGCTGAGGTAAGAAGATTCGGGGTCGAGAGAATCGACCAGGCCGTGGAGAGCGCCGTTGGTGACGACCTGCATGTTGGGATCGTCGACGTAGTCGCGCTGGATATGCGCGAGGACTTCGGTGTAAACAGTGAGAGCCTCGTAAGCCTTATCGTCGGAGGAGCGGGCACGAACGTAGCCGGCAGTGACGTAAATCAGGATTGCGACCGAAAGGATGATGACAGTTTTCTTCGCCAGAGAATTCATGCCTTACACGCTCCGTTCCGATACGAGGGCCAAAGACGGCTGATTCCGACCTGCTCCGGTTAGACGCATGGGGACGAGATCAGGAAGCTTCATTATAGCATCGGGGCGGAGCAGAAAAGGGCAATTGACAGGAATTGTTCCGGACCATAGATTTCCTGAAACTACTGAGAATGGAGGATCATCTAGACCCGTATGGAATACAGACAGCTTGGAAATTCAGGATTGAAAGTACCGGTGTTGAGCTTTGGCACCGGAACATTCGGTGGCGGAAACGAATTCTTCCGGGCGTGGGGCGCAAGCGATGTGGCAGAGGCCACAAGGCTGGTGGACATCTGCCTGGATGCGGGAGTGAACCTGTTCGATACGGCGGACGTGTATTCGAACGGCCTTTCGGAAGAGATTCTCGGCAAAGCGATCGCGGGGCGCCGGGGCAAGGTGCTGATCTCGACGAAGGCGACGTTTCGCATGAGCAAGGATCCGAACGACGTGGGATCCTCGCGCGAGCACCTGATTAAATCGATTGAGGGAAGCTTGCGACGACTGGGCACGGATTACGTCGACATCTACCACATGCACGGGTTCGACGCGACGGCGCCGGTGGAAGAGACGCTGAAGACGCTGAACAACCTGGTGGAAAGCGGCAAGGTGCGCTACCTGGCGTGCTCGAATTTTTCGGGATGGCATTTGATGAAGTCGCTGGCGGTCTCCGACCGCTACGGCTGGGAGAAATATATCGCGCACCAGGCGTATTACTCGCTGATCGGGCGGGAATTCGAATGGGAGCTGATGCCGCTGGGTCTGGACCAGAAGGTGGGAACCATCGTTTGGAGCCCGCTTGGATGGGGACGGTTGACAGGCAAGATTCGGAGAGGAACGCCGTTGCCGCAACAGAGCCGGCTGCACAAGACCGCCGATTATGGACCGCCTGTGCAGGAAGAGTATTTGTTCAAGGTAGTGGATGCGCTGGACGAAGTGGCGAAGGAGGCCGGAAAGAGCGTGCCGCAGGTCTCGCTGAATTGGTTGTTGCAGAGGCCAACGGTCGCGAATGTGATTATCGGCGCGCGAAACGAGGAGCAACTGCGGCAGAACCTGGCATCAGTGGGCTGGAATTTGACGGCGGAGCAGGTGGCAAAGCTAGACGCCGCCAGCGACGTGACGCCGGTTTATCCATATTGGCATCAGTGGCAATTCCAGGAGCGGAATCCGTTGCCGGTGAAGAGAAAGCAAGCAGGCGCTTGAGAGAGGCGTTTGCCACAGAGGCGCGGAGGCACAGAGAGAAAGCACTGGACTTACGAACGGGGATGATCAGGATTGGGGCCATAGCTCCCGGCCTTGAGGCACGGGCCTCAAGGCTCGAGTACAACGTTGACGCTTGAATCAGGTGCTACGCCAGGCTAAGGCAAGCGAAGGGGGCACCACTTGGTGCCCCTTTTTTGTTTGAGAGTTTATTGCGCTGAGGCACGCTATTTGTGGGCGAAGCCGTGACGAACCGCGGGGGAATCGAGCGACGCGGCGTGGATGAGCGGCTCGGTGGATGTGACGTAAGTTTGTGAAATGCGGTCCTGCCAGGTGAAGCGATCCTCGTCCCAGAGGGCCCAGAGAAAGCCAAGAAACAGCGTGGCGCTTGAAAGCATGTAACCGAAGCTGCGCCAAAGAAGCTGCCGCGTGTCGGGGAGACTCCCGTCGAGGCGGACAATGGTAAGCCCGCGCAGCATCATGCCGGGAGTGGCTCCGGCAAATGTGGTGAAAAGAGAGAAGTAGAGGCAATAGAACAGGAAGAGCGTCGAGAGGCAGACGGCGGCGTCGATTTTCTGGAACATCAACTGCCCGCCAAGAGAGCGAAACAGCCCCACAAAGCCGGCGTAGGTGAGCGTGAGAAAAACAGCGTCAAGCACCGCCGCGCTGCGGCGTTCGGCAAGCGATGCGACGGGAACCAGAGCCGTCTGCGGGCGGGCCCTGTTGGAGGCGGCGGTGGAAAAATCGAGTTCCGGCTGAACGCAAATATCGAGGCGCTCGGTCTGGCGCGCGCGAGCAGAGACGCGGCCAGCGGTGCGGGGGGCTTCCGCCGGAGTCGGCGAGGGCAGGCGATCCAAATCGTCCTCAAGTACGCGTTCCTCGGCAAATGGCAGGCCGGACTGAGAATCGTCTTCGATTAGGTGGCCGCGGCGGCGGCGATATTCGGCAAGGCGGCGCGAGACTTCGATGCGCCATTCGGGCTCGACGACGATGGAGGACGCGGGGGCAGAGGAACGCGCAGCCGCGCTGCGGGCCGGAGGCGAATCGGGCGTTGCGGCAACGGCAGCAAGCTCCGGGGTATCGGTTATTGGTGAATCACAAAAAAGACAAGTCGGGGCGTCTTCGAGCAGAAGGGCGCCACACTGCGAGCAGATGTGTATCACTGGTCCGTTTTGCGCTGCGGAAGTTCCAGTGATGGAACCCACCGAGCATAGCACAACGGGGAACCGGACGGCGGAGGAGAGCGGAGGGAAAATGTTGTGAAAAAGGCAACCTTGCCGCGGAGGAGCATTTCTGAATAGAGACGCAGGGAAAAGAACGTCGAGCGTTGATTGCGAGCGAGGGAGGCGCGTGTTAGGCTCGGACTTCATCTTCACGGACCGTTTCCGGTGATGCGGATCGCGCGAATTCCTCAAGTTTCCGGCCGCTTTTCCCTCCTGCCCACGATTGTATGGATCTTCCTCGCGCTGCCCGCCTTTGCGCAGATTGCCCCCTCAGCACACTCGGTTCCACAGGGACCGACGGCTACAAGCCAGGACACGGCGACGCTCGAGGCTGACCATCAGAGCCAAGCGGGGCATGTGTATTACGCGGACGGGAACGTCGACGTGCGTTACCAGAACGTGCGCTTGCGCGCGGACCATGTGGCGTACAACGAGGACACACAGGTGGTGACGGCGCGGGGGCACGTGCAGCTCGACTACGAGACGCAGCACGTGGAGGCGGCTGAAGCGCGCTATGAGATACGAACGGGCAAAGGGACGTTCTGGCACGTGCGCGCGACATTCGCGATGCAGCGAAAGCCCACGCCCACCCTTTTGATCAGTCCCAACCCGCTGTATTTCGAAGCAGAGCGCGCGGACAGAATTGACCCGACAACGTACAAGGTGCACAAGGCGTGGCTGACTGTGTGCGATCCGGGAAAGCCGACATGGAAATTCTATGCCCCGACGGCGACGGTCCGCCTGAAGCAAACGGTGCACGTGGAGAATGGAAATTTTCGGCTCTACTCGATTCCCGTGCTGTATCTGCCGTATGCAACATTTCCTGCAGAGCAGAAGCGAGTGTCGGGATTCATGATTCCCGATATCGGGGAAAGTTCGCGGAAAGGGTTCGTGTTCGGCGACCAATACTACTGGGCTCCGACGAGCTGGATGGACGCATCGATTGGAGCGGCATATTTCAGCAAGCGAGGATGGAGCCAGACGGCGGACGTGCGGATGAAGCCCTGGGAGAACACGTCGCTGACGGCGACGTATTTCGGAGTGCTCGATCGCGGACTCCCGCAGGACAACGGGACGGTGATCAATCAGGGCGGGCACGAAATTACAATGAACTTTTCGTCCTTGCTGCCGGATGGATGGCGGGCGGTGGCGGACCTGGACCTGCTGACTTCGCTGACTTTCCGGCTGGCGTGGTCGGAAACGTACGCGCAAGCCGTGAATTCGGAAGTGAAGAACAACGCGTTTCTGACGAAGAATTTTCGCGGCTTCAGCCTGAACCTGGCGTCGCTGAGCTACCAGAACTTCCTGAGCGCGACGCCGGAGACGTCGATCACGCTGCGGACCGCGCCGGAGGTGGAATTCAGCTCGGTGGACCAGTCGTATTTTCGAAGGCTGCCGATCTATTTTTCATTCGATTCGTTCGTCGGCGCCGTGCACCGCGGCGAAGACGTTACGCCGTTCACAACGCCGGCTTTCGTGGACCGCGAGGAGATTGCTCCAACGGTAACGGTGCCGCTGCATTTTGGAGATTGGCTGAATGTGACGCCGAGCTTCACGTTTCGCGCGACACATTACGGAGGGCAGCTCCTGAACGGGAACTACAGCGGCGCCGGCTTTTTCCGGGATACGGAGGAATTCACGCTGGACCTGAGGCCGCCGACACTTGAGCGCGTGTGGGGAAGCGAGCGGAGCCGGTGGAAACACACGATTGAGCCCCAAATCGTGTACACGTACGTGAACGGCGTGGACGATTACGCGCGGTTTATCCGCTTCGACGAGGACGAAACGCTGACGGATACGAACCAAATTCAATATGGGTTCACGCAACGGCTGTTTCACCGCGCGACCGATGGGGGAACGCAGGAATTGGCGAGCTGGCAGGTGGCGCAGCAATACTATTTCGACCCGACGTTCGGAGGCGCGCTGATTTCGGGGCAGAGAAACGTGTTCCAGGCGACAGACTCGCTGACGCCTTTCGCCTTTGCGGACACACCGCGGCATTTTTCGCCGATTGTGAGCGACCTGCGAATCACTCCCGGGAAAAAATACGACACAGAATTCATTGTGAACTATGACACCCAGCGGGGACGGATGACAGCGATTGGGACGCTGTTGAAACTGAAGCCATACAAGGAGTCGTTTCTCACCTTGGCGGATTTTTCGACGATTAACATCCCGGAAATCGTGTCCACGACAACGTCGGGAGAAATTCTGCAGCCGCGATCGAACCAGATCCGGGCGCTCATCGGATACGGAGACCTGACGCGGCCGGGCTGGAACGCGACGGTGGGCGCGAGCTACGACCTGCAAGAGGGGGAATTCCAGAACCAGATCGTGCAGATCGGTTATAACGGAAAGTGCTGCGGGCTGGGGTTCGAATACCGAAAACTTTCTTTCGGCGCAATCCGGAATGAGAACCAGTTCCGGATCGTATTTCTAATTGCCAACCTTGGTTCGGCCGGAAACCTGCGACGCCAAGAGAAGATTTTTTGACGAGCGACGCCCGCGCGTCCTTATTGAGGTGGCCGACTTAGGCGTCCTTCTCGCAAGGAACACCGCCCCCGCGTTCCATAAGCCACTGACCAGCGGCCCAGCCGAAAGCGCCGACGGCCATACCCGCCAGAACATCCGCGACGTAATGATAGCGGCCATAGACGGTTGCGGCGCACATCGAAACGTAAAACGGCAGAAACACCCAGAAAAGCCATGGACGGTAACGTCGCGCGGCGAGAACCGCGACCGTGGATCCGGCGACGTGAGCGGAGGGAAACGCAGCTCCGTGGACGCGGCCAAAATGCTCGATGAGGGCGATGGTTGCAGTGAAAAAGCCGCCGACGAGCGGTTTTGTTTGGATGGCGGCGAGGGAGAAGTAGGGGCTCTCGACAGGGAAAAGAATGGAGATGGCATAGACGGAATCGTGGGCGATGGCAGTCGAGACCATGACGGTCCAGAAAGCGAGACGGTCACGCGAGATGAGGAGGATCGCCGGGAGAATGACGAGGTAGAGAAAGTATGTCATGTAGGCGAACTGCATGAAGTCTGTGAGTGCGGGCGTGGCAAACTGCGCGAGCCAAACGGATGGATGAACGCCCGCGAAGTTGAAATCGAACTGGATGAGGTAGCGATCAAACCAGCCTGGGAAAATCATGTGCACGAGGTATTCGAGCTCCTCGAAGGAAAAGATGAAAAGAGGCAGGGGATACCAGTGGCGGGCGAAGCGAAGAAGGGGATGAGAAGAGATGGAGGTGGCCCAGGCAAGCGCGCCGATGGCAAGGAGGAGCGCGAGATGAATGCTGAAAAAGCGCGCGGCGTGGGGAATGTTGCGATGGAATGCGGCGATCATCACATTCAACCAGAGAAAGTAGATGGCCGTGACCCATTCGAAAGCGCCGCAGGCGTGCGCGAGTTGTTCGACGGGCGCGCGGCAAAGGACAGCGGTTTGTTGAAACAGAGAGAGCTTGCCGTCGTGGGAGACTTGAGGAAAAAGAGACGCAGGGAGAAGACTCAAGAGGCCCCCTCGATGCGAGCCGAAACCGAGAATGAAACGCCGCGTGCTGCGGGAGGCGAGCTCCAGCGAACCACCGGCCAATGAAGCGTTGCGGCCGCATGAGCAAGGCGGTGCGACGGGTTGACCATTACGGGATGGCCGACGGCCGCAAGCGCTGGAAGATCCGAGAAGCCATTGGCATAGGCAAAAGAATCGGCAAGCGAGAGGGTATGGCAGGCCGCAAGCTCGGCGATGGTGCGAGCCTTCTCCTTGCCCGAGATGTGCGGGCCAGCAAGTTC
>Ga0335073_10000516_pt1 | contig 49465 bp, 39 predicted proteins | sample Lox_Sample_22_FD_207093 | JGI IMG/M metagenome (GOLD analysis project Ga0335073, IMG submission 207093) | Soil microbial communities from Loxahatchee National Wildlife Refuge, Florida, United States - Lox_Sample_2.2 | ecosystem: Environmental > Terrestrial > Soil > Wetlands | place: USA... | reverse complement strand
GCAAAATATGAGACGTAATGTCAGGCAATATGTATAATCTCCTACCGTACCTTCACCCTAACGAGACCAGAATCACTAACTGCAACGCAGAAAGACGAGAAGCATGCCAACAAGCTATTGGAGCCATCAGAGTCTCTATCGGAGAGTGATCACAAACAGCAAATTGCATTGGTGCACGATGCGCTGCGAATTTTGACAGCTTCTCTGAGAAAGTGCGAATGGCCTCGTAGTGATTCACCCAAGCCTTCGCCTTTTCACGAATACAAGGCAAAGGAATTCACGGAGGGCTTTCAACATTATTTCGGCAAAGACAACAGCGCCACAAATCGCACATATTTGATCGAACCCTCATACTCTGCCGTCCGCAATGCATCGCTCGTCCAAGCTCTGCACTCATTTCAAAACATTGATCCCGTTGCTGAAACCACACTTCAGATTGGCAAGGCAAGCGAGAAAAGTTGGGGACGAGAGCTCAGAGGTAATGGAATAGGTAGTAGAACGAAAGACGTTTGGACCCTAGGGTGTCTCTTTATAGAAATTGTTGCATTCGTCAGCTTTGCTGGCTTGTCAGCCAGAACAGCCATGATTTATGACCACAATATGCATCGCAAGGACTTCGTACAACTTCATTTGCAAGAAGATTTTGCGTTGGACTCCATGGATAAATCGTTTGAACTGGCGACATTGAAAGTACGTCTCAACTTGCGAATTTATACTGTTTGTTCACTCACAATCTTAGGACGGATCACGTTTATCCGCTCCATCGTCAGCTGCTTTTGCCACAGCTAGCGTTGTGTTTGTAATTGCAAGCACCTGGTTTCATTATCGAAACCACAACCACAAGCATCGAGATAGATTCGTGCTGGCGGGAAATGTGACGGGTGCGGCACTTGGCATCGCCCTTGGTTACGACGTCCAAAGCATCATGCTCTCAGTGCTTCCATGGGCGCTGATGACGGCTTTGGTGACGAGTAATCTAACGCATTTGCTGTTTGGACGGCTATTTCTTGCTGGGGCGCTGGGAGAGTGCCGTCAATGTGATCAAGGGGCGGTCGGGAACGACTGCAAATACTGCGAGTGTTGACAAAGACGCAGAAACTGGATAGAACGACTCTGATCTAAGCTAAAGACATAATAAAATTATTCTGTCGCTAAGGACAAGGCTGGATGTCATTAAGAAATTGAGAAACTTTTTCCCTCTGTACCAAAAGGACGTGCCCCCGGTACCGTATAGTATCGTATTCGGGAACGCTTTGTGACGCACTGAGAGGTGCTGAACTTGTATGTGGATAAGGAGAAGCAGAATTCATTTTGGTGATCGATTCTCGATCACTTGTGTGTGTGATCACTTGTGTGTCTAGTAGGAGGCTGGGTTCTAGTGCCCGTTTTATCATCTGGATCACGTGAAGAGCTGCTCTACAGCTGATCTACTTCGGCCTGCGTCACTTTGTACCTGTGTATACTGGTTCTGCAGTAATTTATTGACAACACTATTCGTACACCCTGCCTTTCTTTTTGGGAGGTTCATTTGGTGAAAGGCAGCAAAACCCAGGCCCTAGGCCTGAGTTGCCGCGATGCTCCGTATACATCCGTTCTTGGTTGGGCGATGTTTTGCTGGCACGGTTAATTGACTTGCTGAACCTTTTCCTAAAGATCGTTACAATATGCACATATTCACACCGAACCGCAGTGAAACCCCGCAGAAACTTAGGGTTGGGAACCTCTATTTTCTGAGGGGTTGATTAACGTGTTGGATTGGAAAATGTGCTGTCCGCGTTTTGAATACACTTGTGGTACTCTGCATTTATTCTACAGTTACTCCTTTTATGCATGAACTTTTTGTGGTAGTCTATAAGACGTAGAAAATGATGTTTTCCAACTTGAGCTACTGCTGCCTCAACCTGAGCTGCGACTGAGCACCTAAGCGAATCCCAAGGTGCCTTGAGCTAGCGGAAGGGAGCCTGTCTTAGCCTTTTGGGGAGCCTGATTCACATCCCATACCGATTAGGAGCCGCGAAGTACCACACGATAACCAACGGTAAATGGATATGCCTCCGGCCGTCTACTAGGTTTACTGAGATGGCTACCAGCAGTGACACCCTTCTCGTGCTGCAGCAACCTTCCGGAATAGTTGGAGTCCCCAAGGTCTTGAAGGTGAAGAGTACCAAATCATGAGAGCTCTAGTCAGTTGGAGAAACAGAATCGGTGATTGTTGATGAGAATGATATGCTGATATTCTCCTCAGTAGTGGCACAGAAGTAGACTGGTGCGTAGAAATTATTAAGAGCTGTAACTGCGTGGCTTGTGCCATTGCCAAGAAGGGTTGAAGCGCTTGTCGTCCTGCTCGCCGCAGCCAAAGCGTCGGCAGAGGTGCTGGAATTCCGGGAGTAATCATTGGCCAGCTTCGCTTGTTTTACTGTAAGGATTCCAGTGAAGGCAGAGATCACTCCGAAGATGAGTACCAACAAAGTCAGGAGGAATACGCAGTAGGTAATGCAGGCGACCCTTTGTTCGCGTAGGTGTTTATGCCATTTTAGGATATTTTGAGGTGATGTGTCTATAAATGTATCCTCTAGTATCACTAGTCTGGCCTTCCAAAAGTAGTAATCGCTGATTCTCCGAGTTAGATACGGAGAAGTTTTCGGTTGACCCGGCACTGGTCTGTCATCTACACGCGCAACTGGCTGGTCTGGCACTTCTAACAAAAAGGCTTGGGTGTCGAAGCCGAACCGGTGATTGTTCGAATACCATGACACGGCATTGAGACCATTCATTGGATCAAATAGAACAAGAGTATTCAAAGTTTCTTTTGCAAGTTGCCTGTGCCAAATTGGCGCTTGATTTTGTCTGTATTGTCAATAAACGCTCCTAAGTTTCTCAATTGAAGAACCTACCCTCTAATCATAGCGTAAAGTATATTAGGGTCGTTGAAGAGCAAAACCTTCACGGAATACTTTTTCTTGAAATCTTTTTGAACACGAAGGTGGTCGAGTAGGTTGGTTGTAGGGTAGAATTCAAAGTTTGCATTTTCTTGCATGTGTTGGAGAGTGAACAATCGTGAAAATTCGTGGGCATCCCCTGCATCTTTAAAGACTTGCAATTCTTTCTCTGTGGCTTGCTCGATCGTTTGGTCACGGTCCCATCGATGAACAGCGTTTCCTCCTTCTCCGTTGGCACCCCCGATTCCAGTCTTGGTCTTTGACGCAAGTTGGAATCCAAGATAGAGCCAAGTACCTACTACGAGCTCAAGAGCATATTTAACCATCGTAGGGTGAACCTAGATGTGCCCACACCAAAGTGGGCTGTCGTCAGTAAATGAATGAAATTTTACTACAACGAAAGCGACTTGTTGTGTCTGGCCAGTATGAACTTACAGATGGGATCTTGGCTTGGATGATATCGAAAAGATGACTACGATCTAGAACTGTGTTGGTCGGGCCGGCTGGATCATAAACACGCTTCAGTTCGTTGATGAGATCATAAAAGTCGGCAAGAGAGTTAATCGTGCGTGGAGTATGTGACAGTGTATACCCCTGAATTCGGTCTTGAAGCACCTTGAAGAAGCGTTGGTATGGTCCTAGATTAGGGATAGTGACGGTTATGCCATGAACCTGCTGCAGAAAGTCTTGTTGGTATATGGCATGATTTATCCACGCATTTAGGGGAATATTGTTGTTCATCCTGCTCGTGCGGCAAGCGATACAGTCGGGTAATCTTCAAATGTATCGCAAAATTGGCAGTGCCGTATATTGCTGAACCGGGTCGTTCGCTCTTGAGATGGAAGCTGAAGTTGATATAAGCCCAGCCATACTTTTCCGCCGCCCATTGATAATTCGACACGTGGAATATAACGTATTTCACAAGTGAACGGCGCACAAGCGAGCGGCGCAGTTGAAATCGCACCAAAACTACAAAAATAAAAACCGCAATATCTCCACAACAAAGTCACCAAAAATTTCCAAACTTAATATACACCTTTGAGCACATAATGGAAACGTCTGGTTTGAATTTAGAAGCAAGAGATGTCGTATATCTGGAGATAATTGGGAAAACGTTCCGGACACACTAACAAACGCGGCGCCCACTAAATGTACGGGGCAGGCCCCTAAAATTAGCGACCCGATTTAGGGGCCTTAGTGGGGTTCCGCCGCTCGCTTGTGTGCGCCACTCGCTTGTGAAATACGTTACTAATCCAAAGAGAAAGGCGGTGAAAGGCAGAATCAACCAGCTTCGTGCTGCTTAGGAGATTATCCTACAGCCTTCTAGTTCTTCCCCTCTTCTTCACGCACGCCACCTTTATGGCTCTCTTCCATCTCCCATTCATCTCCTATTCATTTTGGCTACCATGGCCCGGCCTAATCTAAGTGATCCTGAAGCGCCGGGAGACGAGCCAAATGAGTGGACACCTTCAACAATAATAAAGACCATGTTCAGGTACTGTTTCTGCCTCGATACTCAGCCTCACCAATCCTTACCGGACCGACCGGATAATACAGAATCTTTGGTTGCGTTCGAAAAGCTTAAGGTTCTGACACATGGAATCATTCAACAAACACCTTCGGATACCGGTGATACAAGCCCTGTAGTTATACTGCGTCCATACTGGGTGGACGGATCCTCGAACCCCACTCTAGCAATCCTCTGCAGTTCTGAATCATATGCGACCCAGTTGCAACGGGCGATACTACAGAGCAAGGTGTTAGATATGACTACGGTTAGATGTAATAATAATCGCACGATTAAATATAAAGTCAGGACTTGGGACGAGCTGCAGAATACCGGCGCGCAGATCAGGCCAATCCAACAAGAAAGCCGAAAAGACAGCCAACAGGAAGGTCGACACGTAGTGAAAGAATTCTTTCCTGATCTCAAATATGACCCCTTTCAGCGCATAACCACCAGCAAGGACAAGAAAATGAGTCAAGTCCCAGAAGAGAGACCGCGATATTTTACGAGTTTTCTTGGATGGTGGCGAGAGTTGTTATATCGCATGTCCGTCTGGGGTTAAATGTTTTGAGTGTCTGCTTCAACTGCGTTCCGATGTCAACTTCGATGAAGAGAACGGTCAGGCAGGTTTCATTGTTTAGTCCGAAATGAAGTGAGCATTTTTGATGCTATCTAGGGATAGGGTGGAAGATGTTATCTATTAATACATGCTATAATGATTCTGGCGAGGGTTTTACCCTTCTATCGTCTACGCTCTCCCGAATACTCCATACAATGCTAAATACTCGGCTTCCCAATTTTTGATCAAAACAGATCAAATAAGCCATTACAATCAGGTGAGTGACGCCGATAAAATCTCGAAAATTCCAGGTTCAAGAATCCAAACCGCTAACACTGTACTGCCACGAGCAAAGAAACGTGGTCGTTAGGAGTGGCTCGAGAACCTCAGCGTCGCAACTTGTGGTGCTAACGGCCTACATAAAAGCACTTCTCGGAATGGCCTTTCAAGAAATTATGCTGAGCAGCAACATCATAACGTTTGTTGTGAAGGATAGTTTCAGATAGCAAAAGGTAGGTGGAGTAATTGAGGGCCTTTTGCGTAATAGAGTATGTTGTTTGCCCGTTAAATTGTTTCACTCGCTGGCTCTCACCAAGTACGAGCAACTTAATGGGTTTACCGATACTTGTCTAGAAATCGGAAAATAGTGCATTGATAATTTTGGAACGGCATTTCGTTGCCTCTACCGCCATTGACCTAAGGTCATATGTGGTGACAACAACTTCAGGCTGTTCAGAGACAAGAGAAGACGCGCAATTAGTGACCCTACATGTATTTTTGATAAGTCAAGATTAAAGGAGGTCCTTGCAATTAATACCTAGGCTTAGCTTCTGCTCACTCACAGCTCAGATTGCTCATGCACTGCTCAGTTCCGAAAAGGGAAGCATTGCTGTTGTGTGCAGTAGTGAATCTGCCCACGAATACCCCAAGCCTCACTAGAATGGGACAGCTTGCGTACAAACCAGTTCCCAACTTTCGACACATTATTGTATGTTACATTGCGAAGATTCTCGATTATTTGGAAATGCTCATAGAGCAGATTGACACTAACGTTACAAGAAATCCAGCTTGCGCGTAGACTCCATGTTGTCTGAAGCCAAAGTACCTCGAATTTTATTCCGGCACCCAGAATGTCCCGTAGCACGGGAATGGACGTTACTTGAACGGATGGATGGCCCAAAGACTTTGTTCGTTGTAGCTTCTTAGTCATCATTCCAATTCGAAGAAACTGAGATCTCAAATCCCGTATTCAAGAAAGCGAATGTCCACATCTTGATTTCTTGTTGCATTGAAGCAACCAAGCCCACACAGGGGAGGAAAAGCCGAAAGGCTGTAGAGGTCGGTAGCAAAAGTATCCTTTTTTAACCCCTGCGCGCCGCATGCATATTGTGAGGCATCAGAACCGGTCTAGGTGGTGTGCTCGTCCGTACTCCTACTACTCTCTACGACGACAATCTCTTTTCGAACTCTGACGGATCTCGGGGCGTAGGCGTCGCTCTCGCGTGGGCCATTGGAATTGTCCGAACTAATAGAAGCGCTTAGCACACTATCGTGCGCTGGTACGAGTTGTAGAGGTGGGTCTGACTTTGGTTCCGTCATTTGCCCTGCGTCGAATATTTCAAAGTCGGGCAATGCAAAATCATTACGATGGGTACTCAAATGAAACAGGAACTGATTTGTGCGGGGAATAGCAGCGGTCATGATGGATAAATAAACAATGATCCTACAATTCGATCAGTGAGCCGTTCCACAGACGCCAGACTTTCAAGGACACTTACTGGTTGAGGATTGTTCGGTTGACAGTGACGCCTAGAGCTTCTTAGTACCATATCTGATCATTGCGGGGATGCAATCAACATACGTGTTTGATCATTGTTGTCCAGGAACAAATGCATCAGACTAATTTCAGTAATAATCGGGACCAGAATGCTGTATCTCGCTGTTAGTCTATGACTTTTTGACGGTTATTGTAGCTCTGGCCATACCATGCTCTCATACAAAACAAGAATACAACCCAAATGCGGTCCTTTAATTGCATTTGAAGCCCCCAGACATTGGGGACGATCCAGAGGGCAAGTCCAACATCAGTGATGCCGTTGAAGACAATGATAGGGTAGAGTAGCCTTCCATGGGTTGGACATTGAGCTGGCTCAAAGACCCAAGGTCGTGGAAAGGGACACTGAAAAAGCAGTGCAAAGAAGCAGAAGGTAGCCCAAGCTCCGACGGACGATAGAGCCACGATCTTGATCCATCGCTTTCCGGGTGCGACTCGATCTAATAGTAGGATGAAGGCTGCTTTAGCGCAAAGCATTGCGACGATTTCGATGAGCTGTGCTGCATATTCGAACTGTAGAGGCATCACGTCAGAAAGAGCTGAAGTACTGAAACGGTTAAGAATGATGATTCTACCTTGAAGAACCTGTCAATATCGCTGGCACTGAGAGATGCCGAACGTTGTCCCAGGCCAAAATGGACAGCTAAAGTCCATAATATAGTACTGATAACGGCCCAGAGCTGGTAGTATACTGTTAGTCGACCATGTTTCAATGTTGAATGAGGGAAAGACGCGTACATTGGCAACAACGTAAGCGCCATCATCGAGGCAGAACGGGATGCCACGACTCTTCTGAAGCCAGAATCGAATGACGGTGACACCGATGGTCACTGAAGCAATAGAATAGATGACGATGATGACGGCCGGTCCAGTGTTTTCCTCGGTTAGTTCGTCAAGCGGTTGGAGTACACCCGCCATGATTGGGATCGCTAAGAACAGCGAGTCCGGATGGTTACCGGATGGTTGCCGGATGTTGTTGCGTGCCAGATGCCATATAGCAAGTAGTTCACCGAGTCGCGCTGCACAGATGCTGCCCCTGAATGAGCATGACACGCCGTGCGAGGTGATCAATGAGGGATGTGAGAGGCATTGACGATTCGGTTTTTGCGGAGAATCAAGTTAGAGGACATGCCGCTAGCTCGGCCGACCGGGGAACTGGGAAGGCTGCCGCGGACGGAGTTACGAACTTGCTAGGCTCCTTTTCTCTCGTTTGCCCTGGTGGCTTTCGCTTGGCTTCGCTTCGGAGCTCTGCGCCTATGTAGTGTTAGAGAGGCAAGATGGTGGCCTGCCGCTCCCTGCCGTGCCCGCCTCTCGCTTTTACATCATGGGTATGGTCGACTGTATTTGACGAGGATTGTGCAGCCGCGACACGCGCCATCCATTCACGTCTCATCAAAGTACCTGGTATAATCAGCGCACGTACAGTCGGATGCGCGCTTCCACTCCCGAAAGCTAGGTAAGCCGTTGCTATTGAATTGCATTGCGCGGTCTGGACTGGAGAGTTCCCTGACCTTTAAACCGCATAGTCCCTTCTGTCCCGACACTCTGGTTCTCTGAAACTGCCATTCGAGGCTTTTGAGGTTGGTTCGTCGCGATAGACTTCCACAGTCGCCCATCATGACTTCAAATATCGAGTCCAAATCTGAGAACGGTCCCACGTTGGACGTGCAAGAGAAGAAAGAGGACCCCGATCATCTGGACGATGAAGATCAACAACAGCAGCAAGATAATCGTCCAAGACTTGAGGTATTGCCCCCAATTGATCTCACCCTTGCGGTGTTCAGTCACTGACGATATCGCTAGCGATTCATCAACTTTCCCTCATCTATCAACTTTGAAATCCTTGTACAGGTAGCATGGGAAACCGTCGCCACTACTTTCCAGTTCTCTCTGTTCAATGGCGGTCCAGCATCGATGGTGTATGGTGCCATCCTCGCCATCTTTGGAGGCACTGCAGTTTCGATGTCGCTCGCTGAGATGGTCTCAATGTCAGTTCGTTCGCATGCGTACAAACTCAATTAAACTTACTGACTATCTACTCACCTTTAGTGATCCTATCGTCGGTGCTCAGTATCGTTGGTCGGCCAACTTTGCACCATTTGCCCCTCGTTTCTGGGGACTCATTCAAGGTGCGCTATATGGACTTCGAAAAAAGAAAATTAAAAAGTCTTACTCCGTATCAGGTTGGATCACGGTTACTGCCTGGTGGTTCGCTGCCGCCGATACTTCTGCAAATCTAGCAAACATCGTTACGGCTATGGCTATCTTTAACAACCCGAATTACAGCCCGCAAAGATGGCATACAGCCATGATTATGTGGGCGTTTATACTTATCCCTGTGGTGTTCAATCTCTACTTCCGAAAGGTGTTGAACACCCTAGAGACCATGGGTGGTATTCTTCATATTGTATTCTTCATCGTTACCATCATAACCTTGACTGTCCTAGCTCAACGAAGTACTACCGACTTTGTCTTTAAGACATTGGTAACCGGAGTCAGTGGTTGGACCAATCGTGGAGTATCGTTCGGTATTGGCTTGTTAACGGTCGTCTTCCCCGTCGCAGGTAAGATTTATCTACAACTGGTTCTGAAATAGACAAACTAACATTCGATAGCTGCTGATGGAGTCCTACATATGAGTACGCGTAGCCACGGCTACCTTATCTACAGATAATACTAACATGGTGGTATAGGTGCTGAAGTAAAACGAGTCCGGACACGTGCTCCATACACCATCATCGCCTCAACACTCTCGAATGCTATCATGCAATTCTGCTTTGTGATTTGCCTGATGTTCACGATTGGCAACCTTAACACAGTTACGAACTCCGATACTGGTCTACCAATGATTGAGGTATACTACCTAGCCACGAACTCGGTTGCTGCAACGAATATCTTCACAGTCGCTATCTTCTTGATCGTCTTTGTTTCGCTCTTCAACGCCTATGCCTCAGTCTCTCGGTTGACTTGGGCCTTTGCACGTGACAACGGTCTACCGTTCTCAAAAGTCTTTTCCAAAGTAAGTCGCAATTTCTCAATATAAACTGTAGGAGTGCTTAAGGTGGGCTTACTTTCCCAAAGGTACATCCAAAGTACAAGATCCCTTTTAATGCCCTCAGTCTTATAGCCGTGGTGTGCTTCGCTCTTTCGTTCATCTACATCGGTTCTTCTACTGCATTTAACGCCATTACCTCACTGGTAGCGGTCGGGCTGCATGTCTCGTACCTGCTGCCCATCACGTTTTTTATGCTACGAAAGATCCGTGGCCCACCGGTGCAGTTTGGGCCTTTCCAACTAGGCAAATGGGGCATCGCTGTAAACGTGTTCTCACTCATTTATCTTGTCTTCGTCATTACCTGGATGCCGTTCCCGACAGAGCTTCCAGTAACAGGATCCAACATGAACTACGCTGGACCTATTCTGCTGGCGGTTATTATTGGTGCCATTGCCGATTGGTTCATCACCGGGCACAAGCGGTTTGACTTCCCTGTCGCGCGACATATCCCGCAGGACTAGAAATGAGAGGTTACCTGGTTAGTTCAGCATAAAAGTTGAATTTGTCTTGGCTATTATGGAAGTGTCGGGAAGGATAGTCAGGCAGCAGAGGCAGAATGAAGAACGGAAAGGCTAATGGAGAGACAAATCAAGAGTATCTTTAGAGAATGCAATGGAACCAATTGAAAGTTGTCGAAATCGTGATTGTGATAACATGCATGCAATGCGAGGCGATCGTAGTTGTTGTAAGCTCGCCAAAGGGCTGCGAATGCGGTGCCGACCTTTCGACAGTTAAGTCGTCTGTCTCGGAAATGATTGAACCTCCACCGCCTGCGTGCCATGATCCTACATTTCCTGGCATTCGTAGATGAAGATAGGGAGAATGCAGCCATAGACCCTCGACGGTAGGTCGGTAGGTTCGAAGGTCTATACGGCTCCGTGTACAATATACTACCAGCGAGAGGTTGTATCGGAGCAAAAAAAGTAGAAGGCTAGTGTGCTAACGAATGCGACGTTGTATTACTTAAGAGGCCAGCCACTGGAATCGGAGGTTCACCTGCCATCAGACTACATGTATCTACCTTAAATACTGCGCTTACGAAGTCAAATTTTATACAATTTCAATTAGTGGTTGGCAGGTAAGGTGAAGACACTCTCCAGCCTCAGCATTATGAATTTCGTCAGACCGTCCAAATTCGTGAAGCCCAAATACGCCCCTTATATGTCCCGGTAAATGAGTGGTTCGAAATGCACAGACATCCTCCAATCGAAACGCCATCCCATGCGACTCTCTCCCTAATACAAGGCCGAATCTCAAAGCCGAGCGGTCGTGGCAAGGCCAGAATGAGCACCTTTACAAGACACCGAAGACGCCCGTGGTGAACCACGTGAACGACAGGACGGTGATGACGGCCATGGCACCTACGCAGTACCACGTCTGGCGCTCCATGGTCGTCATCGCGCCGCTGCACGTCGGGCATTGGAAGCCTGTGCAAAATCGTTAGCAGCGGAACTTCGACGAGGCTAAACGGAAGACAAGGGAAGACTTACTGCTCCAGGGAGTGTACGGTTGCGGTGTGTACATGCCGAAGGTGTAGGTTTTCTGCACGGCGAGATAACCGGCCTTGGGAACGGCGGAGATGCTCGAGTCAGCAGGAAAGATAATGAGGGTGTAGGTGTTGGTGAGCAGGGGCACGGTGGCAGAGGCTTGGTAGTCACCGGTGTCCCAGAGGACGCTACCGGTCTCAGAGACGCTTTGGTTGAGGGCGAGCGTGTACAGCGCCTGGTTAGCTGCGCACGACGCGAACACGTCGATGGCCGACGGCGTCGCCGACAGCGATGTGTAGTTCCATGCAAATGTCACCCAGTCGCCGATCTTGTAGTACTGCGCGCCTGACGATACCGCCGGCGTGATCATCGACACGCCACCTGCCGGTAGACGTGGGTCGTACTGGGTTGTTGCGGACGACTGATTGTTGTTGTCTGAGCCGCCGGTGGCTGCGGCTGTAGTAGCTGCCGCCGACCCGGAACCGGACTCGGAATGTGAGTTGGAGCCAGTAGAAGTCTTGCCGGATGTGGTCTTAGATGTAGAGTCTGTGGACTTGCCGTCTGAGGTTGATTGTCCTGTTGTGGTCGCCGTTTGCGAAGAACTTGTGGTGAATGACGAGCCTGACGGGAGTTGTGAGTATGCTAACTCTCCAATTGCAATTTCTCAAAGATTCTTCTTACTTTCGGTAGTCTGCCTCTTGAAAAGCAATGCCCCGACGTCTTCGAAAGCTTTCACGCCATCGTAGTGTGCCTCGGGCCAAGGCCATGCTGCTGACAAGGTAGCGAGCGAGAGGAGGATGGCTGAAAAGGCAGAAATCTTCATTGTGATGGTATTAAATTGTGCAAAGGCACAATCCGTACCAATTAGAGACGCGAATGAGTGGCAGAAGACGTGTGGGAATAGATAATTTGTTGTTGAACGACGGGATGGGGGCAGTGTTGTGGGTGGGAAGAGGGTGTTCTAGTCGAATTCTTCAACCTTGTCACCACAAGCGAGTGAGTGGATCGAAGGAGAGATGGAAGAGGGTTTGGAGAGGATGTCGATGACGACGACCAGAAGGTTTGAAGGAGAATAGATTGTGGAATGGGTGCGTGAAGTTTGGATGGGATCTGGAGGACAAGAGAGGCAAAATACGCTATTGGATCTTTTTGGGGATGGCGCTGCAGGGGGTTTCATAGCAACGCCACGCCGAAAATAGCAGACCATTGGAAAGAAGTGGTCGGCTTTGGATGCTTTACATTGCAAAATTGCTGAATGGAAATTCGAACATTAGGTCCGCGATATGCTGAAGCTCAAAATATACCCAACATGAGAGCTAAATGCTGTATTTGGGCGCAATAACTCTTTTGCATTTGGCATTGGTGGACGGACTCTGGCTTACACGTGACTGCTATATGCGAATTTGGAAAGCTTCAAGATTCTAGTCATGCAATTCCATACCACAATTTCCGGCGTTAAGCTCCCGTCAATTCCGTATGCCAAGATGGCATTGTGCAATGCGACCGACTCAATTCTCGACTCTACACCGTATTCGACCTCCATCCGGTCGAGTTGCAACATGGGCTGGCCGCGATGGTGGATACAACTTCCGAGAATGCCGACAGCAACATCACCTTCCAGGCCATACCAGAGAATATGTGACAGTTGCCGATGACTTTTCTGAGTTACCCAGTGATCTAGAGTTCCTTAAGGATGCACAATGGCGACATAATTCACCTCCTTTACCTCTCACACTTACGTCGGAAATAGCTTCGAAGAACCCTAGAAGATCAAGCGAACCTCCGAGTCAACGCCCTTTTACCTTTGCGGAGTCACCAGACAGATTTGTTCTGAAAGATAAGGTCAATGAGCTCCTAGCCTGGGCAGCTGTTACCGATGATCATAGCAATTCCAAGATCAAGGACTTGGATTTCTATGTCGATTCCGCCCACTACCCTCAACCTCACGATTACCCTACATTGCCGAGTCGATTCTTTGACCGACCTCCTATCGTATCTCTTAACCGTATAAGGGACGCATTACCCGAACAGAATTTCAGATTCGAGACAAACCACACTATTCTCAAAAGACCAGGAGGATACTTTTGGCGTACAAACTTATCAGCGAAAGCTGTGGACGCAGACTTTGCTGCCGTTGGTGAAGGCAAGGATAGAGAGCAAGCAGAAAGCGCAGTCGCTGCTGACTTGCTCACTCAAATACATTGTCAAGGACACCTTAAGAAATGGCTCTCCGCCTTGGGTTCGACCGAACGTCCAGGTCTCTCGGGCGCAAAGGCCAACGAAAAAGCCAGAAAGAGTACGCAAATCGATTGTACCAGAATCACGTCACACGGCCTTACCGAAAAACGTTCGGACGCGAAGATACATATTTATAACTTTGCTGCTCAGTCCTTGACTGTTCCGAACATTATCGTGAAGCGCAAAGGCGACAATCAGTACACTGCTACGATTCGACTTGATGATCCAAAATTGCAAACTTCTGCGACTGCCAACTCAGAAGAGACCGCAGAGATTGCCGCATGCATTGCATTGAAGAGCGCAATCGAAGCATATAGAATGCAATCTGGTCAGGAGCCATTGCGTCTCAGACGGGACGAGACTCTGAACCTAGACAATGCCGGCGAAATCATAGAGCTCTACGAGTATGAAAGTAGAAAGAATCTCAAGTTCGTGATCAGGAAGGTCGGCTCCCCTGATGCTACACGCTGGTCTGTGAGTACCGTGCAAGGGAAAGGCTTTGCAACTCAAGCCGTGGCTATGCCAAAGTATGACGAAGCAAGACTTTTGGCTAGACTTGTCGCTGCTGTGAAGTTAGTTTCCAAGGATCCATCCCTGCTTCAGCGATACTTCGATCTACGTCGCAGTGGCGGTATTAGGCGCCTAATATCGCCAGTGCCTCTACAGCTAAACTCCAAGTCGAACGAGTTCCTGTCAAAATCTCTTGCATTAGCAACACGTTTTCAGCGCGAAGAGACGACAGACTCTGAGGAAACCTCAGTCTCTGGAAGGACATATCCAATCACGACTTTGTCAATGTCTCCCATTAGACGGAGGAAGTATACTCATACAACGGTCTACCCTATGACGGCCAGAAACCACGAACTCAAGCAGCGCCAAACCGAACTACAACGCAATAGTGGGACTCATGAGGATCAAAGACCTCTTAGCCGCTTTCCGATCAATACGCACCGGGAAGAAATCCTTAAGATGATCGATGAAAATCAATACTCTATGATTATCGGTGCAACCGGTTCTGGCAAAAGTACTCTTGTACCTCAGATGCTCCTTGACCGCGCCGTTGAAGAGGGCAACGGAGCTCTTTGCAATGTCATCTGCACGGAACCTCGCCGCATCGTAGCAATGTCACTAGCTCACCGTGTTGCAAGAGACCGCCAAGAAGATATTGGCGAAGTTGTAGGCTATCACATAGGTGGCGACTGCAATGCTAGCGGCTTGGGAGGAAGTATCACCTTCTGTACCCCAGAGGTCGTTCATTTGCAGCTGGAACATATGCGAGATGAATTCCTTGATGGAGTCTCTCACCTTATCGTTGACGAAGTACATGATCGGAATTCAAATACGGAAAAGCTCCTGAGTTCCCTGAAGATTGCAATATCACGTCGTATCGAACAAGGGCTTCCCACTCCCAAAGTCATAATGATGAGTGCTACAGTCTACAGCGACCTATTTTCAAGTTATTTTGGGAACGAATCCGGAGGCTCGTTTACAGAAGTACCTTCAATTACTGTTCCCGGTCGATTGTTTTCGGTTGAGAATAAGTATCTCGAGGAGATTATCGACGACTTCAAAGAGTACTTCTTACCGGCCACTCTCAGGTCCATCCTAGGACAAAGTCATACGCAACGCTACATCTCATCAGAAATGGCCTCGAAATATTTGCCGCCATTAAGACAAGCAGAAGAGGCTTCGAAAACTTCTCCTTCAATCATCGATTGGAAAAGCAAATTCGAATTGCAGCGTGACGATATCGCTCCTCTCTTTTCTGAGCAACTTGTGGCAGCAAAGATTGTGGAGTTGTTAGGAACTACATCCGATGGTTCTATTCTCGTCTTCCTTCCAGGGTGGGGAGAGATACGGGCCATAGAGGAGCTACTCCAGACACCACTCTTCGGAAATATTGACTTTTCAGACAGTTCGAGATACAAACTTGTCATAATGCACTCAGACGACCCAATAGCTTCTGACGCTGCACTCGAATCAGTGTCATCCAGTCGTCGACGAATAATCCTTGCTACGAACATCGCAGAATCCTCCTTAACGCTGCCAGACGTGAAGTATGTGGTAGACGCTGGAAAGCATCGAAAACCAGATTGGTCCGAGGATCTCGACGTGAGTGAATTGCAAATCGACTGGACCAGCAAATCGAGCATGATCCAACGAGCCGGCCGTGCCGGCCGTGTGCAGCCAGGGAATTACCATGGCTTATACTCCAGGAATAGAGCAAGTGTCGTACCGGAAACGAACTCAGCACATCTCCTCGGTTTGGATGATCTCCAGATTATGAGCATCCGTGCAAAGCTAGCATTCCCTGACATATCCACCCACGACTTCTTCAAGGAATGCATCGAACCATTCCCAGTTTCGGTAGTCGACAGTGCAATCGCGGAGCTCAAAGCAGCGAACGCATTGGACAAAGATGAAAAGCCCACCAACTTCGGCGTACTCGTTGCCAGATTCCAATACCCGCCGTCAGCGGTGCGAATGGCGATTCTGGGGTCCCTCCTCTGCTGCCTGCAGCCTGCGCTCGTGCTATTGACCATGCGTTGGCGACAGTCGATCTTCCGGACGGCGCTACGGCGGGACGAGGGCGAGCGGGCCCAGAAACTCCGGCGCCAGTACGCAGCCGGAACTCACAGCGACCACATCGCAGAGGTGAACGCGTTCGCAGCGCTGCAAGCGGTGTTTGAGGAAGAGGGTGCCCCCGCCGCAGCGCGCTTCGCGCAGGAGCACTTCCTGCACTTCGACGGGTTCATGGCGGCGCACCGCGAGGTGGGACGGCTGGTGCGGCTGATGCAGCGGCAGGGGCTGCTGCAGGGCCCGCTGGCGGCGCTGAACGCGCGCACGGACTCGCCCGCCGTGATCACGGCGCTCGCGGCGTCGGCGTCGGGCCTGGCCGCGCACGACTCCGGCTACCGCTTCTTCACGCGGCGCGGCGTGGCCGGCGTGCTGGCCGGCGCGAGCCTCGCGCGCCCTCCCGCCTGGCGCCCCGGCTCGTGGATGCCCAACCCGCTGCGCGGGTCCGTCCTCGCCTACGCGGATCTCGTCAGCCTCGCCGCCGCCCGCGACGACGCCGTGCTGTGCTCCAACAGCCCGGTGTCTGGGATCGCCGCGGCGCTGTTCTCCCGCGCGCTGGTGCCGTCCGAGCGCGAGGGCGAGGAAAATATCTTGCTTGCGGATGGCTGGATTCCGCTCAGCTGCCCCGATGTAAATACCGCCCGAACAGTGCTTGAGCTCAGGAGGGTTTGGGATGGCGTTGTGAAGCGTGTGGTATATAGCGCTGCAGGGCGGAGAGCACGTGAGTGGAAGGCTGATAGAGCTGTGAAACTGGTTACTAGGATCGTGGTGGATTTGTTGCAGGATGGGGAGAAGGCGTCTGCAAAGTTCCGCAATCGAAACATCAATAGCAATGCTAACAAGATGAAGACAGGGGAGCTGAGCGTATAGCATGCGTTCAGACTACGATCTGAATATTCTAATGATATCTTCACGTAGATACTCTATTGTACATACAGCTGACTATTCACAACAAGACAGTCCAGTGGAAATGCAAATCTCTACTTTACAATAAATGCACCTTATATGCTTGCTCTTCTTGCCATCTTCGTCCTTCTCAACTTGCGTTCTTCTCCACTCTCTTCCATGATTGGTAAAACCTTCTCTTCCTTGAGCTTGTCGAGGTACTGCTTGCCATACTCGTACCCAAGCTGATACACATCGTCGAAGCTCCCGAACTGCAGTGTGCCAATTTCCTGAACCGGCGGCCTCATGTAGTGGCAACCCGGCATGGCTTTCGCTCGTTCAAGTGCATCCACAGAGCTCACATACGCCAGGCGCGATTGAATTTCGGATAACGACGGTGGGTTGGCCGTCATAGAGAACGGGTTCCATCGGTTCCAGAGCGCCCAGAAGCCGCTGAGAGAGTCACCGTACTGCTGCTGCGTGTCTTGCTCTACGGCGCCTACATCGACTGCGAAGATCACATCGGCTCCGAGAGACTTCATGTGCGCCACTGTCAGGTTGTCGATGTACCCGCCGTCCAGGAGCATGCTGCCTTGGTCGCACATCGGCGGAAGTAGACCAGCTAACGACATGGATGCACGCACGTAGCGCCAAGCGTACCCACTGGTGTGGAACTCGGGACGCGACTGCGAGATGTTCGTAGTGTTGCAGTAGAAAGGTAGCCAGAAGTCTTCGATCAGGTAGTTCCCAAACGTCTTGAAAATACCGCGATTGAACTCGTGGCCCGTGGTATAAGAAGCGGATGGGTAAGTCAGGTCAAGCGCGAAGCGCCACATGCTGCCCATTCTGCCAGCGAACCGCTTGATCCGACCATACATGGGCACGATGCCGGCATCCCACGCATACAAAGCGCCGACGAAGGCACCGATGGAAGTTCCACCGACAATGTCAATGGGTATGCCTGCTTCCTCAAGAGCTCTGATGACACCAACATGGGCAAGACCACGGGCTCCACCTCCACCAAGGACAAGCCCTACAGATTTGCCGCAAAGCCGACGTGCGAGACGATGGAAATCACCTTTAAACGGCGTCTCAGCTGAGTATAGTGGAGTTTGGCGCACTTTCCGAGTCGTGTACTTTTGAATTTCGGCTTGAATGGTCTGTACTCGTAGTTTGAGCGCAGAGCCAAACCTCTTATTTGGTTGGTGAACGGGCTCAGGGGCCGTCCGAACCGCCATCTGGATATGATGATGACCTCCAGTGATCCACATGCGATTTCGAAGCCACCTGCGCGTCAAACCTGGTGGACACAATCTCTCACTATGTAGCAGAACGAGTTCTTTCCTTGCGGTTGTTTTCGTCGTAAGAAGGAAGCGCTCATATTCTCCGACCTCAGGTGATGCTTCCGCGTTACCGATCAGTAGGATGCAATCACTTTGGGTGATACATGTGCTTGTCCAAGGGGATTGAACACTTGTATCCGCCACGTAGAGAACGATACCGAACTTCTCCTCAAGGTCGGCTAGGTACTGGGAGAGCTTGAGCTTACCCATTCTGTTAAATGCATGCCTTCCGAGATGATTCAAGATGGCGCCTTGATTCAATGAGACGACGGTAGTACCGATTTGAGTTAATGCTGTAACGAGGCGGGCAGCAAAATCGACCACTGGGACACCGTTGGTGATGGGTAGAATGCAAACAGTCCGAAGGTTCGTCACTGAAGAGGGATTCACATTCCCTCCAATTGAGGTCCTCTCGCTAATGTGGCCGAACATGGGATCTTCAACGATATCTCGCATCCGTCGTGCGAGGATTTTCGACATGCGCATCGTAATACCAGGATGCTCCTGTGCCAAGCTATTGAATAACATCTTGGGCAGTTTTGCAATATCAGTGTCTCGCTGAGCATGGAGTGATCCAGGTCTTCGAGTCTCCGTCAGGACTTCGAGTTCCCCTACACTGTCACCTTGGCCATATTCTCCAAGTACGCGAACGGTCTTGTCTGGAGTCTCTTGGATCGCTCTGAGGCGACCATTGAGAACAATATAGATAGCATCGCTCTGATCATCTTGCCGGTAGATGATTTGTCCAGCAGTCAGTTGTAAGTATTCAAGTGCGAAGTCTATGTGCAGAATGAGCCGATCCAGGACCGCGGTTAGCCTCTTTGCAAGTGTAAGCAATACAATCGGATATCTTTCCACTAAGCGATCAAGTGAAGCTCTTGGAAGGAAGCCAACAACCACATCGCTCTTTGCAGTAACATTAACAAACGAGCGAAACCCAGAAACGGACGGAAGGTAGCCAGCGATTTGGCCGGGCTTAAGAAGAAACAGTGATTGTCTGTGTTTCCGCCTACTCTGATTTGCATTCAGATTGCGTTTGCTGTCGTCGGAACGCATGCATCCGGGCTCAACATAACCCGAGTCAGGCGAAAACAGTCCAAGAGACTTGTGTACAGCCGACGTTCCCATGATGTCTGTGTCTACCACCTCTTCATCCAGATAGGTGCTTACTTCAAGGAAGCCATCAATGACATAGTACAATCCCGGTAACCTTTCATGCTGCTCAACAAGTAGAGACCCCTTTGGGAAATATACAATATCAATGTCGTCGACCATATCTTCTAAAATGTTCTGTGGTTGGGCTTGACTCAGTGTCGAAATTGAGGTAGAAGTTGCGGACTCTGAGTCTCCATCTTGAGAACCCTCGAATGGATCTAAAAGGCCAAAAGCATTGTGGAAGACGGCTTTCTGTCTACGGGAATCGAAACTAACCAGTCTAGGTGACTGTTCGGAAGAAAGAGGACGATGCGTTTCGTTAGGGTTGGTGAGGCCCATGGCCGTGCAAATACATTCAAGAATTGCTTGCCGAAATATGTCATCCTCATTCATCGAATCCTTTTTCCGCAGCTGCAATGGTTGAGGTTGAAAGTAGCCTTCATCCAGTGGAGATCGAACGTTTCTTCGGCTGGCATTTAGACCTTGGAGAGGTTGTGAAAGTGAAAATATGTTTCCTGGTCGTCCGTTGGCGAGTAAGTCGCCAGCACTGATCCCAGTGCGTTCACTTTCTGGAGAGGTTACTCGATCTGTAGATCCGAAGTCGATGCTTCGAGCCGTCGCCATACGAGCGTGAACTGCAACATCCTTTCGCAGGCTGTTAGATCTCCTGGGTCGACCTCGTCCGGGATTGTGAAGCGCAATACCCTTCAAGCGATCATCATGTCCAATGCTAAGTTTTTCTTTCGAAAATTTCTGTTTGAGTCTTTCAAGAGCAGAATCTCGTAGGAAGTCAGGTAGATCGCATGACGAATATTTGTTCAAGAGTTTCTCAGTCTTGAGGATCTCATTCGTCAGACCAAGATATTGTTGTCCAGTTACAAGAGTAACTCTGTAAAATCTTGTCAAAATGACTTGAATAACATGTGCTGTAGCCTTGGGATAGCTTTTGGTCAACTTTCGAAATGCTGAAGCGGGAATGATAGCGATTGTACAATCAGTTGCCGCCCTAGCGACAATATCAGGATGTGCTGAGAACTGTCGACGAAGTTTTCGATGGTTAGGATCGTCATTTGGCTGGCCATACTTTTGTTCATCAGCCGGATCCAGCGTCATTGGTGGAACTCGAGGCAGTGTCTCGGACGCGCTTGGTGATTGAAGACTCGACAAGCGACGATGATTGATCTTCGCCGAGGATCCGTCTTGTTCTGGTTCGAACGGACTAGCTAACGGGAAGTCGCCGTCGTGATTCCCGATACCTTGACTTGTAGAAGTGTGAAGGCGTGAAGTTTCTCCATTTAACTCCCTGCTAGATATACCATTTACGCTTTCCGAAAGCCGATGACGAATTCCAGAGTTTAGACCATGCTTTAACTTCACGTCTTCCGTGAAAAGTGATAGAATGCTGAAAAGAGAGGACATTGGTGCTCCATTCTTGACTTCAGTAAGAAGCTGGTATCCTTGTTGATATCGAGCGTGAGTATCTTCTTCGTCATCGCTGGCACTACTCGAATCTCTGTCGTCTCGCCTCGACCGCACGAATATTTGGACCGTGCCATCGACTACAATGCAGAAGCCCTTCTCTTCCTCCAGGAGCAAAGTTTCGCCAGCCACCAACTTTCTCGTTTGCATAGTACGTGTAAGTTCATGAAAGATTGACCTCTCCAGATACCCAAAGACTTTAATGGCACTAAGGAATTCATCCAAGTAGTTGGAAAGTCCAGGTTTCGAATCTCCACCTTGAGGGTCTGGGAAGACCTCTACATTTGGTTCCCTTCGCGGTGGTTCGGCAGGTAGTCGAGCATAGGTATGGTACCGGTAGCGAATGAGATAACTCAAGGTTGAGACGCAGGCCACGACGATAAATGCAAGAGTACTGAAGTTGACGGTGACGGTTAAGGAGAAGGACAATAGGCGATAGATCAATGTCGGCAAAGTGATGGTCACCACAGATATGACAAAGAACAGAACACTTGGGATTACTCTCAGAATCGAAAGAATAATCCAGGCTGGTGTGGACGTTGGCGTATCGATTGGGAGAGCCGTCGCAGTTGGTTGAGCTGCCGGCAGAATTTCTGTAGCTGACTGAATGACGGCGGATACCGACTCAGTGAAGCCGATAGTACTTTCCGCAGACATTTCGTCGAGATAGCTGGGACTGAAACGCTAGGGTTATGATGTTACTCTACTCGGTCATGTCGAAGTCTGGAAACGTTTGTCGCGCGCATCAGCTGAGTTCAACTGAGAGTAGATTCTCTCGCTGGTTGGTCGTGCCTCCACAAAACGATTCTCGTACTATTAGACGCAACAATCTCTCATGACAATCTGTTAACTGCTTCTGTGACAGAGAGAAGAAAAGTTGAGGTTCATTCCATCAGGTGTCGATGCGCCCATGCCCGTTCACGAGTAACTATTTGCCGGCGAATGACAGGCAAGGGATGTCGATGCTTATGTCAGCACACATCTCATCGATCCAACACCTCTTTTGCCTCGTAATGAGGCTCAATCGCGAACTTCGACGAGCATCGTGCAGAACCGCATCCAAACAGCCCTTTTCCTTCGCCGACGTCTAAAGGGAGACGCGCTCGCGTCGAACCACAATGCCACTCTTCAAAGATGACCAGATTATGGTATGTTTTGTTCACTTTTAACATTTCTTCTCAGCTAATCAGATTCATGTCTAGATCATCTCGCCAGGGACATATACGACCCTGGCGCAACTCGGGCTTCCAGAATCATTTACTCCAGCTCAATTACGCGTCAAATCGCGCATGTTTCCTGCCGAGAAAGAGGGAGAATGGGAACCATGCAAAGTGCGACTAAGGGAGAGGAAAAAGCACGTGACCCAACAGCCGCCAGTCGAGGCCAACGGTACAGAGGCTGCTAATGGCGAGCATGGCACCAACGGCGCAAACGATGCCATCGTTGCAGGTGAAGCGAAAGAGACAAACGGCACGGATGCACTCAACAGCGAGCGTGAGGACCCCGAGTTGTATGAAGACTGGGAGACGGACGAAGGCGCAATCTGGGCAATGGATCACGGTCACATTGTTAATTGGCCTTGCTTCTACGCCTTGCTAACCCATGTCTACAACCAGCTATCACCACACATGCCCATTCAAACTCCTATCTTACTCATCGGCCAACCGTGCTGGAGCCAGAAAGATCACGAGCTGATCACTCAGTTCTTTTTCGAGAAGTTCCGATGTCCAGGTTTGACCATCATGGATTCAGCATCTGCGGCACTGTACGGATTAAACGTGCAGAATGCCTGTGTGATAGATATTGGATACCAAAAGGCCGACATCACAGCTATCTCCGACTTCGAAGTCCAAAGCATTGGCCGGACCATGGCACTAACGAAATGTGGAGGTGAGGCCATGACGCAGAATTTATTGAAGCACCTAGCATCGCGGAAATTCACTCGCGATATGTGTGAACAGCTGAAGCAAAGTCCAATATGCGAGATTCTACTACCCGGCACGCCGATGCCAGGATCTGGTCAGACACAAAGCGAAGATATTACGAATCCGGCAGCTGCGGCATCAACAGGTGCCACAGGCTCCGGACCGGGTCATCGGCTGAGTGGTGGTGCGATGGGAGCAGAACCTCGGGGACCTGGCGAAGGCACGGAAGTAGGAGATGATGGCGAAGACACTGAAGGCGTACTTGATGTGGCTAGTATTGTGACTGGAGGCCAAGGAAAGATGGAAGAATTTCTGGCAAAGAAAGAGAAAGAAAAGGCAGAGAAAGCTTCCAGAAAGAAAGGTGATTCTGCGCCATCTCAAGCCAAGCCAGTGCGGATACCAAATTCGCAACGCGAGAGATCCACGTTCATGTACAGAGACAATGCAGTTCTCGATGCTTTGAAGGGTATGAGCCTCAGCCGCGAGGATATGGCCGATGCGAAGGCAAAGCTAGATGAAGGAAAGCAGAAATCAGCCCCCAGTGATAGTCAAGCCGATCCCACTGGAGTTGAACCAACGTCTCCCGCCACCGCTTCCATTGGTCGCGCCAGTGCACCAAGAAGAGAAATTGAAGTTGGGATAGAGAGATTCCAAGCTGCGTCCGATGGTATTTTGGAACGCATTGCAGATGCCGTTCATCGCACAATCAGCGCCGTAGACGTTGTTAAACGTGCAGAAATCTGGGACTCGCTTATCCTTGTAGGCAGAGGATCTAAGATCAAAGGTTTGAACACGTCGTCCATTGTCATAGTACTACTGCTAACATATGACTAGGCTTCCGAGAAGCACTCATGCACACAATCGTAACTCAGTATCTCATCTCTCCGTCATCCGCAACAATCTTCACCTCCGAGCTCCCATCCAACTTCTCGACTCCAGTAGGTACAGGCGCCCAAACTCCACAACCACAGCTTGGACCTACACAGCCTCCGCACGGCAGCTCCGTCAATCCATTGCTACTGGCCGCAACGACAGCGTCGCACCTGCATCTGACTCCCGGCAATTCTCTTGGAAGCCAAGCAGTGTCTCACTCACAGCAGAATCTACACTCTAGTCACGGCCAAACACCGACTAGCGTCAAGTGGGCGAAGAGTATGGATTACTTCCCGGAGTGGAAGGAAGCTGGATGTTGGGAGGAAGCACACTTTTTGGGTGCACAAGTAGCAGCGAAGATATTGTTTGTGAGTGCTCCCGGTGATGCCAAGACTTTCATGAGTCGCATGGACTATAACGAGCTGGGACCTGCTGGAATTCACTCGATATATTTTTGAGCGGCGCTGATGGTTTCTGTTATGCTCAAAAAAGATATCGGTGGTCTTTCGTTGGGTGGCTGAGGACTGGCGTTGAGCGAGGAGAATTCATGGGTTCGAGTATATGTAGATTCTCAGCGATTATGATAGCCCGTAGCCGTAGCATGAACTACTCGAAAATGCTGGTATTTATAGAGCTGCTACGAGCCATACCTGTATTCTATTGAGGTACCAAAATTGGAGCTTAGGCCCTGGCGTGATATGAAGCAGCTTTGCCACTACATCACGCCGCCTCCACCCACCCCGCCGTGAGCTGATATGCAGGAGAGGAAACAGGGTCATGGACGGCGTATTTCGTGAAACACACCCAGCCGTCCCTTCAGGTCGCCGCCAAAGCTTACATTGAAAGGAATCACATCAGTAATTCGACCCTGGCCACTGCTTTCTCACTCTCATTGTTTATGATTTAGCTGTAACTGATCCAGCCAGCTCCTCGAACCAAGCCATAGCCTTACCTACGATACCTCGTATTCAGGCGCTGTAAGCGGCTTCAACGCCATGACCGACACTGCTCCTCCAGCAGACCCACCTCAGCCCGCAATGGCTGTCTCTGAGCCTCCAAGCACGGAGAGCAAGACCAGCGATGCCCAAGAGATCTCCCCGACGGTCGACGATTACAAGAAGAACCCACCACCGCCAACTACTATCGAAGGCTACGTCAAAGACGCCCAAGACTTCGTCAAGGGAACATTGCAGCGCACGGGGACCCTCTACTCCAGCGCTAAAGATGCAGTGATCAAAAGATCGGGAAGCCTCTATGAGGGCGCGAAAGAAGGTGTCAGCGAGGGACTGAAGCGCAGCGGAACAATGTACGAGACTGCAAAAGAAGGTGTAAACCAAGGCTTGAAGAGGAGCGGTACAATCTACGAAGGTGCAAAGGAAGGTGTGTTGAGACGAAGCAGCACGTTCGGACATACAGGCGGCATGATACAGAGGACAGGCTCGTTCTTTCAAGAGACGGGCCAAGTAATGGTCAAGAGAACGGGATCTTGGTTCGAAGACACAAACGCCTACATTAGAGGCTACTTCGACCCGAACAAGCCTCTCCACGCAATCATCCGCGAGATCAACGGCGTCACACTCCCGCGAGTCGGCGCGACCATTTCCGTCATCGACGGCCGCGCCTACATCTTCGGCGGCGAGGACGAGCGCGGCAACCTGGCCGACAACATTATGCACATCGTGATCCTGCCGGGCTCCGCGACCTTCGAAGCGGACTACACGACGGCGCTGCCCAAGCCACAAGTTGCCGGCGAACCCGTTCCCAGCGCCCGCAAATGCCACAGCGCGGTCGTGATCGGCCAAGACATCTACATGTTCGGCGGGCAGCTCGCACCAAAAGCAGCCGAGGAAGCCGGGCGCGTGTGGGTATTCTCCAGCAAAACGCGGCGCTGGTCCCACCACGATCCTTCCGCCGACGCGCCGTACCCGCCGCCACGCCACTCGCACGCGGCGACGGCGACCGACCCGACCGGCCCGACCTCCTCGCCCGAGGGCACCGCCGACGCGCCCGAGCAGGACGTCGACGCCGGCACGCTGTTCATCGCCGGCGGCGTTAGCACCGCGTCCGACGCGCCGCCCGACGCGCACCTCCCCGACGCCTGGGCGTTCGACGTGGCGAGCGGGACGTGGATGGTGCTACCACCACCACCAACGGGCTCGCACAGCGCGTCCCTGGCGCTGGCGCAGGGCCACCTGGTGCGGGTGGGGTCCGCGGGCGCACAGCTGCGCGTCGACAGCCTCGACGTCAGCGAGCTGCTGGCGGCGCGGCGGGGCGGCGCGCTCGGCGCCGCGTCCTTGCCTTCGCTGCTCAGCGAGTGGGCGTCGACCGTGTTCCCGGATGCGGCGCTCGGCGCCGCGCGCGCCGCCGTGAACCTCGCCTCGCCCGGCGGCCGCGCCTTCCTGCTGGTGTTTGCGGGCGCGGCCGCGTCGCCGCCGGAGCATGCGCCCGCGGGTGTCGTCGCCGTCGAGCTCACGGTCGGGGCGCTGACTCGCGCGGAGGACCCCGAGGCCGAAGATAGGCCGCTGGTCAAGCGCCTGCTGAGCGTGGAGGCGGCGTTTGTGGACCCGTATGGCGAGGCGCTGGAGGAGAGCGCGGTCGCGAAGGAGCGGCTTGAGCGCCGGACGGCGTTCCTCTCATCTCCTGGCTCTGAGGTCGACGGCTCGCATTTGATTGTGTGGGGTGGTAAGAATGCGAATGGCGAGGTTGTGGGAGACGGGTACATGCTTACTGTGGAGTTTTAGGGCTGCTAAATACCTTGTTGCTATTTTTCAATTCTACAGGCCCTTTTTCGGTGGTCTACTCCCATGTCTCATCACTTTCACACTCGTCTTCTCAAGAGTCTTCATGTGACGTATTCCCTAATGCCTTTTCATCACGAACTTAGATCTAGCTACAGTAACCTGTGGCATTGCTTTAGTCGTCGGAGCCACCGTCGAATTCGGACACATCAGGGTCTGTATCCCGTTAATATGTGGACTTTATTATTGTATCAATGTCGCTACAATCACGCAATAGAGATATAAAGCAGGTCTGTCATTACCTCGTTGCAGCGTGTACTCAAGCTTGCCGCCGCATCGCTCCGCAAACGCTGCACGCAAAAAAGCTTGCTCTTCATCCGATAGGCCCGTGTCAGGATCTGCATTGTCCACGGCTAGAAGAAGAATTTGATGGTTGCGGTCGCCGAGCAGTTCGGCGAAGTCGAGGAGTCCGTGGAATGTAAATTTCGTGATGCCAAAAAAGGTCATCACTTTGAGATTGCGTAGCTGCGAAACGCTTTCTAGTGCGGTGTCGTCGAGAGACAGACCAGCAATGTAGAATTCCTCCAGCATTTGTAAGTTATCGCTCAAAAGCTTGACTGCCTCTTCAGGAAAGAGATTAGATACACCAATCAGGCGAAGAACGCGCAGCTGACGAAGCTCGCAAAGCGAGCTGATGAGGGTCTGAATCTCGTCAAAGGAGTCGATCGGATCGCTCTCAAGAATAAGATGTTCAAGCTGTCGTTGGTGAGCCAGGGAAAGGTGGAAGCTATTGTGGTCTTTGCCGGCATAGTCAGAGACCTCGAGGTATCGTAATCGAATGTCATTTTGTAGGACAATGGGAGTCGCAACAGCCGCGCCACAATTGTAAAGACCGAGTCTCAAATTGCGCAACTTCTTGCACGATTTGAGCCACTCAATAAGGTCCAGGAAAACATCATTCTGTTCGGCTTCAAGATCGACGATCTTCCGGTCGTCGGTAAGTGTGAGTGTCTCCAGCGCCGTCAGTCCCTTCAACAGACCGATATGTGGAATAACGGCCGGTGACATGAACAATTTCAGTTCTGTCAAGGCGTTCGAGTGACGGCTTATGCCAAGGCAACACTGTGGTCCAAAGCCGTTCATACTGAACGTGACGAAAGATTCAAGCGATTGCTCTTTGAGTCCACTAAAAAACGCCGACAGAGAGTCATCCTTGTAGACATCGCTTCGGAATATGCTACAGGAGTTGAATTTTGGACAGTAGATACGAAGCAGCTCTGCTATTTCACCGTCCAGCCCAGAACCGTCGTAAAGTTCGAGAGACCGCAAACGGGGTAAACGTGGAATCCACCGACGCAATGACGTTGGAGCGATAGGACCGCTGATAGTATCTACGATTGGGGCCTTCTCTGTGAGAATGTCACCAACAGCATGTGTGATTGCAGGGTAGTCAAGTCTTGGACGACGTCGCCAATCGTTTGCTTTGACATTTGGAGGCAGCTTCTGGACCACTTCCAAATGAAAGCGCTTGAGGTCGCCTGAGAAAAATCGTTCGCGGATACGGCCTTTGAAGCGATCATCGTCAAGTAGATGGTTGAAATCACGCATATCTAGGAATCGGATGAATTGACAATAAGGGAACAACGTTTTGCCCATGGCGGATAGGATGATGGACCGCCACAGAATGGACCATTTCTGGTAGACGAGCTCTTGTTCCGCCAGTGGAATGGCCTCATCATTGGAATCATCCTTCACTGAGGCCATATGATGTCCTCTGGAGTTTCGTCAGTTACCGATATCAATAAAAGCTTAGTAATAGTAAGCCGACATACTTGTACATATTCGTGAGTGCGGCCACAGCAAGGTTGCGATTTGCCGTGCAACAGTTGAACAGAGTGCCGAACTGACGATGCTCGACAAGAGCATCGCAGATGAGATGATAAATATCGTCCGGAAGTTCGGGTATCATGTTGAATGTTAGAAATGAAGTTCGATACTGGACAGAATTTACGATGAAGACCAGGATATTGTTGTTGACTTTCCGACAAACTTGTATGATGCGGGCACGTTTTCGGACTCCTTTCGAAGCGCGTCACTCGGAGCCAATCAGAATTCCATAATATTCGTCCACTATTGACTTCCGACTCCGAATTCTTCACTGTACCTTCCCACTTCGTCCTCGTTCCCACTTGGATTCGCAGAAGCCGAAATCAGGAGAAGAAACTCAAACGCGTCCTTTCGTACGCGGCGATGGTGGCGCTCAACTTTGACCTCTCGCCAGATTCGTGTGCGAAGCTGTTCGATTTGCTATCGTGCTTAGCCAAATTCAATGAAACTGTCTCTCTAGAGGCGCAAAAGGAGTCTGTCAGTATTTCTTTTCAAGTTTAACTAGACTTATCTCTGCATCTAATGCATATCATATCTGTAGATTACGCTAAGCACTCTCAATTCAACAAAATCAGCATATGGGTCGTTTACTCTTCACAAACCATTTTTTGTCAAGTACAGCTTTAATCCAGGCCCAAACGCTTCGGATGGACGCTTCACCTGCGCCATTCTAAACAAGGTATTTAACGTGTTCTGTTGTCCATTCGATGTACGGTTGATTGACAGCCTAAGGCACTGTTGTCGGTTTTCAAGCGCAGCGTTATCGACCCACGTAATCGAGACACAGCACTGGATCGATGCAATGTTCGGGTTCAAGAGCACGAAGATCAGGCCGAGTGCCGCTTGATCATACAGATGATCTGCTATGGTGGTACGCTCATGATCCCTCTCAACCGTATAGCTATTAACACGTTGATCAGGAGTCACCAAGACGTACAAACTAACTTATGAATCAGTCGAAGTCATGCATGCTTTATTTGACAAGAGCAGTGCTTCGAACAAGTGGACCATCAAAGCTGGGTTCATGAGAGAATTTACGGACTATTTCAGTCCAAAGGCTGAGCAGCTGGACATGTATTGTGAAGAAGGGAAGATGACCTTTTTGAGCTTTACGGAAAAAGTCGTCAACGCTAAGAGCGGTAAGATGTTTGTGTCTCATTAGTGTGAATCTGGTGCCTGATTGTTGCTCTAGAGGTGCTCAAACAACCATTGAAGACGGCAGTATCCGTTCAGCAAGTCGATTTCGAACATTTTGATGCTCAAGACAAGCTACACCTTATCATGAGCGTCAAAGACTTCAAGAACATCATTGCTCACGCCGACACCCTTCAAACTAGCGTATCTGCCATATACTCCGTTCCAGGTCGCCCTCTTCAATTCAACTATGGTGCCGAAGGACTGCAGTGCCAATTTACTCTCATGACAGCTGGTGACTGTCACGGTACTCCTGCTGCTACTGCATCAGCCAAAGCTGCTACGCGAGAACCTTCAAGATCAGAACCACGAGTGGCAAATGGTAGAGGTCCCATCGAAAAGTTATTCTCCGCGGAAATGCCTCCGCCAGCTGTACCCAAAACTCGAAAGCTTGGGAAGAACCTGGGTCAGAATGAGAGCATGACCACGTCGACGATATCAAATCCATCAGATCGTGAGTCTGAGGGACTTTTCGTCACTCAAGAAGATGATAGCCAATGGGACCCTCCGAACTATGAGGATGGTGAAGAGTCTCTGGGATGGAATGCGACTGCGGATAACGTATGTTTAGCTCCGCTTGAAACTAGCATTGAAGGCTAACCTGTATTCAGGATTCGGCGCCATATCCAACACTTCGAGATACCAGTACCACAAGAACCGTATCTCATCAAACATTAACAAATGAAGAAGGCTTGGTGCCGACTCAAAAGCTGTCCCAGGTATGCAGACTATCGAGCTTTGGTTGTTTGTTTAGCTGACCTTCGTCAAGATCCGAGGCCTATGGTGAAATTCTGGTCCGGTCAGCATGACATCTTTCTCGAAAACGCAGCCTAGAAGTTACTTTTTGAAGATGCCTTGTGTAGAGGAAGATAGCTCATGTCCTTGTGTCTGTCGAAATCCCACAGATCCTAAGGCTGAGAGGGAGGTTTGGTGTTTCGACTCGTCGAAGCTTGCTATAAAACTAGTGGCACATCCGGCTCCAAGTCTATATACCTTGCTAGATACTGAGAGTACGTTCCATCTGTCCTTCACATCACCGTTGTCTGTTGGCTCTCCGCAGTTACCATGCTCACCCCAACCCCAGGAGATTACCTCTCCAGCAGAAGTCAGGGCTACAACATGCTCACTTCCGACGGCAATATTTTCAATCTCCGGCAAGTTTGGTGGACAAAGCTGACCATGATCGTTTCTGCCCCAAGATATGATTTGACCTGACTGCAAGAGAACGAATATGCTACCCCAGCTTGCTGCAACCGCTCTCCACGATGGAAGAGTCTTGGGTGTGTTGGAAACCACAGACCATTTGTCTGCACCAATAACAATGTGGTTCCCAGAATCTGGTTGCCCAACGACGTAGGTAAAGTCTCTTCCACAAACCGCACGTCGGGCTGGGAAAGGTATTCCCTCGATCTTCCGAGGTGACCAGATTATATCGGATGGATCGCCTAGCTGACCTTTTCTGCCAGAGCCCCAACCATATACATCGCCATTAGAGAGCACTGCAACTACGTGGCTCATGCTTGCGGCAAGCCAGGTGACTCTAGTTTCTTGTGGTGGAAAGTCCGGGATGATTTGAGGAGTGGTTGCCTTAGTAATATCTTTTCCCAAACCCAGCTCGCCCTTACTGCCTGTTCCGCAGCTGATGATATGTCCATCAGCGGTGAGACATATTGATGCTTCCCAAGAAGCTGCACAAAACTTGTAATTGCCAGCGCTGCGGTCTTTAGCGATACCGTTGGGCGGAATGAAGGACCGCAGCTGATCAATCTCATCGATTTGAATAGCAGCATTGTTAAGCGAACATCTACCATCTGCGTTTTGTCCAGATGCATAGATAGTGCCATCATGATAGAGAACCAAAGTATGATTGCCTCCTGCTGCTATTGCGGTAATACTGCTGAATGGTGCGGTGGTATTTAGGTGTCCGGGTATTGAGACTTCAGTGGGACGAGAGATATCTTCAGTATGTACCGCTCCCAACTGTCCTGAGCCATTTGAGCCCAGAGCGAAAAGCATAGTGAACGTTTGGAGAGATATGGAATCAGAGGGAAAAAAAAAAGGTAGGTCTTATTGGAGAATGGGCGTTCTGACTGACTTTTCCCTATTAACCAGCCTCTACGGAGCAAACTAAACGCATTCCCGCTTGGCTACTCTAGTACGTAAACTTTAGTGGTCGAGCCGCAGCTTTTGTGCTCAACTTCTGCAGCCTCAACAATGGGACAAAGTCGGATTCCAGTTATTCAATGAGAAAGAATACCATGACACAGCCTTGTTCTCATACTATAATTTGATCCCACCACCGTCTTGAGCGCTTTCTTCTCGTGAATGCGAGGCTGTACTGTGGCTGGGTAACATCGCCCCGCCTATATGTTATCACGAGCCTGATCTCTCCTTCGACACTGCCCTATTGCTTTCAGCCTGCTTTGTCTGTTTTCTCTTTCTATAACTTCAGTCTTTTTCATTTCTATGGATCCTCAGTAACCCGTCGTCCCATCCTCTCCCCGTTGCTTTATGCAATCGTGTCCAAAATGGCACACGCGCTACGTTCTGCCAACTTCACAATCACAATCACTGTTGCCAACCACACGTCTCCGGTCGATGTGCCTCTTCCAAAGACAACATGCTACACCGTCCCGTATGGCTGGATCGGCTTCATTAATGGCCTAGTTACAATGTACATCTGCATGTGCCTCTTGGTGGGCAGAACTCCGCTTTTCCCATGGCGACCGAGGCGGCATCAACGTCTTTTCTTTTGCCTATATTGGCCATGGATGCTCTCGGTCTCGACACTATACCTGATTAACTTGGGCATGTGCGCGAGTAGTTACGTCACTTTATTCTGGATTATCCTGGTGAAGTTTTTTTGGTCAATTTGTGTCATGGCGGCGGTCGGCAACGCTGTCAAAATTGGTTTGGACAAGATGGCTGCCAAATCCTTACCGCAACGGGCAGGTCAAGAAGCCGGGACTACGACTGATGAAGAGAGAGACGATGCTACGATAAGGCTTGTGATTACGGATGCTGCAACCACGACCGATGAGGAAAGCGAGGATGCCGTGACAAGAGCTGAGACGACAAACGTGGAGATCGAGGTCGAGGGCGAGACAACAGAGCCCAGAGGTACTTCAGTAGACGGAAGGAACACAACCACCGCTGGAGATGGATGGACTCAAGATGATACAGATCTGTCACGTCGTGTTCCTATGCCTGAAGACGCAACTGAACAGATGGAACCTCCACCAACTTATGAGTCTATCGCGCGACAGGTCTTCACATCGGATCATGCATCGCAATCCACTTTGCGTGCTGGGTTCGAGGCCCAGCGAGCAACTGCCTCGTCTAGCCGCAGCATAGGAACACAAACGGACCCTACTCTTTCAGCAACGGCCGCGGCTGAAGCCTTAAACACAAATTCCACTGAAGCCACTGCTACTACGCCTACGAAACGTGCTGATTTACCGCCTCTTAGCACGGTGGCCCAAGTGGTCGGCTTCTTTATATTGATTGTGTTTATACTTCTCACCCACTTAGCGGCATTTATGCTCGTCAAGCCTGTTTTGAACCCTACCCACCCGCAAATAGAGTCGGCATTCATAATTTTTGTATTTTTACTGCTGATTATGTTGACTCTGTTTGTGGTACTGGTGTATCAAAGCGTGAAACTGTCCATGGCGAATATGAGAAGAAAACAGGGGCAGAAAAGGGGCCAGTACATGGAACTAGCGCAGACTGAGGAAAAAGAAACTCGCGGTATCGCTAACACGGAAGAAACGCAAAACGGGAGCGACGGCGTGGTTAGTGACCATCCTCTCCTTCCTACGAACCTCGATGAGGACAATCGTGGAGGTGATGAAGTGGAAGCTGAAACTAACTGTGGCGTCGGAAACGATATTGAGCGTAATGGCCCTACTTTGAACCAACAAGTCCCAGTGGGACATGCAGCAGAGTCGACACCTAGCAAGAAAGAGCCGTCCGAGTCGTGGGTAGTCATCCCTCAGCCTGTTGCGGTGGCCATCATGCTGTATGCGTTCGTATTCTGTATCGTGTACCCCGACTTTCTCCTTGGTGCGACAACGGGGAATATGTTGGGCCTACCAAAGAGCAGCAAACTGTCTACGGTGTTGGGTATAGCCTATATTTTGGCGTCTAAGATACCGATGCTGTGTTTCTAGCGAGCAACATGTTGAGCATCCAGCCTAGATTGTGGGATGATGATTGAGGATACGGGACAACAATCTCCTAGCCCCAATTACTATTTCTTTGTCTGTATTCGAAGGGTCGAGTAGCCATCAAGAGGGTCATACTTTGCGAAGAACGATGTCCACAGGTTAGGGTCTTGAATACTGCTGTGCCTTGTCGTTCAGATGAACAATTTACCTAAACGTGAGGTCAAAAGCCTGTGGGCAGAGTTGATTAGCGTAGTCTAGAATACGATTCCTCTTCAATTCCACAGACATTACTGAGACTACGACCTTGTCGGGAAATTTGCCGCTGCTTTTGGAGGTTCTTTTCCCTTCAAGCCAAGCACCAGAGTACGCCTGCCGAGCAACCCTTATTCAGTGCTGTCGAGCCACAAACCTCTGCCGGGGTCTGATTTATGAGATAAGAAAACCACGTCTCAAGCAGCATGATTTGACCGCGAGCAACGCAGTGGTTCCTAGAATCGGGGCCCAAATTTCGGGCAGGGGTATGCTGGCTCAATAACCCGACACAATTGAGTAGTCCCTTGCCTTGGCTACACTCGCTTCTACAACTCAGCATTTATCAAGGCTGCTGGCCTATGGGCAAAAAGTAGAAATAGGAGAAAATATCTCTGGCGATACTCTGTGGGCAAAAAGTAAAAAGAGGAAAAAAATATCTCTGGCGATCCTTCGTGGGCAAAAATAGCCGTACCCGAATAATAGTCATACGTGTATCAGTCCTCCCTACTTCATTCTTGGATGATAAAAATACCCGTCTAATGTTAGAGGAGTGTTTCTACGTCAACGGGGCTAAGAACGACACACGCTGTAGGTTCAACGGTACTTGTTCGAGGCATCTTATACGGAGTAAAAGTGGCGGGTGACTTTGATGGTGGTTGGATTCTCGTGGCGAATCACAGTTGGTCTTGGCAGAGGTAGAGTATATCACGTGATAAGCCACTCCGCTTAGCGAGAATTTGACCACAATTAATCGAATTCACTTCACGAACAGCAGCGGCCGTCACAACTCCACCTTCAGGCGCTCGAGAAGCCATTTGTACATCATGGCTTCCACCCAGAGCGTTCAATGCGTACGTTTGACCATCTCATGGAATCCGAGCTACTGCTAACAGGCGCACACAGTTCGGCAAAAAGAAGACCGCAACCGCGGTTGCACACTGCAAGGTAGTCCTCAGCCTACGATATTATCTTCTACAAGTGTGATGCTAACGTACTGGATAGTCCGGCAAAGGCCTCATCAAAGTCAACGGCAAGCCGCTCTCGCTGGTGCAACCCGAAACTCTGCGCTTCAAAGTCTACGAACCCCTCCTGATCCTCGGCCTCGACAAATTCTGTACGTCGGATGATATAGAATCCGGAGGTGGAATTGACGCTGACTTGCATCTAGCAAATGTTGACATCCGAGTTCGCGTTTCCGGCGGTGGTCACACTTCCCAGATCTACGCCATCCGCCAGGCCATCGCCAAGAGCATCATCGCCTACTACCAGAAATACGTGGACGAGCACTCGAAGAACCAGCTGAAGCAGGCGTTGGTGCAGTACGACAGGACATTGCTGGTGGCGGACAACCGGAGATGTGAGCCGAAGAAGTTTGGTGGTCCGGGTGCAAGAGCGCGGTTCCAAAAGTCGTATCGTTGAGCGGCTGGGCACGTGGTGTTTATGCGAGAATATCGTACGGCTTTTTCAATCATGGCGGTCCCGGTGCATTTTGTCGGATACTACATTTGCTGCTTTATGGGCTAGCTTGAGATAGATCAGAAAATCTCGAGACCTTTTCACAATTTCATTGATGTGCAAAGACATGCTTTTCATAGTGCCGAGAATGTTTTCATGACATTAGATGTTGAAGATGACCTTCGGCGCATATGAGAAGAGCCGTAACCGTCGAGAGCAACGCGGATTTGCTCACTGAGAACCAACCCCTTTGGCCATGACACAGAACGCCATGCTTACCACACGTACTCAAAACATTTCCAGTCCTCCGACGGAAGATCTATAAGCGGATCCAAACTCGCCTCAGCCGTCGCTTCCCGTGCTCCGGAACGCGGTGCAGAGATTGGCGTATTGGCTAGTGAGTTCCAGGACCGGCTGCGGCAGGCTGCTTCCTTGGATGAGACTCTGGACCTTGACTGCGCCCTCATCCTCAATGAGCTTTCGAATGGAGTAGAACAAGCTCGGCGAGTACTGATACACTTGGTCAGCAACGTATATTCTCTTTGGTAAGAATGGAACACAACAAACCTCCGAATACCAGCGATACTGCCAGCAAATCAAGCTGATGAGGGCGCCGACCGTGCCTCGGACATCAGCGCGGCCCTCAAAGAGCTTCAGCACACCCCTCATCGCCTTAGGGCTATAGCGCACATCAAGACACGCCTGGTAAGCCTCAACGGCCTCGGGGAAGTGGTGCAGGCGCTCGGCCAGCTCGCCGAGGATCTCCCACTCCTCGGCGCTCTTCTTGTAGGCGAGCTGCTGCACCGACGCCTGCGCCATCTCGCTGCGCCAGATCGTGTACACGCGCAGGTCCTCGTACAGCACCATGAACAGGTTGTCCAGCCACCGCTCGCACAGCCGCTTGTTGCGGAACGTCGCGTAGCCACCGCCGTGCGGCCCCGCGCCCTCGCTGCCTTCGTGGCCGCCGCTGCCGCTCCCCCCCGCGTGCACCGCCGTAGACGTCACCGTGTGCGCCGGCCTCTCCACGCTCTGGCTCGCGTCCTCGACCGCGGAGCGCGGCTCGGCGGCGTCGGGGCTCGCGGGCTCGGGCGCGGGCGCCTCCGTGCTTGCGGCAGGGCTGGGTCCGCCGGGAACGTCGAGATTGTCGCCGTGGCCATTGGTCTGCGGGGCGGGGCTCGCGGCGCGGAGCGCGACGGTGCTGGCGTTGCGGCTGTGGCTCGTCGCGATCGACGTCTGCTTCTCGTGGCGGTATTCCTCCTCCATCACGAACACGTAGCTGCGGATCTTCAGCAGCTGGTCCCAGCCGATGCGCTTCGTGATCTCCGTCAGCAGCATGTACGCTTTGTGGAAGGTGCCTTTGAATGTCGACGCGTGGAGTTTCCGGAGCGTTGGGTGCACCAGTTCGATGTCTGAGCTAGGCCCGGTGTCGTCGATCTCGTCGCAAATCGTCTCAGGCATGGTGGGAAGGAAGACTCTCATTGGTTCTGGCATCCTTGGAGCATCTTTGTCTTGATAAGTAAACATAGGACACGAGTTGAGGGTCAGCAGTGCTAGGTCCCATTGCTCAAGGCTTATGTAGATTTCAGCAAGTCGAGCCCAGGTGCCAAATTCGCTGGGAGCAGAGACTACGCTCCGCTTCGCAATTTCGAGGGCGAGATCCGGCCGGCCTTTGTTGTTTAGGAATTCTGCTTGGCAGTCGAGAAGTGAATAGTCCATGGGCAAATCCTGAATAGCTTCGTGAAGTAGCTGCACTGCTCTTACTTCTTCATCTGCAGAAATGTAAACACGCGCCAGCAAAGAAGTAATCTCTGGATCACGTGTCCTGAGCTTCTCGAAGAGGTTGATTCCGGATGCATATCGTCCCGAGGTGTGAATGTAGTTCAGGAGTCCGGTGGTCAGGTGGTTTGACACGAGGTTAGGCACTTGTATTTCTGGATCAGACCCGAGTTGCCAGCCGTTGAAAAACAGGCGCTCTGCTGCGTCAAGGAATTTGTGTTCCGACTCGGTATTTTGAATAGGGTTGAATCTCCGGACGCCCACGATTTTCTTGATGGTGTCACCGGAACCGTCATCAGCATAGGAGAATGCGCGCAGAACACTGCAGAGGTATGTTTCGAGCCAGAGGCCCTCGTCTGCAACTCGTTTCTCGCCTTTCTCGTCTATGCAGTAGCTCTGAACCGTGCCTGGTATTTGGACCTCGACTCGCATATCGAGGCGAGAGAATGCATTGTAACAGCTGCAACAACATCAGCCACTCGTACTGCATAAACCTAGACCGCTTCCCTTACCAGTAGAGTCCCGAAACCACTTTATGCTGCTTATCGTATGGAGTGTAGGTGAGGGTGTTTATATATGCTGCTAGGCTGGCGGAGGAGGAAGCATCGACGCCGGTGACATGGTGGTATACTCCGGCCTGCGTTGACGAAGGTGAGCAATAATCATTGAAACGTAGTAAAGGCTAGTTATACACACCTGTTTGGTTCCTTTTATCTGCTGCTTGACAAGATGAACAAGATCTGGAGGTCCAAGTTCTCTCAGTGTCTGTAGAGTTTCTGTTCGCGCTTCAACCACGGAATGAAGATCTTCCTCGTAGATCCTGGAATCAACGTTAGAGCCTACTTGGAGAGAAGCAATTTGAGTGAGAACAAAAAGGCAGAATATGCTTCTGAATGAAGCATTGATTATGGAGGCTGCACTTGCGGCGCTAGTACAATTGCGCCCAATGGCTGAATATTATAAGAAGAAACGTACTCAGGAACGGATGGCTGAGCGTGAACCATGATGGAGCGCAAAGCCGTAGCCAATAGCGAAGCCCAAGAACTGAGCTGCTCTTTTGGGGACTGCACAAGCAACAGCAAAAGAGAGCAGGAAGTAAACGGGCGCGCGGAAGAGTGGAAGTGTTCACTTGGAGGTAGCAGGTAGAATGTGGAAGTTGGGTGTCGCTGCTGGTCAATTAAAGCCACAAACGCGGACCCTGTTTGCAGCCACGCTTGACTTGACGCCTCGTGAGACTGCAGCATGTGCATTCGCGAACTCGAAAAGTCCAACTTGACACCATAAATTCCTGTCGCATTCCGCATCTGCTACTCTCTTTCTACCATCCCGCCGGATGCCGGCCTTCGGGATGCTTCAGAGACGTCCCCTTTCGCTGTTAAGAGCTTTGTCCGCCGGAGAAGTCTGAGGGCGTCATGGTAATCGCCGACATGGCTCCTGACGATACTCGAGTCTAGAGCTAACTTGGATCAGGCTGCCTTTCGAGCCCTGAACATAGAATACGATGATGTTACCGACATCGAAGTGGATGACACGCGGGAGCTGCAGATAGAAGATGCATTGAAGCTTTACCAGTCTGCGCTCAAGTACCACTCCGAGGGTCCTGTAGCATACGACGACGCGCTCAAGGCGTACAACGAACTATTCGAATCCGACATTTTCAAGTATCCCGAATCTCAATCAGAACTCCGACGAACCGAACTCTTCGGCGACGCACCCGAATATGACATCCTCCTCCTCCAAGAACAAGTTGACGCTGGCGAGCCCCAACTTACAGTCCCTGTCGATACAACTCCGAATACCCTCCAGCAGATACTACACTTAGCATACAAGAACCATGGCCAGTTTTTGTTGGATTATTTGCTGCACAACGTCAAGACCTTTATAGCACAACATCCTGCCGAAAAACCAGATCAAGCTCAACTTGCGCAGGCTGCGAAACAACCTTTGGAATACTTTGCTGAGGCCTTAGACAAGGACGACGCAGATCTGGATCTGTGGCGATCAACTTCCTCCGTGGCAGCCATAGTCGGGAGTGTTCGCATCGCTCGATATTGTTTGGAATCTGTCCTTGATGGCGACGAAGAGGGTTTGGATTCGGTGCTCAATCTTCCTGGTGTTGAAGAAGCATTTGCCTTGCAAAAGCTTCGTGACCTTGTGCAAAAGCTCAACGATGATCTATCGGCATCTCTCGCTCCACTCTCCGGTTTCCGACGAGTACGGTTCATCAAAGCTCTCATTCAGAAGCTTGATATGGTTCAAGCAATTCATAACCTAAACTTCGAAGATGTTGCCTATTCACGAATCGGTCATCTTGGACTGGAACCAAGACGCAACGCGGGACCCGCCAGGAGACGAGATTGGACTTCCGTTGGGGAGGTAATCCTCCATCAACTCAGCCTGGAAGCTGGTGGACGTTTCGGCCCTGGGTCTGGGATATGGTTCAGTCTAGCTGAGCAACTTCCAGCAAGCACGACGATAGAAATGCCAATACGTCCATCAACGAGTGAAAGGCTTTTGGAGGCTCCATCGGATGTAGGCCCTGATGCCACGGAGAAAGATAAAGTAGCCACGGAAATGCAACAAGAGCCGGAAACAGCACCCAATGGTACAGTGACAACCAACGGCGACCAGAACATTGAAACGGAGGAGAACCAAACCGCCGAGACCGATGCGATTGACGGCAAAGAAGATGGCAAAGAAGACAGTAAAGAATCGGCTCCAGACGATAATGGCCCACCTATAACGAGAAAGCGCTCAACCAGCTCAGCAGGCTTCACAGAGGGACCCGATGGAGGACGGTCGCGTAGCAAGAGAATCCGAACCCGTGATGCAACGTCATTTGGCGAAAGTGCGATAGAAGAGGTTAGCCGACAGTATCGAGATCGTCTTCAAGATTTCATCGGTGCAGACGAATGGCTTTTTGATTCTGTTGGTTCGATACTAGCTAGATTCGACGTTGACGGCTTAGGCTCGTCCAAAGATCTTCGGGACCTGGTAGAATCTACATCTGATGCTGCTCAATTCTCGCAGGAGCTAGGACTGCAAACTGCCATCAAAGACTTTTTCGAACTGTCTCAAAACTGTACTCCGGAAAAGACAGCTGTTCTCGGCACCAACGAGTCTGTCGACCGTCTCGCAGAGGCGCCAGTCGAATTTGGATTCCACAACGTGACGGGCGCAAGATCGGATAAAAGCACTGTTGCGGAGATGCCAATATTTGACGACACAGTCGGCATCGAGGAATGGGTCGATGAGGTCAACCGCACATGGTCATACAACAAGGAAATTGCATGGGCATGGCTTGCTGCTTTCCTGAAGCAAGGTTCCTTTCCTAGTTCTGACCCGCTAAATCCATCCAGCTATAGAGCGCATCGATGGTCTGATGAGCTTAAGACAGTAGTTGTGCAAATCGCCATTCAGAACGATCAATACGTATATCACCGTCTACGAACTAGCTTATCAGAGCTTGAAAAGAGAGTCCTTCAAGCTTACGACGGAAAGGAGTTTACAGTCGATTTCGATGATGCAGCTCATATTGAAATGATTCAGTCACTATTCGAGCTGCATTTAGACGTCTACAAGCGATTTAAGCATCCCGGGAGCGGCATCGACACTACCATGCAGGAAAGTCAAAGAGATCGACTTGAACGATGGTCTCTTCTTGCGAACACGGCACTGAACTTACGAGACTCTAAAGAGAAGCGTCTCATTCAAGATGACGATTTACTTCTTAGGCACCTCTGGGCAATTGTGTTCCAGCTAAGCTCATCAGATGATGTTCCGCAGAGTCTCGTCGTTGCAGACCTCGAACACTTGAAGGAGGAGTTGGAATACCGCGATGCACCGTGCATTCAATTAATCAACAATGCGGTAATGTCTGAAATCTCAGTAGCCGCTGTGGAACAGGCATTGAGTGAGATCAACATGCAGGACTTATTCCGTAAAGTCTTCAGCCATGATGAAAAGGATCCAGTGGCAGTCATCGAATGTCTTGAGCCTTTGTTAGAGGCAGTGGAAACATCACGAGTCAACTCTCGAGAGTCAAGTGCCCATAGGAATGGTCTGGGTGATTCTGGCAAGGAACAGCAAAATGAGACTGAGGAAGAAAGTGACCAACCTGTCCTTGACAAGCCTCTGGAACAAATGCGCAAGTTCCTAGCGAGTGGGACAGTTTCGCTCCGACTTACCCTCTGGCAACGTCTCCGTCTTGCGTATGACGTTATTCAATATCCTTCGAAAGTTCTCTCTTGTCATCTTCGCAGCATTGAATTGTTGATACAAGAGTTTGACGAACCGATATATACACAAGGAACTAAAGAACGAAGAGGGCTCTTGTTGCTCCGGTGGCTCAACATGCTGGATCAATTCCTTGTGAAGATCGTGGATATTCACAAGAATAACACCGATCCATTTGAATGTATCGACGATAACCAACTGCGATCTGCCATGACCGCATTGGCATCACTTTCCAGACTCTTACACACATTCAATATCTACGAGGATCAAGTTCGTGTTGGTCAACTACCAGCACCAATGTTTGAAGGCCGACCAAAGCCTTCTTTCATGATTGTTGCGAATAAAGTTTATGATATGCAGATTCACTGTTGGATTGTGCAATATCATCTGTTGGTGGAAGCCATCAATCAAGATCCCGAAAAATTCCCAACTCCAGCTGAAGATCGTCTGGAATATCTCAGAGCAGTCCACTACGCCCTCGGACTTCGAACGTTGTGCAACCGTGCCAATGGAGCTCTACTCAAGCTTGAAAGGGATGAGCTTTTGGCTCTATCCGACCTTGAGAATTCGGACGTAGAGATGTGCCAGGTGCTTTTCGACCTCTACGGCATCAAGTGCTTTACTAATCCACTGGATCTTTTGGAGCATGGTTGTTCAGGAGGAGACAGCATGACCCGTGGTCGTGCTACTAAGATCCTTGGTTTCATCATGTCGCAAGCTGCTAAAGTACCAATGAAGGATATACCGAAGTCCGAACTGAAGAACTCAATCGAGAAGATCCATGGCTGGCTTGGTAGGCCACGATATACAGAAGATCTTCAACTGAATGGACGAATAGTTCGAGCATTCCTGAAAGGACCAATCAACCCTCTTGATCTGTTCAGCTGCATACGCGGGACTCTCGAACTTCCTGTCAAGCCCATCTCGGAGTCCGAGGCCACTATCCATTCAAAGGGTTGGTTTTCGCTCATGGGTAGTATTTCATTTAGCAAATTCCGCTCGCAAAAACGTTTGCAACCCGGACCAACAGAAGATCTAAACTTCGCCATTGCCTTTTATATGCAAGATCTAGAATACTCCACTGAGCGTTGGGAATCATGGTATCACTTGGCTATGTGCTATGATCTACAGGTAGAAGAAGGTATCTCGTGGACCGCTGAGAAAGTCAACACGTACAGCCTCGAAATCCAACAACAGCAGCGGAGTGCTATTCATTGCTACTCCATGGCTGTTGCCACTGCGTTGCGTAACGCCGAAGTAACGTCCGAAAATCGAACAAAAGTCGCGGACTTGTTTGCGGACTTTGGGACTCGAATCTACGCGTCATCTCGGGAACCGCTTTCAATGCGAGCGTTCGCTTTCCGCGACATTGAAGAAAAGTACTACAGTGGACGAGAGATGTATAAGATGGCACCATTTCAACCTATGCGCTTATACGTTGCTTGGAAATTCGCTGCGACTCTATTCCGTCAAGCAATTGCTCGTGTATCGGATAACTGGATCACATACTACATGCTTGGCAAGTGTCTTTGGAAAATGTACTCTGCCGATGACAACATCCGCGCTGGACGAGGAGCCCCAACTATACAAGAAGTTTTGGACTGCTTTACACAAGCAATTGAGGCAACTCCGAACAAAAAAGGAAAGGAACCTATCCTTGAACCTCACTACAAGCTTGTCTCTGTGATACACAAGCTCGTCTTGCGTAAAGATCTAGACGTAAAAGCCGCTGGTGAAGCCATGCAAGCGACACCGTATGCGAACAAAATCGAAATCCCAGATGACGCCGAGAAGTGGAGCGAATACCTTCTGAAGATACTTCGGGAATTACGCAATGCAGACAAGTCCAACTGGCATCATCGCATGACTTTCCGAGCCGCCACAGTTATTTACGAAGACTCTGACAAAGACTATTTAGGAGCCATGGGAACAAAGCATGAACTCACACAACAAATGTTCACTAAGACCATGCAAATGCAGGTTTGGAAGCCTGAGTTTGAGCGGCCTGGTCGGCATTTCGTGTATACGTCTCGTTATCTACGCTTTTTCGTCGGCATCCTCGTTCAGACAAAAGATCGCCAGAATCTGGAAGCTCTGGTACGTCGACTGAGACGGAAGTCCCATGAGTACTTTGATCATACGAGATTGTGGCAAGAAACGTGCTTGGCGTATCTCAAACTTCTGAGACAAGCAGGCCAAGTTCCTGAAGGTTATGAAGATCATGTCTTCAAGTCAATGAACCACGACGACTTCTCAGCAAAATCCGCGAAGTTGGAGGCCTGGTGCCACTCTCCAACAACTCAATCGACGACACTCGAAATACTCCGCGACGTCATCGAGCTGAAGAAGCTGAACAACGGCTTGATGAAGCCAACACTGATCGATGACCTTCTCTGCGACACCTACGCCAAGCTGTACGAAGATGCCGGCCCACTGCACGACCAAGCTCCCGCACCCAACGCCATCCCAAACCTCGATGGCACCTCCGACCCAGCCGCCCATCCGGCTCCCGTGCAACTCCAATTCCAGCCCAGCTACCAGCCGGGCCAACCCGCGCAGGAGCAGCACGTGCCACGGCCACGGGCCAAAGGCGTCGGGCGGCGCGAACTGCAGCGCAAAGCGGAAGCCGCCGTGAACCGGCCCGTCACCGCAACCGTAGCCTCGATCCCGGCGCGGCTGCTCCACGGCGGGCCATCGCTGGCATTGGCGCTGGGCGGCGGGCGGGCATCAGTCGACGGCCCGGGCGGCGGCGGTGGCTCTGCGGTCGCTGCCGCGCACGCCCTCGCCCTCGTCGAGAACAGCGCGCCCGCCAGCGTCCACGACTCCGCCGACGACGAGAGCGGCTCCGAGCTCAGCGAGCTGGGCGACCTCGACGAGCCAACGCCGCCGCAGCGCCCTATGTTCCCGGGCTTGGCTGCTCGCATCGCTAACAGGAAGGCGAGCCCGACACCGGGCAGCTCGCTGGTTGGTGGGGACAGCGAGGATGTTGGACTGGAGGAGAAGGATGAGGATGAGGTTATGGAGGATGTGAAGGAGGAGTAGACGGACTTCGTGTCATCGAAGAGTATTCTAGGCTGTCATGATTATGTGTTCCATTGCAGATCAGTCCGCAATGATGAGAATCTAGTGTAGAACTGAGCCGTGCATTTGAATACCATGCACTTGCATTGTTTTCTATTGTGATCATCTTCTAAGTGGTTACTTTAGACACAGTTCTGATTCCTACAGTGACAACCAGCCTCGGAATCTCTCTTCGGCCGTTTGCAATTTTCACCATCGAGAAGAATACAGACACTCTTTCAATTAGATAATTACACTCGACGATTAATGGCGCCTCGGTGAATGCGGCTCGACGGACCACAGATTGGCATGCACAATAGCCGTGGCTGTTCGGCTCAACGGTTTTATCGGAAATCGTGTGCGACTCCATCAGTCCTCAAACTTCAGCGTACTCCATATTCTGATCAACCCAGAGAGTCAAGTAATCATGCCAAGCTCACCGATTTTTGGTTTCCTCTCCTCAACACCCCTCTCAACACCTTCTATCTCACAAATATTTCTACCGCGAACTCCCATTGGCCTCAGACCTCGTCGGTAACGACCCCACGCGATCATGATGTCGGCGAAATCTCAAGCTGACGAGGTGATGGACGACTCCGCAATTGACATTTCTGAAGACGAAGGCCTCGCCAAAGCACACATTCCTTCACGCAGACTCACAACTGAAACCCATTCGCACCCAGGCGACGTGCGTATCAATGTCAAAGGCGCGTTCATCGTAGACGTCTCACCGCCTAGCACTCCACCCGTCCAGGACTTCGAAACGGAGGGATATCAGCACGACCCTAATGATATAAGGCTGCCAAACCACCGCGCGGTGGTCAGCCATATCGCCGTAGACGTTAGTGCTCTTTTTGTATTGCCGTCCTTCTTTCAGCGCTTGCACTTGCCCTTCCCCCATAGTCCGTCATGCAATGCTAGTGCGGCGTTCTAACAGCGCGCCTACAGATCGGCGGCTCCCTCGCGAAGCTCGTGTACTTCTCGCACGAGCCCGGCGACCCGTCGCAGGGCGGGCGGCTCAACTTCCTGAAGTTCGAGACGGAGAAGATCGACACGTGCATCGGGTTCATGGCGCGGCTGGCGGAGGAGCACCGGCAGGCACGCGGGGGCGCGGCGTCACCGCCGCTCAGCGTGGTGGCGACCGGCGGCGGCGCCTACAAGTACTACGAGCGGATCCGCGATACGCTGGCGGTGGAGGTAGTGCGCGAGGACGAGATGGAGTGCCTGATCGTGGGACTGGACTTCTTTGTGTCGGAGATCCCGCACGAGGTGTTCGCGTACTCCGAGACGAATCCGATGGCCTTCGTCCCCGTCAACTCGCACGCCTACCCCTACCTGCTCGTCAACATCGGCTCCGGCGTCTCCATGATCAAGGTCAGCGGCCCGCGCGAGTTCCTGCGCATCGGCGGCACCAGCCTCGGCGGCGGCACGCTCTGGGGCCTGCTGAGCTTGCTGACCGGCGCGCGCAACTTCGATGACATGTTGGGGCTGGCGGAGCGCGGCGACAACACCGCTGTCGATATGTTAGTCGGTGACATCTACGGCTCCGACTACGGCAAGATTGGGCTCAAGAGCACCACGATTGCGAGCAGTTTTGGGAAGGTCTACCGCATGAAGCGGAGGGCTGAGACGGAAGCAGAGGACCATGGTGGGCTGTCAAATGGCGACCGTGTTCATTCTCAATACGAGGAGTATGGGGATGGCGATGGCGCCGAAAATGACGGGAAAGCAGGGATGAGATTCCGTCCGGAGGATATCAGCAAGAGTTTGCTATACGCGGTGTCGAACAACATCGGGCAGCTTGCCTTCTTACATGCCGAGAAGCACGGCTGTGAGCAGATTTACTTTGGAGGCAGCTTCATTGGAGGTTACTGGCAGACTATGGCAACGCTATCGTATGCCATTAAGTTCTGGTCTAAAGGCTCGAAGAAGGCCTACTTTCTTAGACATGAAGGATATCTGGGAGCTGTTGGGGCTTTCTTGAAGAGACAACCGCCGAACTGGGGACGGAAGAACAGTATGGATGGATTATATGCTTTGAGCAAGGCAACTTCAAAAAACCAGTAACTGGTTTTACGGTCATGATGTTGGATTAATGCTGATCAAATTGCCGCACTGTCGGAGTCCGGTGTCAAAACGTCGACAGGATGACATCCTTAGAGCGACGAATAACATTGTTCGGGAAGAAATCTGCACAGGATACATCTCATAGCATAAGGAGCGTGGAGTGGAATCGACGTTTTTCTTGTCTGTGCTTCCATATCCTGGATCAAATCTTTAAAATATGTCCACACCTTGTAGCAAATGATTTGAAAACTGTAGGCCCGAGATGGAGTAGAGGAATAATTGCAATTGAAGCTGCCATTACGGAGCAAACACCATAACACTCGTCCTACGCTTAGAGGTATCACTTAAAACACTCGCATCCCACCCACAAAAGCACGCCTGTACCACTTATCCAAACTCACCCAGGCAGCATCAGCCGCGCACCCAAAGCCCGAACCTAAAAGTCCTCGATGCCCATATCCATAAGCCTCTTCTTTTGCGACGCATTGAGCGCCACCGCCGCAAAGTTCTCGGGCAGCTCCACGCCAGCGCGCAAAAAGTCGAACTTCATGTTGCGGGCCTTGTCCTTGAGAGCGACCTGGTCGCGGGCGTCGAGCGCGCGGTCGCCGTCCGCGTCCAGCCGCTTGATGCGCGCCCAGCTGCAGCCCGCCGCGCGGATGTACGCCAGCAGCGCGTCCTCCTCGGCGCCCGTCCACCGCACCCGCGACTGCGTGCGCGGCGCCGCAAGCTGCCCGTAGTCCTTCGCCAGCGCGTTCACTGCCCGGTACGTGTACGACGCGGAGGGCGCGCTGCTGACGAGCAGCGCTTCTTCGTCGGAGTCGAGCTGTGCGCGCGATGGCGCGGCTGTGGAGGGCGAGGCGCGTGGCCGGCGCTGGGGCTCGCGCTGCGGCTCCTCGATGCGGATCCGCTTCGTTGTTGGCCCGGGCTGGCGGCGTGCATTGTCGACCACGCGGAGGTCCTGCTCGAAGCCTTCGTCTTGCGTGACTTGCTGGTCGTCGTCCTCATCGTCGTCGACCACCTGCACTGGCCGTTTGCCCTGGCTGAGCTGCGATGTCCGCGGGAGCACTTGAGATCGTGGCTGCGTTGAGTCGTTCCATTCAACACGCTCTGCGTTGCTTTGTTCATCAACAAATCGGCCTGCAGGCTGAGAACTTCGAAGTTTCTGTTTATTACGTCGGTCTTGAATCTGTAGCTGGGTGAGACGGTCGACATTTTCTGGAACAGAGGGACCGGCTGGAACGTCTTCCACCTGTTCGTCGACGAATATAGGTCCATAGCCTTCCTCTTCAGGTTCAGGGACCGTAGCCGGTGCTGGCTGTACTCCAGAAACGCGGCGTTGATATGCTGCGAGATCCTTCCAATTAGCTCTGTATGAGTCATTCCAAGTGCTGTAGTGATCGTTAGCTTCTGTGGAAAGAATGTATTCGTTCAAAACATACCTTGCTTGAGCGGGACTCTTCTTCGCACTTGACTTCAGAGCAGATTTGGGGGTAATTGGGTGACTCGCCAACGCCCTCTCAGGTGTTTGAGATTCAGGATCCTTTGTCTCTCCTATCTCCTTTTCTAAGTTGCGTAAGATCTCATCAACTCCTCCGCGTCCTGTGATGGCACGGCTGATCTCGTGGTTTCGCAGCCTGATCCAGACCAAAGCTTCAACTACAAAGTCCTGCCAGGGGAAGAGCGAGCTGAGCTGTTCAAGATCAACATCTTCGGAGTCTGCTGAGTGTTTATCTTGAGTGAAGAACTGCCTGATGTCATCAAGGCGAGTTTGAACTGCCTTTTCGTGTTTCTCGGAAAGTCGAGAACCTTCGCCACCAAGACTGTTCGTTTCCCATCCTCGAATCGTAGCTTCATCTGAGTTGGAATCTGCAGGTTCAAACCAGATCTTGAGTAATTCTTCTTCGGGATCGAATCTTCCTCGCTCGGCAGCCTTGGCAAAATGCATGATTGTGAGTTGTGTTCGAATGGAGATGCCAAGTTCTGCTGATGCGTCTAGCAATTTACTGCTGCCAACCGTAAGCACCACTGGTGGAGCGTCATTCTCCGACAGGTAGAAAGACGATATGAAAGGTAGAGGAAAGTTTCTGTCAAGACGACAGATCACATTCCATGCAACCGTATTCTCTCGATCCAAACCAACAAGAGTCGTCAGGAGGATGGCTAGATCTGCCTTTTGTATCAACTCATCTACTCGAGGCCGAAAAGGTGATGCCACAGGTGACTTTGGTTGATATAAAGTCTTCTCTACAATGTCCGGACGAATATATTCGTTGCTACCGAAGTGCTTCCGGTGGAGAGCGAACGCTTCTTCCTTCAAGGCATATAGCTTGCTGTACTTGTTTCCGGGCTGGCGTAGCAACATGAGCGTATCCCAAAGGTTACTGAGTTGGAGATGCATAGGTGCTATATGTTTTATGATATCCTCTGCTGCATCGTGTAGAGGTTTTAGCTCGAGTGAGACTATCTCTTTGTCTAGGTCGTCGGCCTCAGCTGCAGACAGAGAGGAGAAAGCTGTTGTTGCTTGTGAAATGTTTGAGAATCCGCCGGGTGAACGATGAATGATCACTGCGGTGACAGATTCTTGAGGTTCCGGGGTTTGAGTCGATCGAGTAACTTCTTCTACGGTGGATAGCTCTGCAGAAGAGTGTCAGCTCAGTCCTGGAACTACCGAATAGATAATGATGGATAAATTCAGAAGGTGGTACGATACTCCAAAATGGGAGAAATAGCCGGGTGTTGTAGCCACACAAGCATGCGACCCACCGAAACAGGGAG
>Ga0335073_10000515_pt1 | contig 49492 bp, 43 predicted proteins | sample Lox_Sample_22_FD_207093 | JGI IMG/M metagenome (GOLD analysis project Ga0335073, IMG submission 207093) | Soil microbial communities from Loxahatchee National Wildlife Refuge, Florida, United States - Lox_Sample_2.2 | ecosystem: Environmental > Terrestrial > Soil > Wetlands | place: USA... | reverse complement strand
AGGCTGAGCCCGGTGGGCAGCGAGCCCGGCTGGCCGGCCGCGGGCACGCTCCAGGAGTAGCCGGTGCCGGAGCCACCGGTGGCGCTGAGGGTGATGGTGGCGATCGCGGTGTTCACCGGCCCCTGGGCCGTCGCACCGAGCCCGGACGGGACGAGATCGGCCAGGATCTTCCAGCTGAAGGTATCGGTGTCGCTGCGGCCGAATGCGTCTGTCGCGGTGAGCGTCACCGAGACCCCGTTGCTGACCGGGCCGGTCGGGCTGCCGGCGATCAGGCCGGTCGCCGAGTTGATCGACAGGCCGTCGGGCAGGGTATCGGTGCCGTTCACGGTGGACGACCAGGTGACCGGGGCGACCACCGCAGGCGAGGTGAGCGTCGGCTGCAGGTTGATCGCGTCGTTGATCGCCGAGGTCTGCGCCCCGGGGTCGACGATCACCGGCGCGGCCGGTGGGGTCTGGTTGAGCAGGAAGTTCGGGTCGCTGTCGGTGCTGAGCAGGGTGTCGGTCACGTACACGCAGGTGTTGTGACCGCAGTGCGGGCTCGGCCAGCTCACCGCGACCACCACCCGCAGGAACGCGGCGACGGGGATCGTGCCCGCATAGCTGATCGTGCAGGCGGTCCCGTTCGCGGCCAGCAGCGGCAGGCTGCAGCTGCCGATGTAGTTGGTGGCCGTGTAGACGGTGCCGTTGATCGTCTGGGAACTGGTCATCGGCAACTTCGCGGTGGCCCCGCTGTTGTCGCTGACCTGGCTCACCTGGGTCAGCAGGGTCGCCACCTGGGCCGGCGCGGCGGCGAATTCGCTCGCCACCGCGGTCGCCGACCGGCCGATGGTGGTGTCGGTCGGCTGCATCGCGCGGATCCGGTCGACCGTATTGTCGGCGTACATCACCGCCGACTGCCGGGCGCGGAACTGGCTGGTGACGCTGGTGATGGTGACGAAGAAGTTGGTGAGGCCGGCCATCACGATCACGATCAGGCTGATCGAGATGATGGATTCGAGCAGGATGAAGCCGTCGTCGGAGGCCGCCTCCGTCCGACGATGCAGCAGCGGCATCCGTCCCATGGCGTCAGTTCGCGGTGGTGGTCTCGAGCTCGGTCCTGAGCTGGTCGGCGGCGGCCTGCGACACCGGGGTGACGAAGACCGAGAGCTTGGTGGTCATCGTCGATCCCGGGTCGATCGAGGCGGCCGCGGTCTCGCCGCCGGCGTCGAGCTGCGCGGAGGAGACCAGGGCGGCCCGCGGCCCGGTGTGCTGGATCGCGTCCAGGAACGAGCGCTGGGCGGCGAACGAGCCGGTCGAGGTCAGCGTCACCGGGATCACGAAGGTGCTCCCGGCCGCGGCGGCGGACGGCGCCGCGCCGGCTGTCCCGGCCACCGGGCCCGGCCCGCCGATGGTGATGTCGGTGAGGGTGACGTGGCTCTGTGCCGCCTGGGAGTTCAGTTGCACGGTCAGCTGCGAGTAGCTGGCGTCGACCGGCAGCGCCAGCAGGCGCCCCTGCAGCTGGGTGACCAGGGCGGGCAGGTTCTCGCTCTGCCGGCGCAGCCGGGTCACCTTGGCCTGCAGGAAGCTGTTCTGCGCCTGGGCGTCGGTGGTCTGCGAGCGCAGGCTGGAGGTGTGCGAGAGCTCCGGGCCGATCACGCCGAACCAGGCGCCGGCGGCCAGCACGGCGAGGGCGGTCACCCCACCGGCGATCCAGGTGCGTTCGGACTGCAGCGCGTTCATCGTGCCCCCTGGGCCCCGAGGTCGTAGTGGTGGGAGAGCAGCTGGTCGGTGAGGGACAGGTTCAGCGCGTAGGTGACGGTCTTGCCGCTGGCGCTGTTCGAGGTCGGGAGCACGTTGGTCACGCCCGGCAGCGACTTCAGCGCCAGCACGTACTGGGCGAGGTCCGTCAGCGACGAGCTGGTGCCGGTCAGCTGGATAGTGCCTATCGCCTGGTGCCCGGAGGTGTCCAGGCTGGTTCCGGTCGAGCTGTTCTGCCCGGTCGCCGACGCCGCGCCGGCCTTGCTGATCGAGACGTTCAGCGAGGTCAGGGTCATCTTCGCCGGCAGCAGGCCGCGGACCTTGCCGACCGTCGTGGCCAGGTCGACGTCGGCGGTCATGAGCTGGGACAGCCTCGCGTCGATGCCATCGATGGAGGCCTGCACCCGGGTCGCGCCGGAGTACTTGCCCTGCTGGGCGATCAGCGCCTGCGACCTGGCCTGCTCCATCTGCAGGTCGGAGCTGGCCGAGCGGGCCTGCAGCCAGGCGTAGCCGAACAGCCCACCGAGCAGGATCACCAGCAGCACCAGCGCGCTGATGCTCAGCTTCTGGATCACCTTGATCCGGCGGGTGACGATCAGCTCCGACGGCGTCAGGTCGGCGACGATGCCCCAGCCGGGCATCGAGCTCCAGATCTGGCTCGGTGACGCGACGGTGGTCATGCGGCAGCTCCCATGGCCAGGCCGACCGACACCGCGCTGGCGGAGCCATCGGCTTCCTCGGACTGCGCCTGCTTGGATGCCCACCGGTTGCGGATGTGCTGCATCGGCGTCACCACGTTCGTCGGCACCCCCATCTGATCGGCCAGCGCGGCTGCCAGTCCAGGCAGGCCGGAGGCGCCGCCGGTCAGCGAGATCCGCTCCAGCTGGGCACCGTCGTTGGTCGAGCTGAAGTAGTGGATGGAGCTGCGGATCTCGGCCAGCAGCGGCCGGATGCCCTCGCCGATCACCTTGGCGACCTGGCGGTGCGGCCCGGTCAGCCCATTCTCGGCCTTGGCCCGCTCGGCGTCCGGGACCGAGAGCTCGAGGTCGTCGATCAGCCGGTCCGTCAGCTCCTGGCCGCCCCGGGGGACGGTGCGCACCACCTTCGGGATGCCCTGGTTGTGGATCACGATGTTGGTCAGGTGTGCGCCGAGGTCGATCACCGCCTCCACCGACAGCTGCTCGTGCGCGATCGAGCGGAGCGCGGCGAAGGTCGACAGGTCGACCCGGGCCACCTTGAGGCCGGCCCGTTCGACGGTAGTGACCGCGGCCAGCACCGGCACCCGGGGGGTTGCGATCAGCAGCCCGTCCACGGTGTCGGTCTCGGTGTTCACCTCGCCCAGCCGGGCGAAGTCGAGCAGCACCTGGTCCATCGGCAGCGCGACGATCTCGCGTGCCTGGAAGGGCAGGGCCTTGGCCTGCTGGTCCGGCGGCAGGTTCGGCACGGTCATGTCACGCACCACCACCTGCTGATTGGTGATGCCGAGGATGACGTTGCGGCACTCGAACCGCTGCTGCTGCCAGAGCTGCTTCAGCGCGGCGGTGACGGCCGGCTGGTCCACGACGATCCCGTTCGTCACCGCACCCGGCGGCAGGTCGACGTGCCCGATGCCGTGCACGGTGACCGACGGCCGGCCCTCGTGGGTGCCCGGTGCCAGGATCGCGGCCCGCGCCGAGGTCGCGCCGAGGTCCAGGCCGATCGCGTGGCCGTCCGGGTTGATCAGCCCGACCTTGCTGATACCAGTCTGCCTGTGCTTCATGCCTGCTCCGATTCAGAGAGGGAACGCTGCCCGGTCACGTGCCGAGCACCGTGCGCGCGTACCAGTCGCCGACCGGCATGCTGACGAAGATCGCCAGCACCGCACCGGCGATCATGAACGGCCCGAACGGGATGGCGGTCTTGCGCCCGGCCCGGCGCCTGGCCAGCAGCGCCACCCCGAAGATCCCGCCGAGCACGAAGGCCGTGAACGCCCCGACCAACGCCGCCCGGTAGGAGACGAAGCCCAGCACCGCCCCGATCAGACCGGCCAGCTTCACGTCTCCGAAGCCCATCCCGGCGGGATAGCTGAAGGCCAGCACGAAGTAGCAGCCGAAGAGCGCCAGCCCGCAGATCGCCGCTCGCAGCAGGTACGCGGGCTGGTCCAGCGCCACCGCGCCGAGCGTGAGGCCGAACGCGACGACCAGATAGGACGGCAGCACGATGGCGTTCGGCAGCCGGTGCACGTCCACGTCGATCAGCGCCAGCGCGATCGAGATCGCGGCGAAGTACCAGTAGGTCGGCAAGGCGGCCAGCAGGTGCAGCCGGTGCAGCTGCCAGGCCAGCGCGACGAACAGCAGCGCGGTGCCGAGTTCCACCAGCGGGTAGCGCGGGCTGATCGGAGCCCGGCAGTCGGCGCACCGCCCGCGCAGCAGCAGCCAGCCGAGCAGCGGGACGTTGTGCCGGGCCCGGATCCGCTGCTCGCAGGCCGGGCAGCGCGAGGGCGGCGAGCTCAGCGACAGTTCGGCCGGCACCCGATGGATGACGACGTTGAGGAACGAACCGACCGCCAGCCCGAGCAGGACCGCGGCGAGATACACGATCGGCACCGGGCAATCCTCTCCGGGAGGCGCTGACTCTCGTCGCGTCGCTGTGGACGTTCTCGGTGGTGCGGAACTCGATGCTGTGGAAGCGGGAACACTCGTGATCCGCCGACGACCGGCCGGCCTTCGTGCGGACCATGGCTGCTCCTCTTCGGGAGGTGACCTCTCCGTCCGGGCGAGCGCTGTTCGCCCGGACGGAGAAGCTGATTCAGCTGACGGTCGTCTGGCCGGTCGAGCTGTCGTAGGTGTACTTCTTGCCGCTACCGCTGGTGGCCGAGCCCAGCAGGGTGTAGCCGGTGCAGACGTTGCCGGTGCAGCCGGTTGAGGTGTAGGTGAAGGTGCCGGTGCTCGGAGAGGTGTTGATCCGCTGGCCGGCGCAGCCGGTGAGCGTGGCGTAGGCGTTGTTGGCGGCCGCGCCCAAGTCCTTGGGGTAACCGTTGTTGTCGGTGTTGCACTGCTCGAGGATGGCGACCGCGTTGCGGACGTCCGACTGCGCCGCCTTGTCGTTGGCGCCCTTCTTGTAGTTCAGGTACAGCGGGATCGCGATCGCGATCAGGATGCCGATGATCACGACGACCACCAGCAGCTCGATCAGGGTGAAGCCGTGCTCACCCTGCGCGCGCTCCTCGCGGAGCTTCTGGAGCTTGTTGAGCATGAGAGCCTCCTGGCTCGGGTAGGGGGTAGGCCGCGGCGGAACTGCTGGCCGTGCTGTGAACTTCGCTCTAAGTCATCGGCGTTCCACGGGGCTGGATAAGCCCTTGCCGCGGACTTTGTTGGGTGCGGCGCGTATCGAAACGGCCACGGTGTCGGGACCAAAGTCCCGAACCGGGCACCCGATGCGGTATGGCCGATGCATGGCCGCGGGCCGCGCCCCGTCCGGGATGCGGCCCACCGGCTGGTGCGAGGGTCAGGACTGGATGTGCTGGTAGATCGAGAACATCGGCAGGTACAGGCAGATCACCATGGTGCCGATGACCGCGCCGAGCAGCACGACCAGCAACGGTTCCATCGCCGAGGTGAGCGAGTCGGTGGCGGTCTCGACCTCCTGGTCGTAGAAGTCGGAGACCTTGTCGAGCATGTCGGTGATCTGACCGGTCTCCTCGCCGACCTCGAGCATCTGCACGACCATCGTGGGGAACAGCGGATTCTTCGACAGCGGGCCGGACATCTGAGCGCCGACCCGGACCGCATTGCGCACCTCGATCATCGCCTCGCTGACGACCGCGTTGCCGGCGGTGCCGCCGACGATGTCGAGGGCCTGGATGATCGGCACGCCGACCGCAAGCAGGGTGCCGAGGTTGCGTGCCCAGCGGCTGATCGCGAGCTTGGTGAACAGCGGGCCGAAGACGGGCAGCCGCAGCTTGACCCGGTCGACCTTGAGCCGGAAGGGGTAGCTGCGCTGCAGCGCCCTGCGATAGACCCGCATCAGCACCAGCGTGCCGCCGACGAGCAGCGGGCCGGCCCAGTACATGTTGTGCGAGAGCGTCACCATGATCTTGGTGGGCAGGGGCAGGCTGCCGCCGAGCTGGGAGAACATCTTCTCGAACACCGGGACGATGAACATGATCACGCCCGCGCCGAGCAGCAGCGAGAAGATCAGCACGATCACCGGATAGGTCATCGCCGACTTGATCTTGGCGCGCAGTGCCGAATCCGCCTCGTACATCTTGGCGATCCGGGCCAGCGCATCGTCCAGGAAACCGCCGGTCTCACCGGCCCGGATCATGTTGACCATCAGGTTCGGAAAGTGATCAGGGTGCTCGGCCAGCGCGGTGGACAGCGGCATGCCGCCCTGCACGTTGGTCCGCACCTGGGTGAGCGCCTGTTTGAGTTTCGGCTTGACCGTCTGGTCTTCCAGAATCGCCAGGGCCCGAATCAGGGTCAGGCCGGAGGCGGTCATCGAGGCGAACTGGCGGGACAGCACCGCCAGATCCTTCAGGCCGGTCCGGCCGCCGATGCCGGGCAGCTTCAGTTCCTTGTTCAGGCCCTGCCCGGCGCCGGTGACGGCCAGCGGGACGAGTCGCTGGTCGGCGAGCATGGTGGCCGCGTTCTCGGCCGAGTCCGACTCGATCTTGCCCTTGAGCACCGTGCCGGAGGCGTCGAGGGCCTCGTAGCTGAAGGTCTTGGTGGGCATGGCGTCAGATCCGGGCCAGCCGCTTGAACTCGGCCGGGTCGTGGGCCAGCTCCAGGGCGGTCATCTTGCTGATCACCTGATCGGCGTAGCGCTGGGCCAGGTGCTGGTCGAAACTGATCATGCCGACCTCGGACGAGGACTGCAGGAACGACGGGATCTGGTGCACCTTGCCCTCCCGGATCAGGTTCCGGATCGCCGCGGTGGCCAGCATGATCTCGCAGACGATGGTGCGGCCCATGCCGTCCTTGCGCGGGGCCAGCGCCTGGGTGACCACGCCCTGCAGGCAGTTGGCCAGCTGCGCGCGGATCTGCTGCTGCTGGTGCGGCGGATAGATGTCGATCAGCCGGTCGATGGTCTGGGCCGCCGACTGGGTGTGCAGGGTGGCCAGCACCAGGTGACCGGTCTCGGCGGCGGTCACCGCCACCGAGGTGGTCTCCAGGTCACGCAGCTCGCCGACCAGGATGATGTCCGGGTCCTGGCGCAGCACGTGCTTCAGCGCCACCGAGAAGTCGGCGGTGTCAGAGCCGACCTCGCGCTGGTTGACCACGCTCTTGCCGTGTCGGTGCAGGTACTCGATCGGGTCCTCGATGGTCACGATGTGCCCGGCCCGGCTGTTGTTGGCGACGTCCAGCAGGCTGGCCAGGGTGGTCGACTTGCCGGAACCGGTCGGGCCGGTCACCAGCACCAGGCCGCGCGGCAGGTGGGCGAAGTGCTCGACCGACTGCGGCAGGCCGAGCTCGTCGAGGCTGCGGATCTTGTGCGGGATGGCGCGCATGACCGCGCCGACCGCGCCGCGTTGGCGGTAGACGTTCATCCGGAACCGGCTGACGCCCGGCAGCGCGTAGGCGGTGTCGAGCTCCTGGGTGGCCTCGAACTTCTGCCAGTTCGCGTCGCTGAGAACCGACCGGATCAGGGTCTCGGTGTCCACCGGCAGCAGCCGGTCCCGGCCCTCGAGCGGCCGCAACTCGCCGTTGATGCGCATGCACGGGGCGATGCCGGCGGTGAGGTGCAGGTCGGAGCCGCCTCGTTCGACCAGCATGGTGAGCAGTTGGTCGAGCTCCTTCTTGGCCTCGCGCATCGAGAAGGCGCCGTCCAGCGCGGTCAACGGGTTCAGTGAGAATCCCTCGTCGAAGGGAGCAGATTGCGTGGTCATACCGTCACCCGTAAGACTTCCTCGAGGCTGGTCAGGCCGTCCGCGGTCTTGCGGAGGCCGTCGTCGCGCAGCGCCACCATGCCCTCGGTGATCGCCACCCGTTTGATCTCGCTGGACGGTGCGCGCTGCACCGCCAGACGTTCAATATCTTCGGACACCGGCATCACTTCATTAACCGCGAGCCGTCCCCGATATCCGGTTTGTGCGCAGGAGCGGCAACCGACCGGGCGCCAGAGCCGGTCCGGTGTGCCGTAGCTCTCGAACGGCCACTGCGCACCGATCAGGTCCTTCTCCTCGGGCTCGTAGGCCTCCTTGCACCACTCGCAGAGCTTGCGCGCCAGCCGCTGGGCGAGCACGGCGTCGAGCGAGGACCCGACCAGGAAGGGTTCGACCCCCATCTCGACCAGCCGGGTCACCGCGCTCGGGGCGTCGTTGGTGTGCAGGGTCGACAGCACCAGGTGGCCGGTGAGCGCGGCCTCGACGGCCAGCTGGGCGGTGGCCCGGTCCCGGATCTCACCGATCAGCACCACATCCGGGTCCGACCGCAGGATCGCCGGCAGCACCGCGGCGAAGGTCAGGCCGGCCTTGGCGTTGACCTGCACCTGGTTGACGCCCGCCATCCGGTACTCGACCGGGTCTTCGACGGTGATCACGTTGACCTCGGGCCGGGCGATCTCGCCGAGCGTGGCGTAGAGCGTGGTCGACTTGCCCGAACCGGTCGGCCCGGTCACCAGCACCATGCCGTGCGGCTTGGAGAAGCTGGCCGAGAACCGGGCGTAGTTGAAGTCGGAGAAGCCGAGCTTGCGCAGTTCCAGGTCGATGCCACCGGTGTCGAGCACCCGCAGCACCACGTTCTCACCCCAGACGGTGGGCAGGGTCGCGGTCCGCAGGTCGATGTTGCGGCCGCCCATGTCCTTGGTGATGCGGCCGTTCTGCGGCACCCGCCGCTCGGTGATGTCGAGGCCTGAGAGGATCTTGAGCCGCGAGATCAGCGCAGCCTGGATGCCGCGCGGCACCGCGTCCACCTCGTGCAGCACGCCGTCGATGCGCAGCCGGATCTTCAGATCGTGCTCGCTGGGTTCGAGGTGGATGTCGGAGGCGCGGCTGGTGATCGCCCGCTCCAGCAGCGAGTTGACGTAGCGGACCACCGGGGCGTCCTCGCTCACCCCGGCCAGCGGATCCGGGGCGCTGGTGGTCTCCTCGGCCTGCGCCTGCGCGGCGGCCTCGTCCAGGTCTGTGCTGGCCCGGATGTAGCGGTCGAGCAGCCGGTCGAGGTCGTCCTTCGGCACCACCATCGGCCGCACGACCAGACCGGTGGCAGCCCTGATGTCGTCGAGGCCGAGCACGTCGCCGGGGTCGGTGACGGCGACCGTGATGGTGGTGTCGGTGACCGCGATCGGCAGCATCCGGGTGCGCCGGGCCAGGGTCAGCGGGATCTTCGTCATCGCGGTCGGGTCGACCGGGAAGTTCGTCAGCTCGACCGCTTCGACGCCGTACGCCTCGGCGACCGCGGAGGCCAGCTGGAACTCGGTGACGATCTGGTCGTCCACCAGCACGGTGCGCAGCGGGCGCGAGGTCAGCTCGGCCGAGGCCATCGCCTGCTGGAGGGCCTCGTCGGTGGTGCCCCGGGAGCGCAGCGCCGCGACGATGGCGCGCAGTGCTGGGTCCATGGGTCCTCCGCTGACGGGTGCGGCGGTGCGGACCGTGTCCGATGGCGAGCATCGAGAACGGGCAGACACCGCTCGGTCCTACCTATCGGCGGCACCGGCGAGACCTGAGCGGCTGGGCCAGGTTTTCCCGCGCCAAGCCGCACTTCATGACCAAGCCGCACTTCCGCGCACAGCGTCCCGGTCGTGGGGCCCTGGTCGCACTGGCCGTGATCGGCGGCTCCGGCCGTCGGGCAGCACCGGCAGCAGACTCCATCCGAGCAGGGGTGCTGTCCGCTGGCGTCAGCGGTCCGACCGCTGACGTCCAGCGAGGAACCCGGCACCCGGCGTGCGGTCCGGCCTGGCACTCCCCGCTCCGCTCAGGCGCCCGCACCGCCCAGGCGCGCCCGGCTCAGCGGAAGTCGCGGGACCGGTGCCGGATGCCGAGTTCCAGCTTGTCGATCCGCTCGGCGTTGACGTTCACCACCCCGCCGGCCCGTTCGAGCATGCCCCGGATCAGCAGGCCGCCGGACTGCCGGGCGACGGTGCGGTGCCGGTGCCAGACCACCGGGTCGCAGACCACGTTCACCATGCCGAACTCGTCCTCCAGGTTGATGAAGGTGACGCCGCGAGCGGTGGCCGGTCGCTGCCGGTGGGTGACGACGCCGGCCACCATGACCCGGGTGCGGTCGGGCAGCTCGCGCAGCCGGCCGCTCGGGGTGACGCCGAGCGAGTCCAGCCGGTGCCGGATCAGCGCGGTGGGGTAGGCGTCCCGGGTGATGCCGGTGGCCCACAGGTCGGCCAGCAGCTGCTCGGGCTCGGTCATCTCCGGCAGCGGCGGGGCGGGCGTGTCGGGGGTCAGGTCGAGCTGGCCGGGCCGGTAGTCGGCGGCCGCCCCGGCCGACCAGAGCGCCTGCCGGCGGGACGAGCCGAGCGAGTCGAACGCGCCGGCGGTGGCCAGCGCCTCCAGCTGCTCGGCGGTCAGCCCGACCCGCCGGGACAGCTCCACCATGCTCGGGTAGTCGCCGTGCGCGTCCCGGTCGGCGACGATCCGCTCGGCCAGCTCCGTCCCGATGGTCTTCACGCTCGCCAGCCCGAGCCGGACGGCCGGCTGCTCGGGGCCGGGCCCGCGGTAGTCGCTCTCGCTGCCGGACGCTTCGAGGCTCGCGGCGGCGGCCGAGGCGTTGAGGTCCGGGCCGCGCACCACCACGCCGTGCCGCTTGGCGTCCTGCACCAGCGACTGCGGCGAGTAGAAGCCCATCGGCTGGGCGTTGAGCAGGGCGGCGCAGAACGCGGCCGGGTGGTAGAGCTTCAGCCAGGACGAGGCGTAGACCAGGAACGCGAAGCTGATCGCGTGGCTCTCGGCGAACCCGAACGCGGCGAACGCCTTGATCTTGTCGTAGATGTCGTCGGCGGCCGCGCCGCTGATGCCGTTGGCCCGCATGCCGTCGTAGAGCCGGGCCCGCAGCCCCTCCATCCGCTCGGCGCTGCGCTTGGAGCCCATCGCCCGGCGTACCTGGTCGGCCTCGGCGGGGGTGCAGCCGGCCCCGTCGATGGCCAGCTGCATCAGCTGCTCCTGGAACAGCGGGATGCCGTAGGTCTTCTCCAGCGCCCGCTGCAGCCGCGGGTGCGGGTAGCTGACCGGTTCGAGGCCGTTCTTTCTGCGAATGTAGGGGTGAATCGAATCGCCCTGGATCGGGCCGGGCCGGATCAGTGCGATCTCGACGACCAGGTCGTAGAACCGGCGCGGCTTGAGCCGGGGCAGCGTGGCCATCTGGGCCCGGGACTCGACCTGGAACACCCCGATGGTGTCGGCCGCGCAGAGCATGTCGTACACCTTCGGGTCCTCGGCCGGGATGTCGTGCAGGTCGTAGCGCTTGCCGTGCCACTGCTCGACGAACTCGAAGCAGTACTTCAGCGCCGAGAGCATGCCGAGCCCGAGCAGGTCGAACTTCACCAGGCCGGTCGCGGCGCAGTCGTCCTTGTCCCACTGCAGCACGGTGCGGTCGGCCATCCGGCCCCACTCCACCGGGCACACCTCGATCACCGGCCGGTCGCAGATCACCATGCCGCCGGAGTGGATGCCCAGGTGCCGGGGCGCGTTCTGCAGCTGGGCGGCCAGCTCCAGCACCGGCGCCGGGATCTCCTCGGTGTCGCGGGCGGTGAGCACGTCCCCGGCTGCGTTTCCGGTGTGCTCGTCGGCTGCCGCCGGCAGCGGCGCGGCCCAGTAGTAGCCGTGGTCGATCTGCTTGCTCCAGGCGTCCTGCTGGCCCTGCGAGTAACCCAGCGCCCGGGCCACGTCGCGCACCGCCGACCGGGGCCGGTAGGTGATCACATTGGCGACCTGCGCGGCGTGCTGGCGACCGTGCTTGGCGTAGACGTACTGGATCACCTCCTCCCGCCGGCCGGACTCGATGTCGATGTCGATGTCGGGCGGCCCGTCCCGTTCCGGAGCCAGGAACCGTTCGAAGAGCAGGCCGTACTTGACCGAGTCCACCGCGGTGATGCCGATCGCGTAGCAGACCGCCGAGTTGGCCGCGCTGCCCCGGCCCTGGGCCAGGATGCCCTGCCGGCGGCAGAACTCGGTCAGGTCCCAGACCACCAGGAAGTAGCCGGGGAAGCCGAGCTCATCGATGATCGCCAGCTCGTGCTCGATCTGCCGGTACGCCCGTTCGGTGCGCTCGCCGCGCGGGCCGTACCGCTCGGCGGCGCCGGCGTAGGCCAGCTCGCGCAGGAAGCTCATCTCGTCGTGGCCGGCCGGCACGTCGAACGGCGGCAGGTTGGGTGCGATCAGCCTCAAGGGAAAGGCCAAATCGGTGCCGAGCCGGGCGGCGTGCGCCACCGCCTCGGGGTAGCGGCGGAACCGCTGGGCCATCTCGGCACCCGAGCGCAGGTGCTGGCCGGCCCAGGCCGGCAGCCAGCCGTCGATCGCATCCAGGCTGGAGCGGGCCCGGACCGCGGCCAGCGCGGTGGCCAGCGGCCGCTCGGCGGGCACCGCGTAGTGGGCGTTCGCGGTGGCGACCAGCGGCAGCCGGTGCCGCTCGGCGAGGGCGGCCAGCGCGGCGTACCGCTCGTCGGCCAGCGGTTCGAGGGCGTGGGTCAGCTCGACGGCGACGTTGGCGCGGCCGAACCGTTCCACCAGCTCGCCGAGAGCCTGGTCGTGGGTCCCGGTGCCGAGCGCCTGCCGGACGACGCCCTTGCGGCAGCCGGTGAGGATCAGCCAGTTGTCGTTGGACAGTTCGGCCAATTCATCCAACTCATAGACCGGCCGGCCCTTGGCCCCGCCGCGCAGCTGGGCCTGGCTGATGGCCCGGCACAGGCTGGCGTAACCGGCAGGGTTGCGGGCCAGCACCAGCAGGTGACTGCCGGGCGGATCGGGCACGCCGACCCGGGCCGCGATCGAGCGTTCGGTCTGCGTCTCGGGCAGCGGGATGCCCAGGTTCAGCTCCGCGCCGAAGACGGTGGGCAGCCCGTGCGCCTCGGCCGCCTCGGCGAACCGGGCCACCCCGTACAGGCCGTCGTGGTCGGTGAGAGCGAGGGCCTTGAGGCCGAGCCGGACCGCCTCCTCGACCAGCTGCTCGGGATCGGACGCACCGTCGAGGAAGGAGAAGGACGAGTGCGCGTGCAGCTCGGCGTAGGGGATTTCGGCGGCGTGGCTGGCGACCGGCGGTGGCTGGTAGGCCGGCCGCGTGCGGCTCCAGGCGGGGGCATCGCCGCCGTCCCGGCCGCGGTCGTCCCCGTGCCCGCGCCGGCCACTCGGCTCAGGCTTGGCTTCGGGCTTGGCCTCGGGACGGCCGGACAGCCGCCGTTCCAGCTCCGACCACGGGGTGGCCGGGTTGTCGAAGCCCATACCTGCCAGTATCGAACACGTGTTCGATCACTGGCAAGCTGCCTGCGCGAGGGCGCCGGTCAGCCACCGGTCCGCCGACGCGTGGCCGGTCAGCCGGACGACGGGCAGTTCCGGTCGCTCCCGCAGCAGGTCGGCGATCCGGGCCGCGGTCGAGCCGTGGGTGCGCCAGGCCCAGCGGACGATGTGCCCGTCGTGGGTGAAGATCGTCCACAGCGGCGGCTCGAGGTTGCCGTTCCACAGCGGCTCTCGCCGCAACCGACGGCGCAGCGTGCGCCGGGTGACCTGCCACATGACCCGGGGCCGCGGCAGGTCGAGCCACACCAGGGTGTCCGCGGCACCGGCGAGCTGAGCCCGGACGTGGTCGTACTGCCACTCGGTCACCCATCCGGGCTGGGCGATCAGGCCGGCGACGTCCTCGGCGAAGCTGGGTCGCGGGACCCACCCCGGACCGTGGAACAGCGCGTCGATCTCCACGTGCGGGACCGACAGCACCGAGGCGATGCGCACTGCCAGCGTGGTCTTGCCCGAGCCGGAGGTGCCTGCCACCAGCACCCGCCGCGGCTGGGGCGGGAGCTCGTCGGACTCGTCCAGCATCGGCACGGGACCACCCTAGGACCCCGCCTCGGGGTCAGCGGTCGCGGCGGGTGCGCCGGCGGGCCGCGACCACCGGCCGGCGCTGGGCGGCCCACGTGGTGAGCCGCTCGTCCTGGATCGGGCGCAGCAGCCTGGCCGGCACCCGGTGGGTCAGGTCGGGCGGCAGCATCCAACCGCGCCAGCGCGCGATCAGGCACAGCGCGCCGCCGAACGCGGTCGCCACCACCAGCCCGACCCGGGCGTGGCCGGTGTGCTGGAAGAGCACCATCAGCGCGCTGGCCGCCACCGCGCAGGTCGCGTAGAGGGTGTTGCCGCCGAGCACCGCCGGCACCCGGCGCAGCACGATGTCGCGGATCATCCCGCCGCCCACCGCGGTCACCGTGCCGAGCAGGATCGCCGCCAGCCAGCCCAGCCCGACCGCCAGCGTCTTCTGAGCGCCGGCCGCGGCCCACGAGCCGAGCGCGATCGCGTCGACCACCGGCCACGACCAGCGCCAGGCGTGTCCCTCGAACGGCACCACGAACGCCAGCGCCGCCGCGGCGAGCGCGGTGAGCACGTAGGCGTAGTCGGTGAGCGCGATCGGGGTGCCGTGCTGCAGCAGGGTGTCGCGCAGCACGCCGCCGCCCAGCCCGCTGATCAGCGCGATCACGGTCAGCCCGACCAGGTCCAGCCGGGCGGTACGGGCGATCACGGCACCGAGCGCGGCGTTGGTGAACACGCCGGTGAGGTCGAGGATCCGGAAGACATCGGACAGCGGTGCCGCGGCGGTCACCCGGTCGACGGTACCGAAGCGGCACGGCCGGGCCCGACAGGCGCCGATTCGCCCGGTCCGGCGCGTTGTCCGGTTCGCGTAACCCAACCTGAACTCGGCCGTCCTACGGTCGCCGTCCCGAGACCGACTGGCGGATCGAAGACGGAGCGCACCATGACCATCGCAGCACAGTTGCCCACCGACGCGGCGCTGTCGGGACCCGAGCCCGACCCGCAGGCCCGAGCCTTCCGCGCGGACTTCGACGCGCTCCTCGGCCGATATCGCACCGGCCGGCTGGCCGGGTCCGAGCTGCGGGCCTGGCACCGCGACCGGCTCGCCGGCGTGCTGCGGCACGTCACCGCGCGGTCCCGGTTCTACCGCGACCACCTCGCCGGCGTGGACCTCGGCGCGGTCAGTCCCGAGGACCTGTCGGCGTTGCCCTTCACCACCAAGGCGGATCTGCGCCGGGAGCTGCACGGGGTGCTGTCGGGCACGCCGGCCGACGCGGCGGTCTACTACGAGACGACCGGGACGACCGGGCCGTCCACACCGTGCCCGCGCGCGGCCATCGACCTGCACGCCAGCGACGCCCACGTCGTGGAGTCGTTGCGGCAGCTGTTCGCCCACCGGTTCGGTTCCCGCAAACCGGTGATCGGCCTGATGGGCCCGTCCGAGCTGTACGCCTTCGGCGACACCTTCGGCGATGCCGCCCGCGCGATCGGCGCGGCCCACGTCAAGATCTGGCCGGAGTCGCCGCGGGTCGGTTTCGCCAAGGCGCTGCGGCTGATGCACGAACTCGGCGTCGAGGTGGTGGTCTGCGCCCCGGCGCTGTGCCTGAGCCTGGCCAAGGCCGCCCGCCACCACGGGTACGACCTGCAGCGGGACCTCGCGGTCAAGCTGTTCCTGGTGCTGGGCGAGATCTGCACGCCGGCCTTCGCCGCGAACGTCGCCTCGATCTGGAACGCGCCGGCCCTGTCGACGCTGTACGGCTCGCAGGAGGCGATGGCGATCGCCGCCGGCTGCACCCGGGGCCGGCTGCACCTGTCCCAACCCAACTACCTGGTCGAGGTGCTCGATCCGGCGACCGGCGCGGTCCGCGGTTCGCGTGGCGAGGGGGAGCTGTGCCTGACGATGCTGGTGCCCGGCATCAAGCCGCTGATCCGTTACCGCACCGGCGACCTGGTGTCCGTCGACGGCACGGCCTGTGACTGCGGCCTGCCCGGTCAGGTGATCGAGGTGCAGGGCCGGGTGGCCGACGAGCTGGTCCTCAACGGCGACGGCGTCCGGGCCAGCGACCTGGAACAGGCGGTGCTGGAAGGCGTCGAGGGCGCGCTCGGCTACCAGGTCGTGGTGGACGACGGCCCGGACGGGGCCGACCGGCTGACCGTCCGGCTGGAGCTGCTCACCGAACGGGCCGCCGAGGCCGGCCGGTTGCGGTCCGCGATCGGAGCGCGGATCGAGTCGCGGTTCGGGGTCCGGGCCGACGTGCTGGTGATCGATGAGCTCGACCCGATCACCGCGACCGGATCGTTCGTGAGCTGGAAGGCGGCGCGGCTGCTCGACCAGCGGGCCGGGGCGACCAATCCCGACGTCGCGGCCGCGCGGGCAGCCGCGGCGCGCCAGGTCGTCACCAGCTGAGCGCGGGAGGAGACGACGATGACGGCGACCATCACACACGAGCGCACCGTCGCGGTCCGGTCCCGGCGGCTGCCGGCCGGCCGGGCGGATCCGCTGACGACCTACCTCCGGCTGGCCGAACGCTTCGGCCGCGACGGGGTGTTCCTGCTCGAATCGGTGGCGGGACCCCGCGCGGACACCCGCTACTCGCTGGTGGGCTTCCACCCGTTGCTCGAGGTGTCGGTGCGCCGCGGCCTGGTCCGGCTGCGCGGCGTGCCGGGGCTCGTCGCGCTGGTCGAGCGGCGGGCCGGTGGGCTGCTCAACCGGATCGGCGACGAGCTGGCACTGCTCGACCGCAACCACATGTGGGACGTGCTGCGGGCGGTGCAGGACTGCTTCGACTCCGCAGGCTCGGCCGAGGAGTTCCGGTTCGGGTTCCTGGCCTTCTTCGGCTACGACACCGCCCGCTACATCGAGAAGCTGCCGCTGCTCATCGAGCAGGAGCCGGAGCTGCCGGACCTCAGCCTGGTGCTGCACCAGGGCCACGTCCGGATCGGGCCCGACGGCGCCGCCGAGGTGGTGGTGCACTCCGCGGCGGCGTGGCCGGACCTGCCCGTGGAGGACCTGCTGGGCGGCGGGTGGCTGCCGGAGACGGCGTCCGAGCCGAGCCCGGTGCCGAGCCCGGTGCCGATCTCGGACAGTGTCAGTCCCGACCGGTACCGGACGACCGTGCTGCGCTGCCTGGAACATGTGGCCGCCGGCGACATCTACCAGGTGCAGGTCGGGCACGAGCTCACCATGCGCAGCGACCTCGACCCGGTCGAGGCCTACCGCCGGCTGCGCGAGCGCAACCCCTCGCCCTACATGTACCTGGCACCGCTGGCCGGACACCTGGTGGTGGGCGCCAGTCCGGAGCTCTTCGCCCGGGTCGAGCGGGGCGTGGTCACCATGCGCCCGATCGCCGGCACCCTGCCGTGCGAGCCGGCCGGGGCGCGGGTCGAGGACGCCGCTCGCCGGTTGCGCCAGGATCCCAAGGAGATCGCCGAGCACGTGATGCTGGTCGACCTGTGCCGCAACGACATCGGCCGGATCTGCGCCACCGGCACGCTGGACGTCCCGCAGCTGCTCGCGGTCGAGCGGTACTCCCGGCTGCTGCACCTGGTGTCGACGGTCGAGGGCCGCGTCGCCGACGGCCTGGACGCTTACAACGTGATCGCCGCGCTGTTCCCGTCCGGGACCATGACCGGCGCGCCGAAGGTCCGTGCGATGGAGATCATCGAGGCGGTCGAGACCACCAGGCGAGGCCTGTACGCCGGTGCGCTCGGCCTGATCGACGTCGGTGGCTACCTCAACCTGGCACTCTGCATCCGCACCCTGGTGCACCGCGACGGCGTCTACCGGGCCCGGGCCTCGGCCGGGATCGTGGCCGACTCCGTGCCGGACCGCGAGTGGGCCGAGACCGTCGCGAAGCTGGGCGCGGCCCGCTGGGCAGTCTGCGGCGAGGAGGCCCCGGCATGCGGGTCCTGATCATCGACGCGTTCGACAGTTTCGTCCACGTCATCTGCCAGTACCTGCGGTCGGCGGGCGCCGAGGCGAGCGTGCTGCGGTCCGAGGGGGCCGCCCCCGATCAGGTGGCCGCACTGGCGCCCGACGTGCTGGTGCTCGGCCCTGGGCCGGGGCACCCGGCGGACTCCGGGCACGTCGAGCTGGTCACCCGCTTCGCCGGCGCCGTCCCGATCCTCGGGGTGTGCCTCGGTCACCAGGCGATCGGCCTCGCCTTCGGCGCCGGCGTCGTCCGGGCGTCGCCGAAGCACGGCAAGACCAGCGCGGTGCGGCACGACGGCCGGGGGATCTTCACCGGCATGCCCCAGCCGTTCGAGGCGACCCGCTACCACTCCCTGGTGGTGGCCGAGGCCGGGTTGCCGGCCGCGCTGCTGGTGACCGCCCGGTCGGCCGACGACGGGCAGGTGATGGCGCTGCGGCACCGGGAGCTGCCGATCGAGTCGGTGCAGTTCCATCCCGAGAGCATCCGCACCGAGAACGGCCTGCGGCTGTTCACCAACGTCCTCGAACTCGCGGGCGCGCCCCTGCGCCCGCCGGCCACCACACAGACAGGCAGGTAGTCACGTGACGGTTCTCGTCGTAGTACAGGAGCGGACGGACCAGGCGGACCTGGACCGCGTCATCGAGCTGATGTCGGCAGCGGGCTCGGACCTGCGGGTGCACAGCCGCCAGATCCTGTCGGCCGCCGGTGACCGCGACCGGATCGCGACCGCGCTGGCCGCCCAGGATTGCGTGCTGCGGGTGGCCAGCATCCCGGGGCAGCACGCGCTGGCCTCGCTGCAGTCGCGGATGGATGTGCCCGGCTCGGTCGACGTCGGCAACTGCCGCATCGGGCCGGGCTCCTTCACGGTGATCGCGGGCCCCTGCGCGGTGGAGAACGCCGAGCAGCTGCTGCAGATCGCCGAGGCCGTGCGCACCGCGGGCTGCCACGCCCTGCGTGGTGGCGCGTTCAAGCCGCGCAGCTCGCCGTACGCCTTCCAGGGACGGGGCCGGCCGGCGCTGGAGATGCTGGCGGAGGCCAGGGCGATGACCGGGCTGCCGGTGGTCTCCGAGATCGTCGACGTGCGCGACCTCGACGCCATGGTCGAGGTCGTCGACCTGCTGCAGGTCGGCGCGCGGAACATGCAGAACTTCGCGCTGCTCCGCGAGCTCGGCGCCTGCCGCACGCCGGTGCTGCTCAAGCGTGGCCTGTCCGCGACGGTGGACGAGACGCTGCTGGCGGCGGAGTACCTGCTGGAGGGCGGCAACGAGCGGGTGGTGCTGTGCGAGCGCGGCATTCGCACCTTCGAGAGCAGCTACCGGTTCACCCTCGACCTCGGCGCGATCCCGGTCCTCCGCGAGCGGACCCACCTGCCGGTGATCGTCGATCCGAGCCATGCCGCGGGGGAGGCCCGGCGGGTGATCCCGCTCGCCCTCGCGGCGGCCGCGGTGGGAGCGGACGGGATCATCGTGGAGTCCCACCACGACGCGGCGCAGGCGCTGTGCGACGGGCGCCAGGCACTGCCGGTGTCCGAGCTGGACACGCTGATGAGCCGGTTGCAGCTGGCCACCGCGGCGGCCGGCCGGGTGCTGCGCCTCGGCGGCCGGGACGAGCACGAGGACGTGCTGATGGACGACGCCCCGGTGGCGCTGGCCGCCGGCCTCGCGGAGCCTGTCGGCTAGAGCACCCCGCCGGCGATGGCCTTGCGGATGGCATCGACCCTCGACACGGCGCCGAGCTTGGCGTAGATGCTGGTCAGGTGCCGCTTCACGGTCGCCTCGGCGATGTAGAGCCGGCTGGCGATCTGGGAGTTGGTCAGGGCCTGGGTCGCCAGCCGGAGCACTTCGAGTTCCCGCTGCGACAGCACGGTGTCCGCCGGCCGCCGGCCGTAGAGCTGCTGGAGGGTGTCCCGCGACATCGACAGCGTCACGGTGTCCCCGCGGAACGTCGCCCGCAGCCCGGCCAGCAGTTCCAGCCGATCGATCGTCTTCACCAGGTAGCCGGCGGCACCGGACTCCAGCAGCTCGCGCAGCAGGCCGGCGTCCTCGTGCATGGTCAGGATCACGGTCTTGACCTCGGGGTGCAGCCGGGCGAGCTCGGCAACCGTCGCACCGGCCCCTCGTCCCGGCATCTCCACGTCGAGCAGCACGATGTCGGGCCGGTGCCGGCCGGCCAGCGACACGGCCTCGGGCCCGGTCGCGGCCTGGGCGACCACCTCGAAGTCCCCGTGCGCGGTGACCATCTCGACGAGCCCCTGGCGGAACAGCGTGTGGTCGTCGGCCACCACCAGCCGGATCGGCCGGGTGCCGCTCATCGCGGGCCGGGCCGGACCGGCACCTGCGCCGCAACCGTGGTCCCCTGGCCCGGGGCGCTGACGACCGTGATCCGGCCGCCGACCCGCTCCACCCGCTCGCGCATGGCGGTGAGCCCGAACCCCCAGCCAGGCTGCGGACGGCCCGGGTCGAAGCCGATCCCGTCGTCGCGTACCGAGATCCGCAGCGCCGCACCGTCCACGGTCACCGCCACCGCGAGCTCGCCGGGGCCGCCGTGCCGTACCGCGTTGTGGATCGCCTCGCGTGCCATCAGGAAGAGCTCGCCGCCGACGCCGGCCGGCAGGCGTACGTCCTCCTCGCAGGAGAACCTGACCTGCACCTGCGGCGGAACCTCGGTACGCAGGCAGCGGAGCAACGCCTCGCGCAGCGGTCGGTCGGTGGCCGAATCGAACAGTGCGGCCGACAGGCGACGCACGCTGTCCAGCGCCTCGCGCACGTTGCGGTGGGCGTCCCGCAGCTTGGCGTGGGCCCGCGGCGGGTCGGTGGGCAGGTAGACGTCGTGCAGCTCGAGATCCTGCAGCGCGACGCGCAGGGTGTGCGCCGTGCGGTCGTGCAGCTCGCCGGCGAGCTGCCGTCGCTGCCGGCCGAGGTCTCGGGCGGCCGCGCGTTCGACCGCCTCCCGGATCCGCGCCACGGCCTCGGCTATCGGGGGCGGCGTGCCGTCGCCGGGCGGCCACGGCTCGCCGCCCGCGCTGACCAGTGCCGCCAGGTACTCGTCCACCCCCGTGCGCAGGGTCGCCCCGGACAGGCGGTGCCCCGATGCCTCGGACTGCGACGTGCGGCGCTGGCCGACCATAGCTCCCCGCCCTGATCCCGTGGCGGTCATCGGGGAACCATCACCCGATGGGTGTAAGGCTTTTACACCATGCCATCCGATGTGTGCTATGCGACCTTAGATCACTTTCGACTGATACTTCTAGACCTAACACGTGAAAACTATCTTTGCTAGTTTGTGTCAGCTTGAGCAGGTCATGAGGCTTTCGTTAAACACGTTCGTTCGGCGAATATCCAGCGGAACCGATCGTGACAACACCTGTCGAAAGAAACTGACACTATGTCTATATCACCGGACACTATGCCTAAAATATCGAACATTTCGGATGCCGAGAGACTCGTGGTGCGGTGCATGGGCGGATTCTCGGTGCGGATCTGCGGCGAGCCGGTTCGGCGCTGGCACGCCGGCAAGGCGCGGAGCCTGTTCCAGCACCTGCTGGTCAACCGGGGTCGGGTCGTGCTGCGCGACACGCTGTACGAGTTGCTGTGGCCGGAACAGGGATGTTCCCGCCGGTCGAGTTCGCTCAAGGTCGCCGTGCACGCGCTGCGGCGCACCTTGGCCGAGAGCCAGGCGCCGGTCCGGATCGACCATCAGGACTTCGGCTACGTGCTGCGTGCCGACCGGATCTGGGTGGACGCCGAGGAGTTGCAGGCCGCGTTCTCGTCCGGCCGGGCCGCCGAACTGGCCGGGAATCACGTGGTTGCGGCGGCCTGTTACGAGCGGGTTGCTGCCCTGCACTCCGGCGACTTCCTCGCCGGTGACAGCGCCGACTGGATCGACGAGCAGCGCGAGTGGTACCGGTCGGTGGCCCTGCGCGCGCTGGCCTACCTGCGCACGACGGCCGTCGACCGCTCCGACTATCCCGCCGCGATCGGCTGGTCCCGGCAGTCGCTGTCCATCGACCGGTATCAGGAGGAGGCCTACCAGGCGCTGATGGCCGTCCACGGCCGGCTCGGCGAGCTGGACCGGGTGCGCGGCTGGTACCAGCTGTGCGCCCGGCGGCTGCGCGACGAACTCGGCATCGCGCCCTCGCCGGAGACCGTGCGCACGCTGGAGTCGGCCATCGGCGGCGCGCTGCGCGGCCCGCTCCCCAGCTCGGCTGCCTGAGCCTGCCACGACGCTTGTGCGCGCCCGGGTCGGGCGCGTTCTCGACACCGCCAATCCCCCAAGGAGTGCAAAACCATGTCCTATCCGACCCCCTTGAAAGTTCTCGCCATCAATGGATCCGAGCGGCCGGACGGCAACAACATGGCCGTCCTGGATTACGCCGGCAAGCTGCTCGCCGAACGTGACTGCGAGCTGGACGTGATCCGGCTGTGGGATTTGCGGATGACGCCGTGCGGGCCGTGCGGGGACTGTAACTTTCGCGACACCCCGTGCGCGGTCGGCGACGACGTCGCCGGCGTCGTCGAGCAGATGGTTGCGGCCGACGGGATCATCTACGCCACGCCGATCCACGGCTACACCGCCGCCCCGCTGATGCCCGCCTTCATCGAGCGATCGGGCACCGGATACCTCAGGTTCGACCGCAGGCTGACCAACAAGGTGGCCGGGGTGATCGTCACCGGCCGGCGGTACGGCCATGTCGAGACGTACTCCAACCTGATGGCGAACGTGCTGCTCAACCGGATGATCGTGGCCGGCTTCGGCTTTCCGTCGGTTCTCTTCGGCGACGAGCGCGGCTCGGTCCTGCAGGACGAGGAAGGCATGGAGATGGTGACCCGGATGCTGCATCGCATGGTCGACCTGATGGCGCTGCTGAAGGAGCACCGCGAGCTGACCGGACGTGACGGGCTCGAGGTCGAGGTGGCCAGCGAACGCGCCCGCCTGTGACCTGACCTTGTCCAGCACCGACCGGTGCGACGATCATGGCCGGATGGACGCACTGCGCACCCCGGACGAGCGATTCGCCGACCTGCCCGACTTCGACTACGAGCCGCACTACGGGCAGGTGTCCGATCCGGACGGCGGCACCCTGCGGATGGCGTGGGTCGAGGCCGGGGAGGGCGAGCCGGTGCTCTGCCTGCACGGCGAGCCGAGCTGGTCGTTCCTCTACCGGACGATGATGCCGGTGCTGGCCGGGGCCGGCCTGCGGGTGATCTGCCCGGACCTGATCGGCTTCGGCCGGTCCGACAAGCCGGCCGCGCAGGCCGACCACAGCTACGCCCGGCACGTCGGCTGGGTCCGCGAGCTGGCTTTCGACGTGCTGGACCTGCGCCGGGTGACCGTCGTCGGCCAGGACTGGGGCGGCCTGATCGGGCTGCGGCTGGCGGCCGAACACCCCGAGCGGTTCAGCCGGATCGTCGCCGCGAACACCGGCCTGCCGACCGGTGACCACCCGATGCCCGAGATTTGGCACCGGTTCCGCGAGGCGATGCAGAACGCGCCGGCCGTCGACATCGCGCGGTTCGTGCAGTCCGGCTGCCGCACCGAACTGCCGCCGGCGGTGCTGGCGGCCTACGACGCGCCGTTCCCGGACGAGAGCTACTGCGCCGGCCCGCGCGCGATGCCGGGCCTGGTGCCGATCACCCCGCAGGACCCGGCGACCGGGGCGAACCGGCTGGCCTGGCAGGCGCTGACCGAGCTGCCCATCCCGATGCTGGTCGCGTTCAGCGACTCCGACCCGATCACCGGCGGCATGGCGCCGGTGCTGCGCAAGCACATCGCCGGCGCCCAGGGCGTCGAGCACCCTGTCATCGCCGGCGCCGGGCACTTCCTGCAGGAGGACGCCGGCCCGGAACTGGCCGAGCACATCGTGCGGTTCGTGCGGCAGCACCCGACCGGCTGAGGTTTGCCGGGGTGGGGGGTTCGCCGCTCCGGCCGGCGAAACCCGCCACCTCCCGGCGCCGCTCACCGGGCCAGGTGCTTGGCCAGGAACTCGATCACCTGCGGGTAGGCGTCCAGCTGGTTGGCCCGCTTGGCCAGACCGTGGCCCTCGTCGTCGTAGACCAGGAACGGGCAATCGGCGCCGGATGCCCGCACCGCGGCTACCACCTGCTCGGCCTCCGACAGCGGCACCCGGGGGTCGTTCGCGCCGTGGATCACGAACAGCGGGGCCCGGATCGCATCGATCCGGTTGAACGGCGAGGCCTGCTCCAGCAGGTCGCGGTCCTCCACCAGCCGGCCGTACTCCCGCTCGCGGTAGGCCCGGCGGTAGGCGGAGGTGTTCTGCAGGAAGGTCACCAGCGACGACACCCCGACGATGTCGACGCCGGCCGCCCACAGCTCCGGGTAGTACGCGAGCCCGGCCAGCACCATGTAGCCGCCGTACGAGCCGCCGTAGAGCGCGACCCGGTCGGTGTCGACGCCGACCGAGGGCAGCCAGTCGCGCAGCGCGACCAGGTCGGCCACCGAGTCCAGCCGCTTGTCGATGTCGTCGAGGGAGACCCAGCGCCGGCCGTAGCCCGCCGAGCCGCGGACGTTGGGCAGCAGCACCGTGTGGCCGGCCAGCGCCAGCGCCGCGGCGACCGGGCTCCAGGTCGCTACGACGGCCGCTTCCGGGCCGCCGTGGATGATCAGCACCGCCGAGCCGTCGGCGTGCTCCGGGCGCAGCAGGTAGGTCGGGATCTGCTCGCCGTCCGGCGTCGGCACCAGGTGGGAGCTCAGGTCGACCAGCCCCGCGGTGGCCTCGGCCGGATTGCTGGTGGTGCGCCGGCGCGCGGCGGTGTCACCCGGCTGCCAGGTGTGCACCTCGGGCGGCTGCACCATCGAGCTGAAGGTGAAGCCGAACACGGCCGCGTCCGGCGACCACGCCAGCCGGGTGCGGGAGGTCAGCACGCCCTGGCCCGGCAGCTCGACCGGATGGTCGCCGCCGGCGTCGCGGATGGTCAGGCTGTCGATGCCGTCCACGGTGCGCACCACGGCCAGCCGGTCGCCGGCCGGCGCCGGCCAGACGAAGAGATTCACCCCGTCCTCGCCGAGGAAACTCGACCACGTGGCCGCCTCGACGTCGTAGCGGTGGACGGCGAAGAAGTCGGTGTGGGTGTCGGTGGAGGCCAGCAGTCCGGAGGAGTCGGCCAGCCACTTCGGGTTGTCCCAGGCCCCCGGAGCGCCCGGGTCGGTGATCGAGCGGACGGCGCCGGACGCGGTGTCGACCAGCAGCAGCTCGCTGGAGGCGGCGATGGTGGTCATTCGCGACAGCAGCACCCAGCGCCCGTCCGGCGAGGGCACCGCGCTGTCGAAGTAGCCGCCGCCGTCGAACAGCACCCGTTCGGTCCCGTCGGACACCCGGCGCTCGATCACGTCGAACTCGACCCCGTCCCGGCGGTTGGTCGCGTACACCACGACGTCGTCCCGGACATCGAACAGGGCGTGGATGTAGGCCGGATCGTGCACCAGCGGGCTGAGCTCGCCGAGCCCCTGCTCACAGATCCGCAGCAGCGAGAGCTGGGCCCGCTCGGTGCCGCCGGTGTCGGCCGAGACGACCACCGATCGGGTGCCCGGCAGGTACCGGCCCGAGCACGGCTCACCGAGGTCGGTCAGCTGGCGCCACTGCCCGTCGGGCGAGATCTCGTACAGCTGGGCGGAGCCGGTCTCGTCGTTGGTGACCAGCATCCGCCCGGTCCCGTCAAGGTCCTGCAGCGTGGTGCGCCGCAGTTCGAGCAGTTCGATGAGCCGGTCGGTGCTGGAGATCGTCATGCCTCGCATCGTGCCACGCGGCACCGACAGGTCCGTGCCGTGACCGGCCGGCCGCGACTCAGCCGAAGTGCAGTTCCACGTCGTGCAGTTGATCCGGGGTGTACCGGATCGGTGGGTGGCTGCCGACCTGAATGTCGTAGAAGCGACGGTGTGCCGGCGGCTCGATGGCCGTCCCCGGTGACGCTCCAGGCGCCGATCACGGCCGACGCCAGTAGGCGCCGCCCCTGCGCCGGCTCGCGACCGTTTCCGGGTTATTCATGCCGATCTGTCCCATCTGCTTCGTTGGAACAGATGGTCACATGACCGAACGCGCGATCAGGCGAGTAGGACAGATTTCCTGTTCACCGGGCGCGCGGTGCAGTGCTGCGTCAGCGCGGCTGCGCCGCGACCCCGGCGTCGAGACGGTCGGTCAGGCAGCCGGCCGGCAGGTCGAACCAGCGCAGGTGCTCGAAGTCGTCCGACACCATACCGGCCGCGACCTGCTCGGCCAGCGTGTCCGCACCCAGGGCGGGCGGCACCGCGGCGGCCAGCAGCGCCGCGCCCTCGGTGAGGTAGCGACCCAGTTCCGACTCCGGCGCGTGCTGCTGGTGCTTGGGGTAGCGCAGCAGGCCGTCCTCGTCGTAGCGCAGCAGGTGCAGCCGCAGTGGGGGCTCGACCGTGCCCCGGCGGTGCCGCCAGAGGCCGGTGGCCGGCTCGAAGACGTAGTCGCCGAGCAGCCGCCAGCCGTCCCGGGCGACCAGCCGCACCGCCTCGACCAGGTAGCGGAACACCGGCTCGGAGATGAAGTAGTTGAAATTGATCCGCACCCAGCCGGGCTTGATCCCCTCGCAGCCGCCGGTGATCTCGCGCTCGAACTCGTGGGAGCGGTCCAGGTCGATGCCCAGCAGCCGGTGCCCGTACGGCCCGGCGCAGGAACAGCCGCCGCGGGACTGGATGCCGAACAGGTCGTTCAGCAGCGCGACCACGTAGTTGTGGTGCAGGTACCGCCCGGTCGCCGGGTTGCGCACCACGAACGAGACGATCGACAGCCGCTCGGCGTCGAGGTTGCCGAGGATCTCCAGCGCCGGCTCGTCCTGCCAGGCCTGCACCGCCTGGCGCAGGTAGTGCTCCTCGTGCGCGCGGATCACGTCGATGCCGACGGCCTGCTTGAGCTGGAACACCAGCCCGGCCCGGATCGACTCCACGATGGCCGGGGTGCCGCCCTCCTCCCGCTGCTCCGGATCGGTCAGGTAGCGGTGCTCGGACGGGTTGACGTAGGCGACCGTCCCGCCGCCCGGCACCGCCGGCACCCGGTTGGTCAGCAGCTCCCGCCGCGCCACCAGCACACCCGGGGTGCTCGGGCCGCCGATGAACTTGTGCGGGCTGAGGAAGATCGCGTCGAGGTAGGCGCCGGGGTCGCCGCCGGCCCGGTTGTACATGTCGATCTGCACGTACGGCCCGGCCGCGGCGTAGTCCCAGAACGACAGGGCGCCGTGCCGGTGCAGCAGCGCGGCCACCCGGGCGACGTTGCTCATGATGCCGGTGACGTTGCTCGCGGCCGAGAAGGAGCCGATCTTCAGCGGCCGGTCGGCGTAGCGCTCCAGCTGCTCGGCGAGCTGGTCGATGTCGATGTGGCCGTCGGCGTCCTGCGAGATCAGCACGACGTCGGCGATCGACTCCCGCCACGGCAGCTCGTTGGAGTGGTGCTCGTACGGGCCGATGAAGACCACCGGCCGCTCGGCCACCGGGATCTGCTCGGTGAGCCGGTAGGCGTCGTCCAGGCCGGCCGGGATCCGCAGGCCCAGCACGCCGATCAGCTTGTCCACCGCGCCGGTGCAGCCGGAGCCGGCGAAGATCACCGCGGTCTGCTCGTCGCCGCCGACCGCCTCGGCGATGATGGCCCGCGCGTCCTCCCGCAGCCGGGTGGTCTGCAGGCCGGTTCCGCTCGATTCGGTATGGGTGTTGGCGTAGCGCGGCAGCACCTCGTCGACGATGAAGTCCTCGATGAAGCTCAGCGCCCGGCCGGAGGCGGTGTAGTCGGCGTAGGTCACCCGGCGCGGTCCGTACGGGCCCGGCATCACCTGGTCGTCGCCGATCACCGCGTCCCGGATCCGGCGCAGCAGGGGTGTCTCGACCGGTGCCGTGTCGGCAGGAACCTGGGTAGTCACCGGGTGAGGGTAGCGCCGCGGCCGGGACCGGCACATGCCCCGACCGGCGAGCAAGAATGGGCCTATGACCGATTCGATGACGGTGGCAGACGTCCTGACCGAGTCCTTCGACCGGATCCGGCAGCTGGTGACCGGCACGCTGACCGGGCTGACCGCCGAGCAGCTCGCCTTCCAGCCGAAGCCCGGGGCCAACAGCGTCGGCTGGCTGGTCTGGCACCTCACCCGGGTGCAGGACGACCACCTCGCCGAGGTGGCCGGCACCGAGCAGGTGTGGACGGCCGAGGGCTGGCACGAGCGGCTGGGGCTCGCGCTGCCCGCCGGCGACACCGGCTTCGGCCACGGCCCGGAGCAGGTGGCCGCGGTGCGGGTCTCCGATCCGCGGCTGCTGATCGGCTACCACGACGGGGTGCACCGGCGGACCGCGGAGTTCGTCGGCGGGTTGACCGAGGCCGATCTCGGCCGGGTGGTGGACGAGCGCTGGGACCCGCCGGTCACCCTCGGGGTGCGGCTGGTGAGCGTGATCGGCGACGACCTGCAGCACGTCGGCCAGGCGGCCTACCTCACCGGCCTGCTGGACTGAGGCTAGCGGCGGGGCGGGTGCTCGGGCAGCCGCACCCGGAACACGCTGCCCACGCCCAGCTCGGACTCGAACCCGACGCTGCCGCCGTGCCGGTGCACGATCTCCTGCACGATGGCCAGCCCCAGCCCGGTGCCGGGCAGCGCGGCGGCGTGCGCGTTCGCGGCCCGGAAGAACCGGGTGAACAGGTGCTCGCCGTCCTCGGGCGGAATGCCCATGCCGGTGTCGGTGACCGTCACCAGCACGCCGTCGTCCGCCTCCTGCGCCAGGCGCACCTCGACGTGACCACCGGCCGGGGTGAACTTGCAGGCGTTGCCGACCAGGTTGGTGAACACCTGCTCCAGCTGGTGCGGGTCCGCCTCGATCTTGCAGCCGGCCGGCGCGGTCAGCCGCAGGTCGATGCCGTCGGCGGCGGCCTGCGGCAGCAGCGCCTCGTGCACCGAGGAGAGCACCGCCGAGACGTCCACCGAGGTGAGTTCCGGGCGCAGCCGGCCGGCGTCGATGCGGGACTGGGTGAGCAGGTCCTCGATCAGGTTGCGCAGCCGGGTGGCGTTGCGGTCGACCACGGTGAGCATCTGGTGCGCCCTGGCCGGCAGCTCGCCGGCGTCGCCGTCGCGGATCATCTCCAGGTAGCCGGTGATCGAGGTCAGCGGCGTGCGCAGCTCGTGCGAGACGGTGGAGATGAAGTCGGCCTTGGCCTGGTCGAGCTCGCGCAGCAGCCGGACCGCCTCGGCCTGGGTCTGGATCAGGTGGGCCTGGGTCAGGCTGTGCGCCAGGTCGGCGGCCAGGAACTGCGCCATGCCGGTCTCGGTCAGCGTCCAGTGCCGGGAGTGCCCGGCCATCGCCAGCCAGATGACGCCGAGCGCCCCCTCCGCGTCACCGATCGGGACGACCAGTGACGCGCTGGTGCCGACCGCCTGCGCCAGCCCGAAGAGCATCCGGCCGGCCGGGGTGGGCTCGTAGGTGCGGTGGTCGTCGATGCCGATGGTGTGCCCGTTGTCCCAGAGCCGCACCGCCAGCTGCAGCAGGTCCTCGACCTGGTAGTCCAGCGGCGCGGCCAGCGGCTTCAGTGGTGCCCGCTGCCACTGCGCGAACAGCTGCGGCACCCGGTCGCCGGCGAAGACGTAGAGCCAGGCCCGGTCCACCTCGAAGGCGTCGCCCAGCCCGCGCACCAGGTGCTCGGCCATCTGGTTGCCGTTGCCGGTGCGCCGGATGGTGGAGGAGATCAGCCGGGCCCGCTGGCGGAACTGCTCCGCGTCGCGGTCGGCGGCCGCGTCGGCCCGGGCCCGGCGGCCCACCCCGTTGACCGCGCGGGCCAGCGCCCGCACCTCGGACGGGCCGTCCTGCTCGTTCGCATGGGCCTCGAGGTCGCCCCGGTCCAGCCGGGCGATCACCGAACGCAGCGAGCGCAGCGGCCGGTTGATGCCGCGCGCGGTGCGGTAGGCCAGCAGCAGCGCGACGACCACGGCGAGGGCGGTGGCCCCGATCAGCAGCGGCACGGCCAGCGAGTGCAGCCGCCGGGAGTCGGCGCGCAGCCGGTCGCGGGTCTGCTCCAGCCGGGTGTCGACGCCCCGGTCGGCGTTCCGGTACTGGTCGAAGGTGGTCTTGGCCGTGTTCTGCTGTGCCGGGCTGGGCAGCATCGAGTCGTTCGGGTTGGCCGCGATCGGGTCGGCGTACCGGGTCAGCCACTGCTCGGCCAGGGCCCGTTCGGAGGCCAGGGCCGCGTCCAGGCCGTGGATGCCGGCCCGGTCCAGCACGGTCCGGGTCTGGTCGAGCTGCGGCAGGATCTGCGGCCGGGCGGTCCGGTACGGCGCCAGGAAGGTCGTGTTGCCGGTCAGCAGGTAGCCGCGCACCGCGGTCTCGGCGTCGAGCATCAGCGGCAGCACCTGCTGGTGCGCGGTGTTGGCGGGCGTGTAACCGCTGCTGATCCGGCCGGTCTGGTTGGTGGCGATCTGGATCGCCGCGACGCCGCTGATGCCCACCAGCAGGAGCAGCAGCAGCATGTCGGTCACCAACCGGCGCAACCGGGTCGCGACGCTGTCCCGGTTGTCCGGCAGGATCGCGCTGGTCACCCTCGGGTCCGATCCAGCACGGCATCGACCCGTTCGACCAGCTCGCGCGGGCTGAACGGCTTGACGATGTAGTCGGCCGCGCCGGAGGCGATGCCGGTCTCGACGTCGAACTCCTGGCTCTTGGCCGAGAGCAGGATCACCGGGATCGCGGCCGTGCGCGGGTCGCCGCGCAGCGCGCCGATCACGTCCAGTCCCGAGGTGCCGGGCATCATCACGTCCAGGATCGCCACGTCGGGCAGCCGCTCGCGGATGGCGGCCAGCGCGGCCGTCCCGTTCGACACCGGGATCACCCGATAGCCGGCACCGGTCAGCTTCGTGCTCACCAGTTCCCGGATGTCGCTGTCGTCCTCGGCGATCACGGCAACTCGTAGGGACCTGTCACCCCGGTCATCGGTCATCGGCGCAGCGGTCCCTTCGCCCCGTAGCCATAGATCATGCCGCGCCTGCCGCGGTTCGCAACCCGTGCCCCAGCTGCAGCTGGGCGGCCAGCCGGTCGGCCGGGTCGGCGAGGTCCAGGTCGAGCTGCCGGCCGGCCCGCCGCAGCCGGTGCCGGACCGTCGTCGGATGGACCCGCAACTCGGCCGCGACCCGGCTGACGTTGGAGCCGGTCTCCAGGTAGCGCAGCAGGGTTTCCGCGCTGGCCCGGTCGGTGGCGACCAGCTGGGCGATCCGTGGGTCGAGCAGGTCTGCCTGGTGGCTCAAGCAGTGCCGCACCGCCTCGGCGATCAGCCGGTTCCGGGCGCGGGTGAACGACAATACCGGCTCGCCCGAACGCACCGAGAGGGCGCGCTCGGCATCCCGCGCGGAGTCGGCGGCCTGGCTGGCCGAGGCCACCACCGGGCCCAGCCCGCCGCGTGCCGCCGGATCGAGGTGGCGCCGGACGGCGATCACGGCCTGCTCCAGCATCGCCAGCGCGTCCGGCGCCTCGCCGCCCGCGTCCGGTGGCGCGGTCAGGCCGGGCAGCAGCACCAGCAGCCGGCCGTCGGACTGCTCCACCACCGCGTGCCGGCGGAAGGCCGCCGCCTGCACGGTGACGATCGCGGCGAGCTCGCCGAGCCGGTGCGCGCGCTCGGCGGGATCCGGATGCTGGCCGCCGGGCGCCACCACCGCCACCGCGCACGGCCGGGCGGCGTCCCGGCCGAGGCCGAGGGACTCCGGCCCGCCCCGGCCGGCGATCAGGTCGGCCAGCCGGTGCCCGGAGTCCGGCCGCCGCGCGCTGCTGCGGCCGATCAGCTGCCCGGCGGTCAGCCGGGCCGCCCCGAGCAGCGCCTGGCGGGCGTGCGGGCCGAAGTCGGCGGTGCCCTGCTGCACCCAGATCGTGCCGAGCTGGCGGGTGCCGGCGAACACCCCGACGGCCAGCCGGCGTCGCACCCCGGTGGCCGGGTGCTCGGCGATCTCCACCACCTCGTCGGGGGTCGCCAGCCGGTCGTAGACCCCCCATTCGCGCAGCAGCGCCAGGTACGCCGGTGGCCCGCTGCGGCCCAGGATCGACATCCGGCGCAACTCGTCCACCTCGTCGCTGGACCGGGAGTAGGCCAGCACCCGGGCCGCGGTGTCCTCGATGGTCACCAGCCCGCCGGTCAGGGTGGCGATGGTCTGGGCCAGTTCGGCCAGCTCGTCCTCGGCGACCAGCCGGGGCTGGCTCAGCCGGGCCGCGAGCGCGGCGTGCAGCTCCCGCCAGCCGACCGTGGCCGGCTTCTCCAGCACCGGTGGGTGGCCGGCCCCGGCCGGTCCCGTCCCGTCGGCCAGCGCCCCGACCGCGGTGACGACGGCGGCCGCCCCGGCCCGCCCGGCGGCGGCGATCAGCTCGGCCAGGGCCGGCCCGGTCAGCCCGGGATCGACCGCCAGCACCAGCTCGCCCGCGTCCGGGATGCTGCCGGGGCCGGCCAGCCCGACCGAGCCGCCGTCCGGCAGCGCGCGCAGGAACCGATCCAGTTCGATGCTCGGATCGGTGAACGTCACGCGCGGCATGTTATCGGTTCCGAGCGCATTTCCGGGTGAGTCGCGGGCCTATCCTGGCACCGGACCCAGACCGTGCCGCGCGCCTCGGGCGCCGGGCGCGACACCCCCGTGGAGGAGACAAGTCGATGGACGCACTCACCCGGATCCCGGCCCCGCGCAACGAGCCGGTGCTCGGCTACGCGCCCGGCTCGGCCGAACGCCGCGCGCTGACCGCGGCCCTGGCCGAGCTGCAGGCCGAGCAGGTGCAGCTGACCTGCACCATCGGCGGCCGCCAGCGGCTGGGCGGCGGCGAGCGGGAGACCGTGGTCCAGCCGCACAAGCACGCCCATGTGCTCGGTGAGTTCGGCAACGCGACCGAGCAGGATGCCCGGGACGCGGTCGCCGCGGCGGCCGCCGCCGCGCCGGCCTGGCGGGCGATGTCCTACGCCGACCGGGCCGCCATCTTCCTGCGCGCGGCCGACCTGCTGGCCGGCCCGTGGCGGGCGAAGCTGAACGCGGCCACCATGCTCGGCCAGTCCAAGACTGCGATCCAGGCCGAGATCGACTCGGCCTGCGAGCTGATCGACTTCTGGCGCTACAACGTCTCCTTCGGCGCCGAGATCCTCACCGAGCAGCCGGTCTCGGTGCCCGGCATCTGGAACCAGCTCGACCACCGGCCGCTGGAAGGCTTCGTCTACGCGATCACGCCGTTCAACTTCACCGCGATCGCGGGCAACCTGCCGACCGCGCCGGCCCTGATGGGCAACGTGGTGATCTGGAAGCCGTCGAACACCCAGCTGTTCGCGGCGCACTTCACCATGCGGCTGCTGGAGGAGGCCGGCCTGCCGCCGGGCGTGATCAACCTGCTCACCGGCAACGGCTTCGCCGTCTCGGACGTGCTGCTCGCGCACCAGGACCTGGCCGGCATCCACTTCACCGGTTCCACCGCCACTTTCCAGCACCTGTGGCAGGAGGTGGGCCGCAACCTCACCGGCTACCGGACCTACCCGCGGCTGGTCGGCGAGACCGGCGGCAAGGACTTCGTGCTGGCACACCCGAGCGCGGACGTCGACGTGCTGCGCACCGCGCTGATCAAGGGCGCCTTCGAGTACCAGGGCCAGAAGTGCTCGGCGGCGTCCCGGGCCTACGTCCCGGCCTCCGTCTGGTCGCGGCTGTCGGACAGCCTGGTCGCCCAGACCGAGGCGCTGTCGATGGGCCCGGTCACCGACCTGACCAACTTCCTCGGCGCGGTCATCGACCGGCGCTCGTTCGACAAGCTCGCCGGCGTGCTCGACCGGGCCAAGAACGACCCGCAGCTGGAGATCATCGCCGGCGGATCCGCCGATGACAGCGAGGGATTCTTCATCCGGCCGACCATCCTGCTGACCAGGGACGCCAAGCACGAGGTGATGCACACCGAGTACTTCGGCCCGATCCTGTCGGTCTACGTCTACGACGACGCGGCCGAGGATGCCTTCGAGCAGATCCTGGACGAGGTCGACGGCGGTGCCCCGTACGGGCTGACCGGCTCGATCGTCGCCACCGACCGGGCGGCCATCGTCCGGGCGTCCGAGCGGCTGCGGTTCGCGGCGGGCAACTTCTACATCAACGACAAGCCGACCGGCGCGGTGGTCGGCCAGCAGCCGTTCGGCGGCTCGCGGGCCTCGGGCACCAACGACAAGGCGGGCTCGATCCTGAACCTGCACCGGTGGGTGTCGCCGCGTGCGATCAAGGAGAGCCTGGTCGGCCCGACCGCCATCGACTACCCGCATCAGGACGCCGACCTGCCCGGAACGGACGCCTGAGGTGGCGCTGCTCCGGGAACCGCTGCTGGCCGCGGCCCGGTCGCCGCGGCTGCGGCGGGTGGCCGAGCGGTCGAAGCTGACCCAGCCGGTGGTGAACCGGTTCGTGGCGGGACAGAGCGAGCCGGACGTGCTCAGGGCGACCGGGCAGCTGGTGTCCGACGGGCTGCTGGCCACCCTCGACTTCCTCGGCGAGGACACCACCTCGCCGGAGCAGGCCGAACACACCGTCTCCGCCTATGTGTCGGTGCTCGGCGCGCTGGCCGAGGCCGGCCTGACTCCGGCCGCCGAAGTGTCGGTCAAGTTGTCAGCCATCGGACAGTCCCTCCCGGTGGACGGTGAGAAGATCGCGCTGGACGGCGCCCGCCGGATCTGCGAGGCGGCGGCCGCGGCGGGCACCACGGTGACCTGCGACATGGAGGACCACACCACCACCGACTCGACGCTGTCGATCGTCACGCAGCTGCGGGTCGACTTCCCCTGGGTGGGCGCGGTGCTGCAGGCCTACCTCACGCGAACCGAGGGCGACTGCCGCGACCTGGCCACGGCCGGCTCCCGGATCCGGCTGTGCAAGGGTGCCTACGCCGAGCCCGAGTCGGTGGCCTATGCCGGTGCCGCGGTGGAGGACTCCTACCGGCGCTGCCTGGGCGTGCTGTTCGGCGGTGCCGGCTACCCGATGGTGGCCAGCCACGACCCGGCCATGATCGCCGCGGCCCGGTCGCTGATCGCCCAGCACGGCCGCGCGGCCGACAGCTACGAGTTCCAGATGCTCTACGGCATCCGGCCGGCCGAGCAGCTGGCGCTGGCCGGCGCCGGGCATCGGATGCGGGTGTACGTGCCCTACGGCGACGAGTGGTACGGCTACTTCATGCGCCGGCTGGCCGAGCGCCCGGCGAACCTGACCTTCTTCCTGCGCTCGCTGGCCTCGACGAAGTAGCGCGGCCGGCGTGACGTACGAGCCGCCGGCCCCGTACGGCCCCGATCCGCACGGCGGCGATTCGTACGGCTGGGATCCTTTCGGGCCGCACGGCGCGCCGTACGGGGCCGGCGGGTGGCCGCCCGTCCCGCCCCAGCCTCCGCCGTACTCGCCCTACCCGGCGCCGCAGAACAACGGCCTGGCGGTGGCCGCGCTGATCACGGGCCTGGCCGGCTTCTGCTGCCTGCTCGCTCCGGTGGCGGTCGGGCTGGGCATCGGCGGGTTGTCGGTGGCCCGGCGCACCGGTGTCGGCCGGGCGATGTCGATCGCCGGCATCGTGCTCGGGGTGGCGTGGCTGCTGGTCTACCTCATCGTCGTCGCGGTGATCCTCAGCTCGCTGCCCGGCACGTTCTGACCCGCCGGCGAGGGCGACGCGGGCCATAGCCCCGTCCCGACATCGTGGTCTGGTGACGGCGCACAAACGATGCGTCGCACGAACCCGAGGACGACACCATGACCGCCCACACCATCGTCTCCCTCTGCCCGCTGGCCTGGCTGCTCACCGGCATCCCGCGGCGCCGGCTGCGGTTGACCGCCACCCTGCGGCTCGACCTGCGCGTCTCGGGACGCCGGTCCGGGAAGAAGCGGCGGTGAGGCGACGCGGCCGGGCCGCCGGTCAGTCGTAGACGCCCTCCAGCAGCCATTGCCGGGCCGGGACGTCGAAGCAGACCAGGTACGCCCGGCCGAGCGCGTCGACGAGTTGCATCCGCGCCAGCTGCTGGGCCGAGGCCGGATCCCACCAGCGCTCGTCGACCGGCCACGGCCCGGCCCAGGCAGTGATCTCGGCGGCCCCCTCCCCATCGGAATAAGGGGATTCCAGTGCGAACCGGGCCGGTGGCGCCGGCACCTGGCCGCGTTCGGTGACCAGCACGCAGTGGCCGGCGGCGTCCAGCACCCGCACCGGGCGCGGCGGGTCGATGAGCACCGACGGGGCGGGGGAGGGCAGCCGTCCCGGCCACGGCTGGCCGGCGGTCGCGGTGGCCTCGTCCCGCTCGTCGCCCCAGGGCACCAGCCGGGTGCGCCGGCCCGGCCCGCGGCCGCCGGCCACCACCGGGGTCTGCACCGAGCCGGCGCCGAGCAGCGTCTGCACCCGCGCCAGTGCCCGGTGCGCGCGCTCGTCGACGATGCCGTCCCCGCCCCAGAGCGCGCGCTGATGGGCGCTGGTGGGCACCGTCTCGACCGGGATCAGCCGGAGCAGGTTCACCGGCCCGGTCGGGGCGTTCGATTCCCCGGCGCGCCGGTTCAGCCAGCCCTCCAGCTGCCACCGGATCCGGTCGGTGACCTCGACCGCGGTGAGCACCCCGGCATGCCGCCAGCGGCGCACCGTCTCCTCGCCACGGTCGGTCTGGGCGACCAGCTCGAAGCAGGTGCAGGCCAGGCCGTGGTCGGCCAGGTCGGCGATGAACCGCTCGACCGCGCCGCGGGCGGTGAAGGCGATGGTGTCCACCCGGTCCAGCGGCGGCTCCAGCGCGATGTCGACCTCGAACTCGGGCGGTGGCCGGCGGGCGGCGATCGGCCGCCGGTCCTGGCCGCCGGCCTGCCGGTGCGCCCAGGCCCCGGCCGGTCCGAACCGGGCCTGCACGTCGGCGGCGGGCAGCGCGGCGAACGCGCCGAGGGTGCGGATGCCCAGCCGGCGCAGCAGGTCGACCAGCTCGGGTTGGTCGAGGATGGTGATCGGCAGGCCGGCCAGGAACTCCGCCGAACCGCCCGGCTCGACGATGCAGCCGTGCCGGGCGGCCTGCTCGGCGGCGAACGCGCCGTCGGCCACCCCGATCAGCACCTCGTGGGCGAGGCCGGTGGCGTGCTCGGCGATCGCCCGGCCGAGCGCGTGCAGCACGGCGGTCTCGCCGCCGAAGTACCGCACCGGCCCGCGGATGCCGATGGCGGCCAGCCCCGGCCGGCCCAGCTCGACGCCGGGCGCGATGGACTCGATGGCGGCCAGGATCGGTTCGAAGGCCCTGGCCTCGGCGGGCGGGTTGCGGGGCAGCAGCACCAGTTCGGGGCAGCGCCCCTGCGCCTCGCGGCGGCGCAGCCCACGCCGGATGCCCAGCCGCCGGGCGGCGTGCGAGCAGGCCACCACGTGGTTGCCGGTGATCACCGCGACCGGGTCCTCGGCGGTGAGCGAGGAGCCGGCCCGGGCGACGGCCACCGGCCAGTCGGGGCACCAGATCGCGGCCATCCGGGGCGCCGGCCCGGCCTGGTCGGCCTCCGGCGAACCGGTCACAACCACAGCTCCCGGGTCCGGGGCCGGGCCGACCGGCCGCGGCCGGAGGCCGAGACCACCAGCCGGCGCCGGGCCAGCCGGCCGTACCCGTCACCGATGCCGGTCCAGCCGCCGTGCTCGGCGGCCAGGGTGACCTGCACGCCGGGCCAGCCGGCCTGCTGGCCGAAGAGCACCAGCACCGCGTCCTTGCTGCGGGCCCGGCCGGTGAGCCGGCGGGCGTCGGCGTCGGTGACGCCCGAGGTGCCCGGGGCGGCACCCGGCCGGGCCACCACCACGTCGACCGCGTCGAGCAGCGCGCCCACCGCGGTGGTCCAGGCGGCACCGGTCCAGCCGTCGTCCGGTGGGGTGACGACGGCCAGCCGGGCCAGGTCGATGCCCGCCTCCTGGGCGGCCTCGGCGCTGACCGCCGGCATGCCCACCAGGGCGGTCCAGGCGCCCCGGCCGGACGGGCCGGCCAGCAGCGCCAGCAGCAGCGACACCGAACCGGTGACCGCCAGCGTGCTGCCCCGGCGCAGGCCGTCCGGCAGCAACTCGGCGAACTCCGGGCCCACCGGCAGTGGCGGGACCGAGCGGCGGGACAGGCTGTCGATCGGGGCCGCGGGCAGCGCCCCGAGTTCGGCCCGCAGCGACGGACGGCGCAGCGGGGCCGGCGGTGCCTCGGCGAACGGATCGGGCTCGGCGATTGCGTACGCGCCGTCGCTGTCGTCGAACCACTCGGCCGGATCGAGTTCCGGTGCCACCGCCCCCGACACCACGGCAGCGCTCCGCATACCGAGGAGGCCCCGGGCCGTTACCGGACCCGGGACCTCCTCGACGGGATGCGGGGAAGGGCGTGCCGCGCCGGCAGTCGCGTGGTTTCGGAAAGCCGGTGCGGACACCTCTCCATGTTCGAACACCAGTTCGAATATGTCAACCGGCTGTCGCTCGCCCCCGGCAGGGGCGCCGGAGCCTGCGCCGGCGGTCAGCGGCCGGCCTCGACGCACCGCACCGGCAGTTCCCGGGTCCGCCCGGCCCGGGTCAGCAGCACCGCGACGTCGGACAAGGCGAACACCGCGGCCAGTGCCAGGATGGTGGGCCGGACCCCGATCGCCCCGCCGAGCCAGCCGGCGACCAGGGCCGCGATCGGCATGCTGCCCAGGTTGATCACCTGACTGGTCGTGGTGACCCGGGCCATCAACCGGGCCGGGACGTAGCGCTGCCGCCAGGCGCCGCGCAGTGCGTTGCCGGCGACCACGCAGGCATCCATCACGGTCAGGCCGGCAACGCTGAGCCAGATCATCCGATGATCACGGGGGAATCCGATCAGCAGCGAGGCCGGCCCGGCGACCAGCAGCAGTGCGGTCGAGGTGGTGCCGGTGCCGAACCGGCGGGTCAGGACGTCGACCAGGGCCGCGCCGAGCACGCCGCCGCAGCTGCCGAGCATGAACAGCCAGCCGATGGCGCCGGCCGACAGGTGCAGCGTGCGGGACCAGTACAGCACCAGCAGCACGTTGAACCCGGTCAGGCCGAAGTTGCCGATACCGCCGATCACGGTGAACGTGCGCAGGTAGCGATCGTGGGCCACCAGCCGGACGCCGTCCCGGATCCGGGCCAGCAACCCGTCCCGGGCGGGCGACCGGACGCCGGCCTCGTCGATCCTGATTCGCCAGAGGCAGTAGGCAGAAACGCAGAAGCTGGCCGCATCGAACAGCACGCCGGTGGCGGCCGAGCCGAGCCGGGCCAGCTGGCCGGCCAGGCCCGGGCCGATGATCTGCGCCGCCGACTCCGTACCCGCCAATCGGGAATTTGCCTTGTGCAACTGGGCATCCGGCACCACCAGCGGGATCAGCTTCACATAGGCCGGCCGGAAGAAGACCGATGCCGTCCCGGTCGAGAGGCCGACGGCGAGCAACTGCCACAAGGTCAGCACGCCGGCCCACCAGGCGATCGGGATGCTGGCCAGCGCGGCGGCGGCGACCAGGTCGGCCGCGATCATCACCCGCCGGGGCGACAGCGGGTCGACCCAGGCGCCGGCGGCCAGCCCGACGACCAGCCAGGGCAACCACGCGGCGGCGGTCAGCGCGCCCATCCACCCCGCGCCGGCGTGCAGGTGCAGCACCGCCAGCAGTTCGAGGAGCACGGACGAGGTCGAGTTGCCGAGCAGGCTGACGCCTTCGCCGAGCCACAGCCGCTGGAAGTTGCGGCCGCTCCCGCGAGCGGGCCGGTGGTCGAGATCCGGGTCGAGAACGTGGGTCATGTGCGTGCCTTTCGTTCGCTGCCGGCCGGTGTCCGGGCAGCACGGGATAGCCGTGCGACCGGGGTCGGTCGGAAGGCAGGGTCGGGTCAGGTCAGGGCGCGGCGGGCCGGCCGGTTGACCGGGGTGATGGCTCGGTGCTGGAGTGCCGGGTTATGGTTCGGACGGGAATCCGCGGGCGAAGAAGAACACCGGACGGCGTTCCACCCCGTCGTCGGCCTGGTCGGTGCGCTCGCGCCAGCAGCGGACCACGGAGATCAGTTCCTCGGCCAGGTCGCTGAGTTCATCGGGGGAAAGTCGAACCCAGGTTTGCGTCGCGAAGGCGGCCACGTCCCAGGCGTCAGTCAGGCTGGAGGCGGCCAGCCAGTCCCGGGCCCGGTCGATCTGCTTCTGCAGCGCCATCGATTCGGCGGCCAGGGCGGCACTGGTGGCCGCGGCGTCCTCGGTGAAGTCGGACCGGCTCCACCTGGTGCTCCGCGAGGCCAGGCGCCACCACCGTTCCCGGCGGTCCTTGGCCAGCTCCGGCGCTTCCTCGACCAGTTCGACCTCGGCCAGCACCTTCAGGTGATGGCTGACGCTGCCGACCGCGACCTCCATCCGGTGGGCGATGGCCGAGGCGGTGGCCGGGCCGTGGACCGCGAGGATGTCGATGATCCGGGAACGGTGCGGATTGGCCAGCGCGGACAGGGTCTTCGCGTCGGTCAGTTCGCGGACCTCGGAATCGGGGGTGCGGTTGCCTGCCATGGCACCAGGCTAGATGTACAAGAAGATTTGCACAAGGACTCTTGTTGAAGTGCTCTTGCATGTATAACCCCAGCAGGGTTATAAACCCTGTGTAACCCCATCCCGTCGCCCGATGCGACACGCTCGATGCGCCAGTGGACACAGGAGGAACTGCGATGCCCAAGATCAACGTCTACCTGCCGGACGACCTCGCCAACGCGGTGCGGGAGGCCGGCATCCCGGTCTCGGCGGTCTGCCAGCGGGCGCTCGCCGATGCGGTCGCCGCCGCCGACGGCGCGCCCGGTGCCACCCGTGACCGAGCGGGCGAGCCGCGGCAGGGCTGGCAGCCCAACCGGTTCACCGATCGGGCGCGCCGGGTGTTCGAGCTGGCCGCCGAGGTGGCTGGCAGCCAGGACGCGGCGACCTCGATCCACCTGGTGGAGGCGCTGATCGAGCAGGGCAACAACCTGGCCCTGGCGGTGCTGCGCAGCCTGGACATCGAGCCGGCTGACCTGCTGGCCGAGCTGCGCGCGACCGTCGCGGCGATGCGCCGGACCGGCGGCCCGGACGCCGCGGGGCTGCGCGAGGTGGGGGAGCGGGCGGCCCGGGCGGCGGACGACCTCGGCACCGCCTTCGTCGGCTGTGAGCACGTGCTGCTCGGCATCCTGACCGGGCCGGCCGACGACCCGGCCCGGTCCACCTTGAACACGCTGGGCCTGGACCTGGCAGCGGCGACGCAGGCGGTGCGCGCCGCGCTCAACGGCTACAGCTACGCGCAGGGCAACCTGTCGCTGAGCGGGCTGAGCGCGCCGGTGCGGTCGATCCTGGAGGAGATCCGGCAGCGGCTCGGGCGGCTGGAGGCCGACTGACCTCAGCTGGCCCGCACGACCCGCTCGTCGTCGGGGCCGACCGCCTCGTTCGCCCGGGGCAGCACGGGCGACTGCGCGGCGGCCACCCGGTCGGGGTGCAGGAACACGAAGCGCTTGTACGCCCAGAACCGGAAGATGGTGCCCAGCCCGATGGTGAACAGGTTCACCACGTTCATCACCAGCAGGTGGTGCTTGAAGTGCAGCGGGTAGGAGAAGATGCCGATCACGACCAGCGAGCCGATCAGCGCGACCAGGTTGATCAGGAAGAAGAAGCCGGCCTCCCGGCCGAGGTTGCTGCGGGCCCGGTGCGAGAACGACAGGTAGCGGTTGCCGACATAGGTCACGATCGTGGCGACCGTGGTGGAGATGGTCTTCGCGATGATCTGGCCGTCGGAGAAGAACAGGTTGAACAGGCCCAGGTCGATCGCGAAGCCGACCGCGCCCACGACGCCGAAGGCCGCGATCTCCTTGACCAGGATGCGCCAGGAGCCGCGGACGTGATCGATCAGTGAGGAAGACATTGCGCACAAGTGTACGGGCCGAACCGCGGGGCTCCCGCCAGCAACGCGTCGCCCCATCAACCCTGCGGCGCCCGTTTGGGAGGTAGCGGTACGAATCCCGAGGTGCGCCGCATGTACTCCCGATAGGCCGGTCGCTTGGCCATCGACCGTTCCAGCACCCGCTTTCCGGAGCCGAATGCGAGCAGGTAGACCATGATGGCGGGCGAGAACACGGTGAGCACCCCCGGCCACCGTTCCGCGGTTACACAGAAGATTCCTACCCAGACGCAGGCGTCACCGAAGTAGTTGGGGTGCCGGGTGTAACGCCACAGCCCGCTGTCCAGCACCGGACCCGGGTCGCGGCCGGCCGCCTTGGCGGCCTTGTAGCGCTCCAGCTGCCAGTCCCCGACGGCCTCGAACAGCACCCCGACCAGCCACAGCAGCACGCCGAACCAGGCCAGCGCCCCGACCCCGCCCGGCTCGAACGAACCGACCAGGATCGGCGCCGAGACCAGGTACGCGAGCAGCCCCTGCAGCCCGTAGACCAGCAGCACCGCCTGCACCGGGCCGCGGTCGCGCAGCAGTTCCTCGTACCGCGGGTCCTCGCCCTTGCCCAGGCTGCGCCGGCCGATGTGCACCGCCAGCCGCACCCCCCAGGCCACGGTGAGCACCAGGAGCAGGCCGCGGCGCACCGCATTGCCGTGCCCGGCCGAGAGCGCGAACGTGGTCACCGCGGCGGCGCTGAAGAGCAGTCCCCAGGCGGTGTCGATGACGCTGTGCCGGCCGGCGATCCGGCTGGCCGCGTAGGTGATCGCCAGCACCAGCAGGATCGCCCCGGCGGCCGGCAGCAGGGCGGCGGCGAAGGGGCCGACCGGAAAGCCCGACGATGCGGCATCGAGCATCAGGACGCGGCCCACTCCGGTGTGGCGGGCAGGCCGGAACGGCCCAGCTCGGACGGGCGGACCGCCAGGATCTGGTCGACGCCCATCCGGCCCTCCTCGAAGGTGAGGCCGCCGCCGACCAGGTACAGCCGCCAGACCCGGGCCATCTCCTCGCCGACCATCGCGACGGCGTCGGAGTAATGGCTCTCGAAGGTCTGCAGCCAGTGCTCGACCGTCCGGACGTAGTGCTCGCGCAGGGCCTGCACGTCCCGGATCTCGAAGCCGGCCCGTTCCAGGAAGCCGAGCGTCTCGCTGAGCGGCCGCATGTGCATGTCCGGGGCGATGTAGCTCTCGATGAACGCGCCACCGCCGGGCGCGGTCCCGGCGTGCCGGGACATCTGCTGCAGCAGCAGCCGGCCGCCCGGGGCGAGGTGGGAGAACAGCACCCCCGCGTAGGCGGGGTAGTTGTGCTCGCCGACGTGCTCGCCCATCTCGATCGAGCTGACCGCGTCGAACCGGCCGGCCGGGATCTCGCGGTAGTCCTGCACCCGTACCTCGACCCGGTCGGCCAGGCCGCGTTCGGCGATCCGCTTGCTGATGAACTCGTGCTGCTGCTGCGAGATGGTCACGCCCAGCACCTGCGCGCCGTAGTGCTCGGCGGCGTGCAGGCTCAGCGAGCCCCAGCCGCAGCCGACGTCCAGCAGCCGCAGGCCCGGCCGCAGCCCGAGCTTGCGGCAGATCAGGTCGAGCTTGGCCCGCTGCGCCTGTTCCAGGGTGTAACCGGGCTCGCGGTAGTAGCCGCACGAGTAGGCCATCGCCGGGTCGAGGATCAGCCCGTAGAACTCGTTCGACAGGTCGTAGTGGTGCGCGATGGCGGCCCGGTCCCGGGCGCGGGTGTGCAGGGTGCCGGTGAGCTTGGCCTGGGTGGACGGCACGGTCGGCCGGCGGCCGAGGGCACCCAGCCGCAGGGCCAGCACGGCCGCCCGGGCCTGCTGCCGGGCCGAGAGCCGGACCGGGCCGGTGCCGGTGCCGGTGCCGCGGGCGTGCTGCCAGACCCGGCGCAGCCCGTCGGCCAGCTCGGCAGCCCCGCCGGGGACGTCCACCTCGCCGGTGATGTAGGCCTGCGCGATGCCCAGCTCGCTGGGCTCCCAGAGCAGCCGGCGCAGCGCCCGGCGGCTGGTCAGGTGCAGCACCGGTGCGCCGGCCGGGCCGGCCTCGGAGCCGTCCCAGGCTCGCAGCCGCACCGGCAGGTCGGGTCCGGTGACGGCGGTCAGCAGGGCGGCCAGCTTGCTCGCGGTGGTCATCTCAGAGGGCTGCTTTCGTCAGGAGGGACGCGCTGGGGGTCTGCCCGGCTCAGGCCGGTCTGATCAGGCCGAACTGCACGACGTCGAGGTAGCGGGACCGGAAGCCGGCCTCGGAGTAGGCGAGGTAGAGCGTCCACATCCGGCGGAAGGCGAGGTCGAACTGCGCGGACAGGGCGGCCACCTGCTCGGCCGCGGACTCGAAGGCGGCCCGCCAGCGGCGCAGCGTCTCGGCGTAGTGCAGGCCGAAGGCCAGTTCGGTGGCGACGGTCAGCCCGGCGGTGGTCGCCGACTCCCGCACCGACCGGACGGACGGCAGCGCGCCGCCCGGGAAGATGTACTTCACGATCCAGGTGTAGGTGTTCATGCTGGCCAGCATCCGGTCGTGCGGCATGGTGATCGCCTGGATGCCGGCCCGGCCGCCGGGCCGCAGCAACCGGTGGATGGCGCCGAAGTACTCGTCCCAGTGGTTCGCGCCGACCGCCTCGATCATCTCCACGCTCACCAGCGCGTCGTAGCTGCCGGTGACGGCCCGGTAGTCCTGCAGCCGGACCTCCACCCGCTCGCTCAGCCCCGCGTCGGCGATCCGGCGGGTGGCCAGTTCGGCCTGCTCATCCGACAGGGTCACCGTGGTGACCTGCGCGCCGCGCCGGGCGGCCCGGATCGCGAGCTCGCCCCAGCCGGTGCCGATCTCGACCAGCCGGCTGCCCGGGCCCACCTCGGTGATGTCGAGCAGCCGGTCGATCTTGCGGTGCTGGGCCACCTGCAGCGGCTCCCGGCTGCCGGCCGGGTCGGCGTCGAACAGGGCCGAGGAATAGGTCAGCGACGGGTCCAGGAAGAGCTGGAAGAGGTCGTTGGACAGGTCGTAGTGGGCCTGGATGTTGCGCCGGGAACCGGTGATGCTGTTGTCCTCCGACTGCGGCCGGCTGCGCACGACGGCCGAGCGCAGCCGCTGCAACTGCGGCGGGATCAGGGTCGCCATCCGGGTGGCCAGCACGGTGAGCACCCCGGCCAGGTCGTCGGAGGACCAGTCGCCGGCCATGTAGGACTCGCCGAAGCCGATCAGCCCGCTGTCGGCCAGCCGCCGGTAGAGGTGCTCGGGACGGTGCAGGCGCAGTTCCGGGTCGCGCGGCGAGCCGCCGCCGAAGCGCCGGCCGTCCTCGGTGCGCACCCGCAGCGGCAGCGTGCGGACCGCCCGCCGGACCAGCCGCTCGGCGATCCGGGCCCGCCACGGGTTGTCGGGGACGGCGACGACGTCCGGCCAGCGGGCCGGGTCGAGGGGGGCGGCGGCGCGGTGGCCGGCCAGCGTGGTGGTCATCGGGCGATCCTCTGTGCGGACGGTGCGGACTGATGTGGTGCCGGGGTGCTGGCCGACCGCGGGTACGGCCGCAGGCCCTTGAGATACAGGGTGATCCCGTGCCGGCGGATGCCCGCCATCACGGCCCGGGAGGACAGCGGCGAGGCCAGCGCCCGCCACAGCGAGCTGGGCCCGGGGCGCCGGCTGCCGGTCATCGTGGCGGCGAACGGCCGGTCGCCCGGCCGGTGCAGGGTGACCGTCACCGCCAGCCGGTCGGCCGGTTCCGGGAAGCGCATCGTGTACTCGCCGTCGACCGGGTAGAACGGCGAGACGTAGAACTGCTTCTGCGTCCGGGCCCGGCCGGTCCCGTCCGGCTCGACCAGGTACCGGTGCCGGTCGCCGTAGGTGTTGTGCACCTCCGCGACCACCTGGCCGAGCCGGCCGGCGCCGTCGTAGCAGTAGAAGACCGAGAGCGGGTTGAAGACGTAGCCGAGCAGCCGCGGGTTGGCCAGCATCAGCACCCGGGCCGGCCGCGCCACCCCGTGCCCGGCGAGGTAGGCGTCGACGTTGGCCCGCAGCGTCCGGTCCGGGTCGCCGAGGTGGTCGGCGCTGTCGAACCGGCACAGTCGCCGCAGGCCGCGGGGCAGCGCCGGCAGCTGGTCGAGGTCCACCAGCCAGGTGCTGGCGCGGCGGTGGAAGCCGTAGTCGATCGGGTCGCGGCGCCGGTGGCCGATGGTGACCGCGTAGCGCGCCGGGAGCGCTCCGGCTACCACCGCACCCCCAGGCTGGCGGCGGCATCGACGCCCGACCGGCAGCCGTCCTCGTGGAAGCCCCAGCCGTGGTAGGCGCCGGCGTAGGCGAGCACGCCGTCGTTCAGCCGGGGCAGGCCGGCCTGCGCGGCCACCGACTCGGGGGTGAAGATCGGGTGCTCGTAGACCATCCGGTCGAGCACCCGGCCCGGCGCGACCTGGCCGTCGTCGTTGAGCGTGACCAGGTAGCGGGTGGCGGAGTCCAGCCGCTGCAGCCGGTTCATGTCGTAGGAGACCCGGACCGCGCCGGCGTCGCTGGTGCAGGAGGGCATCCGGTAGTTCCAGGACGAGTGCGCCCGCGGGGCCCGGGGCAGCACCGACGGGTCGGTGTGAAGCACGGTCGGGTTCACCGAGTAGTGGATCGCGCCGAGGGTGGCCCGCTCGGCGGGGGTCGGCTCGGCCAGCATCCGCAGCGCCTGGTGCGGGTGGGTGGCGATCACGGCCGCATCGTAGGCACCCCGGTTGTCGGCGTCGTCGCGCACCTCGACCCCGCCGGCCAGCCGGCGCACCGAGCGGACCGGGGTCGAGGTGAGCACCGCGCCCAGCTGCTTGGCGGCCTGCTCCACGTAGCGGGCCGAGCCGCCGACCACGGTGCGCCACTGCGGCGAGCCCGTCACGCTGAGCATGCCGTGGTTGTCGAGGAACTGGAACAGGTAGCGGGCCGGGTACCGGCCGGCCAGCCGGGGCGCGCACGACCAGACCGCGGCGATCAGCGGGGTGACGAAGTGCAGCCTGAAGTAAGTGGAGAAGCGCCCGGCGTCGAGGAACTCGCCGAGGGTCTGCCCGGCCGCCGCGTCGCCGGCGTCGCGCAGCAGGGCCCGGGCCCGGCGGTGGAACCGGGTGACCTCGGCCAGCATCCGCAGGTAGCGCGGGTTGGCGGCGTTCGCGGCCCGCGGGAACAGCCCGGACAGGCCCCGGGCGCCGGCGTACTCGAGCCCGCAGCCGCCGCACGAGATGGACATGCTCATCTCGGACTCCTGGGTGGCGACGTCCAGCTCGCGGAGCAGCCGCAGCAGGGTCGGGTAGGTGTGCTGGTTGTGCACGATGAAGCCGGTGTCGACCCGGACGTCCCGGCCGGCCGCGTCGACCAGGTCGTGGGTGTGGGCGTGGCCGCCGAGCCGGTCGTCGGCCTCGTAGAGCGTCACCTCGGCGGATCGCTGCAGGACGTACGCGGCGGTCAGGCCCGCCACCCCACTGCCGATGACAGCGATCCGACGAGGTGTCATACCCGGATGCCTTCTCTCTCCTGCACGGATTGTCGGTCAGGTTATGCCCCGTTCACGCGGGGCTGACACGAGCGGTTCGGAGCCGTGCACCTGCCCGGATGGGCCGCACCCCGGCCGGGATAGATTTTGCGGGTGGACGCGCGCACCGCACTGCCCGTGGTCGGAATGGTCGGCGGCGGCCAGCTGGCCCGGATGACCCACCAGGCCGCCATCGCCCTCGGCCAGTCCCTGCGGATCCTGGCCGACTCGGCCGAGGACAGCGCCGCGCGGGTGGCCGCCGACGTCGAGCTCGGCGACTTCCGGGTGTTGGCCGACCTGCGCGCGTTCGCGGCCGGCTGCGACGTGCTGACCTTCGACCACGAGCACGTGCCGGGTGAGCACCTGCGGGCGCTGGCCGCCGACGGCGTCACCGTGCTGCCGCCGCCGGAGGCGCTGCGCTACGCCCAGGACAAGGCCGCGATGCGGACCCGGCTGACCGAGTTCGGGGTGCCGGCGCCGGCCTGGCGCGACCTCACCCGGGCCGCCGACCCGCGCGCCGCGCTGGTCGCGTTCGGGGCCGAGGTCGGCTGGCCGCTGGTGGTCAAGGCGATCTCCGGCGGCTACGACGGCAAGGGGGTCTGGGTGCTGGCCGGCCCGGACGGGGCGGAGCCGCTGCTCGCGGCCGGCACGCCGCTGCTGGCCGAGGCACTGGCCGACATCGAGTGCGAGGTGGCCGCGGTGGTGGCCCGGTCGCCGTTCGGGCAGGCGGCGGCCTGGCCGGTGGTGCAGACGGTGCAGCAGGACGGCATCTGCACCGAGGTGATCGCGCCCGCGCCGGGGCTGGCCCCCGAACTCGCCGAGCAGGCCACCGCGCTGGCGCTGCGGATCGCCGCCGAGCTGGGCGTGGTGGGCGTGCTCGCGGTGGAGCTGTTCGTGGAGCGGTCCGGCCGGCTGCTGGTCAACGAGCTGGCGATGCGGCCGCACAACTCCGGCCACTGGACGATCGAGGGCGCCCGCACCTCGCAGTTCGAGCAGCACCTGCGGGCGGTGCTGGACTACCCGCTCGGCGACACCGCGCAGACCGCGCCGGTCGTCGTGATGGCCAACGTGCTGGGCGGCCCGGACGACACCGAACCCGGCCTGGACGAGCGGGTGCACCACCTGATGGCGCGCTGGCCGGACGTGAAGATCCACCTGTACGGCAAGGGATTCCGGCCCGGCCGCAAGGTCGGCCACGTCACCGCGCTGGGCAGCGACCTGGCCGAGGTGCGCGCCCGGGCCCGCGCCGCGGCCGACTACCTGTCCCTGGGCGAGAAGGCGAAGGTGGACGCGCATGGCTGAGGTTCCCGAGCCCCTCGTCGGCGTGATCATGGGCAGCGACTCGGACTTCACCGTGATGCGGGCCGCGGCCGAGGCGCTGGCCGAGTTCGAGGTGCCGTTCGAGGTGCGGGTGGTCTCGGCGCACCGGACGCCCGAGGGCATGGTCGAGTACGCCAGGGCGGCCGCCGGTCGCGGGCTGCGGGCGATCGTCGCCGGTGCCGGGGGAGCGGCCCACCTGCCGGGCATGGTCGCCGCGCTCACCCCGCTGCCGGTGATCGGCGTGCCGGTGCCGCTGAAGTACCTGGACGGCATGGACTCGCTGCTCTCCATCGTGCAGATGCCGGCCGGGGTGCCGGTGGCGACCGTCTCGATCGGCGGTGCCCGCAACGCCGGCCTGCTCGCGGTGCGGATGCTCGCGGCCGGCGATCCGGCGCTGCGGGAACGGGTCGAGCGGTTCCAGGAACAGCTCGCTGAGACGGCCCTCAGCAAGGACCGGGCGCTGTCGGACCAGCTCCGTACGCTCGGCTGGTGACCATCGGGCAGTCGGCGCGCACCCTCGGTCGCCGACTGTCCCGGGTCCTGTGGTCCACCCGGCGCCGGCTGGTCGCGACGGTCACGGTGCTGGTGCTGCTGCTGGCCGGGCTCGGCGCGCTGGCGGTGGCCGGGCGCAGTCCGGCGGTGCGCACGGTCAGCCAGTTCGTGGCCGGCACCCCGGAGCAGGGTGGGGCGCCGGTCCGGCTGGACAGCACCCTCTACCTGCCGGCCAGCACCCCGGCACCTGCCGTCCTGCTGGCCCATGGCTTCGGCGGGTCCAAGCAGTCGGTGGCGGGTGAGGCCCGCGCGCTGGCCGGCGCCGGCTATGTCGTTCTGGCCTATTCGGCAAGGGGATTCGGCGCGTCCGGCGGGCTGATCCACCTCGACTCGGTGCACTACGAGGTGGCCGACGGCTCGCGGCTGCTGGACTGGCTGGCCGCCCGGCCCGAGGTGCTGCGGCGGTCGGGGCGGCCGGTGCTCGGGGTGGCCGGCTCGTCCTACGGCGGCGCGCTGGCGCTGATGCTGGGGGCGACCGATCACCGGATCGGAGCGGTGGCGGCGGACATCACCTGGAACAACCTCGCCACCGCGCTCTTCCCGAACGAGGCGACCGGAGCCGGCGCCGCGCCGCTGGGCGTCTTCAAGAAGCTGTGGACCGGCTACCTGTTCTCGGCCGGCTTCCCGACCGGAGCCAGCGCGGGCGATCCGGCAGCCGGCGATCCGGCAGCGGC